>Ga0307507_10006396_pt1 | contig 18125 bp, 17 predicted proteins | sample 7_EM_MG_FD_207223 | JGI IMG/M metagenome (GOLD analysis project Ga0307507, IMG submission 207223) | Populus trichocarpa ectomycorrhiza microbial communities from riparian zone in the Pacific Northwest, United States - 7_EM | ecosystem: Host-associated > Plants > Roots > Unclassified | place... | reverse complement strand
CGACAAGTCCATTCCATTCATTGAGATCTGTCGTTCCTTCTCTGGAGGTGTACCGGGTCTCGGAGTCGATCTAAGGATGGATGAGTGTCGACTCTGGTTGTTGATCTTTTGCCGGTATTCATCTCCACGTTGGCAAGCCTCGTGCCATGCTGCTCTATCCATTGCACGCTTAAGCCATCTAGCAAATGACTCCTTGACCAATAAGCTCTTCTGTGAAAATGCAAGTGCCCTCTTCTTCATCTCCTCGATGACCTCCAGATTATCATACATTGACCTATCAGGTGCCTTCCCTTTGCCATTGATTGACAGAGGTGGTGGTGTTTGGAATATTTGTGAACCTTGAGGTGTCGAGAGCGGGGTGAAATTTTGCAATGTTTTTTGGGTTCCGAATACCAGAGGACTTAGAATGTCTTTGCTGCTGTTGGAGAACAGGGAGCCACGTTGTTCCAGGCCACTTCGGAGGTGGGAGACAATTGGGTTTGGGGGAGCACTTGGAGTCGACGGTAATGATACTTGTTGAAGTTTGGGAGTTGGTGGTAAACCAGGGGAAGGACTGGATGAAACCGAGGATGTATTGGTGTTTACCCTCAAAAGTTGGGGTGCGGTCAATCGATTGAGATGAGAGCCAACTGATGGTGGTGTCGGGGCACCTAGTTTATTAGAAACCGATGTCGTCGGTGGAGTTATCGAGGCTGCGGGAAAACTGGTATGAGTTGACGTGGCGGTAAATGGTCTTGAACCTGAAGGGTGAAGAGCTGAGCCACCAGTTGGCGCAGCAGGAAATGAAGAAGAGGATGGTTGAGAAGATGTGAAAGGGGTAGAAATTTTCGGTGGTGTAAATTCCGGAGCTTTTATGTTCAAACCAATGGGAGTAGGGAGAATTGACGTCGGTTCCCTATTGGCCGTCAAACCAAATTTGGGGGGTTGTATCGGTCGAGGACCTTCTGCATGACTGGAGTTACTGATTTCTGAAGCAGAGGTTTCATTTACACCTGATATTTTGGCTCAGAAGGCGAAAAAAACCAAGGGTAAAATACTGACCAAAAATGCTTGTTGAGGTTGGCAGGAACGGAATTGGCTGCAAAGACTTAGTGGTAGTGGCAGTACTGGGAAAGGGGTTTGAAATTTGTGGGTTTGAAATTGCTGACGACTGGGACACAGAAGTGATGCCCCCGCCTCCAAAAATATTTTGTGAGGAACCGAAGACAGAGGCAGCAGGTTTGGAGGCCGACACAGAGAAGATCGAGTTGCCAAAGATATTCGTCGTCCCAGTGACATGAGACTGGGAAACCAAACCTGCGAATGCATTTCCAGTAGCAGTAGGAGTGGAGGTGGCCGTTGTCGCAACAGGAGCAGATGGTCCAGGAATACCATTCGTAAGCCATTGTGGTGAGGTTGGCTTCAAGGGTGTCGGGGCCACAGGTTGCGTTTGCGGGTCGTTCATCTCTTCGGCGTCGTTCTGTAGTTCTGGTTCATCCAAAAAGTCTGCGACCTCGTCGCCGTCATTCCCTTGACTCATACGATCTTCATCCGCATTGACTCCTGGGTGAATGGGTGTGGACGTTCCATCGATAATTTCAGGGATAGTCAAATGCCCTCGAAGGCTTTCAATATCTTCGATTGTATCCTTCCCAAAAAGTCGCTCCAAGATACAGGCAACGAGATAAACCATAACGGTATTCCCTTGCTCGATAAGTACAGCAGCGAGGTTGGAAAAGAGTTGCATGCCTTCGTCGGTAACAACCAATTTTGAAGTCTTGGTGATAGGTGCACTATGTTCCTGGACGTGTAGCCGGAAGTCTGTGGTGAGTTTGAAAACAGGATGCGACTGAATATGTTCCGGAATATCGTCATGACGTTCTTTCTGATCGCGGATATGAATGAGACGGTGATAGACTCGCATCTCGAGTTCAGTAGGTGACTGGTATTTGCCCCTCTGATCTTCATAAAATTCTTTGAGACTTTGAAGGGCTATCGGGTACCAGTCAAACGCCATAGTTGCGAAACTGTCATTATCACCCACTGTTCATAAGTTGTTGCTCCTCATGAGGAATGGAAAATTTGGAATCATCCCGTTGCAGGTGGAGAGCGAGAATGTGGAAGCGAGCGCAACGATCGTGACATTCAATTGCAAGACGGTCTGTTATGCGCTGCATCGTAAGATCATTTCGAACTGCACGAGAGCGATCACGGATGAAATTGAAGGTTGGAGAAAAACCGCCGTGAGGTAGTAGGTCATGAAAGAGGTAATCCAGGGTTCGCTAGTGCAGAACACATTGAGCAAACAATCAACCAGAGTGCGTAGTCGGCATTACTTTAAGGACATGAGGTGGACGGAGGTCAGAAGGTATGATTCTGTCGCCTGCCCCGCGTTCGTACATCTTCACGGCACGGTTGTGGTCGACTCTCTTTGTTCCGGGTACCTTGAATTTAATCAGAGTAGTTTTCTTGCAGCATTGAAATAAAGGGAAACCATACCATCTCCCATTCAAATAAGTGTTTCTCCCGTTCGCGTCTGTATCTTTCGAATCGAGGACACATATTTAGGCACGTTCCGACGATTGTAATAGCGTCTTCCAACCGCTTTGGAACAAGGGGATCGTCCATCTTGCCCTCCGCGATTGCTTGCTTTCGCTCTGCCTCGCGTGCCTTTACCAGCTGAAAAAACCAAGTGAAAAATAAGAAATAGAGAAAGAAAAGGATCACACCTCTTGGTAGAACTTATCACGTTCCTCCTGGGTTTCCAACTCGGGCTCTTGAATAAGATCTCCCTCTTCAAGCTCCATGTTGTGATCCCCGTTCACAACATCTTCATCTTCATCCTTCACTGCTTCCAGACCTTCATAGGGATCAACATTAGTAGTTTCTTCTACCTCTTGCGGCGTAAGTTGCTGCTGCGTATTGTCCAATCGCAGAGACACATTATTGAATCTTGGAGTAATACCACGCGAATGTCCCCTTCCTCGAACACCTCCACGATGACCCCCTCTTTCCCATCGCTCGTTGTCGCCATTATTAGGTGTGTGGGTTTGTGAACGGCTTCCATCAGTAGCAGACCAATGTTTGTTACGCGAAAGTGGCCTCCCTCTACCATCATGTCCAAGTCCTCCACGCCCGCGACCCCCTCTGAGGAAAGGAGAGGTCGTCTCCATGCTTGAAGAACGTCCTCACACCAGTTTGAATGGCTTGAGTAAATAACCAAGAAACGGTTAACCGGCCCGTAGACGGAAGCTGTCACGCGTCACGAGAACGCCGTCACTCAACTCGATTGTCAACGGCGAACGCCTAACTTTTCCATGTCTGAGGGTCCATGCGGAATATTGATTGTTGCCTGCATTGATATATGCACAGGGGTCCTTCTTGATTTTGCCTCAATTCGTAATTTGCATTAGAACTTCTCCTAATTCTTCTCACACTGAAACACACCTTCAGGCCATAGTTGCACTGAGAATTTGTGCTATTCGTCATGCTGTCTCCGTAACAGCACAGAAACCAACGAAAGTCCAGATAGGGAGCCGCTATTACCTCAGAGTCATCAACCAGCACCTTTACCTCACATGCACACTTCAACAAACTAATAATCGAACATTAATATACATAGTGTGTCTTTTGCTAGGACGCATTTTACCTGGATCTGATATTCTGGCCAGTGTACATCATATGCTTGGTTATACTTTCCATGTCTTATCGCAAGATAGACTCGGGCTGACGGTTGTCTATTTCCCTTTGTGAGGGTTTTGGCGCTTACATCCGTTGTCAACTTAACACTGAGTTTGACAAACATTTCTCCGAGCTGGTAGTGCTGTTCTATCTCATGGTCTCTCGTCTATCGGCCAAGTATTCTTATAGGATTGCGGCCTAGGCGCTTCATGTGAGATAAGGTACTATCGGACAAGCACCTGAGGCCTGTCACTTCCGATTATCGGCTTTCATCACTGCGTGAGGATATCCTCTCAAAGTAAATTCAGTATCTCGCGCTGACTCCACCCTGTCACAAGCTAGTGATTCTATCATGCCACTTTAAATTCTCCCCAGTGGTGTGGTGTGGCCGACCGACAAAATCGCACAGCATCCTCTTCGACTTCTCAGTGTATTACACACCTTGGTTTGTGGCGTATCTTCCTTACGAAGTTTAAATCTGTACCATGTTCATGCCCCTTGTTCCAAGCTAGCGCCACTAATGCAAAATCTGGTTTCGATCCGATCTCAGAAAAACCAAATATGTAGCGTTTTGCAATTGTAATAACCACAGCTAAACGGTATTTAATTACCAGGAAAGCATAATAATAAAAGAATGACTGTTACGGAGTGAGTAATAACGCTGTGGGGTTGAAACATTCGAACAAGAGAATTACTATTGTACAGAAAATTTGATAGCAATGAAAGTGAGTCCAGAATTATAAATGCCTCAAGTCCCAAGTACCTATCGATTAACACTTCTGCCACATCTTCACATAGTCACTATGATGAAAGGATGCGTATCAGTCGGTGATTTCTCCAGCAATGGTCTGAGACTCACATAACTAAAGATCTGGCCTCCGCATCCTTTGGCCATGTAGATCCCCACTTGTTATGGGCTCTCCAGAACTCCACTCCTGGGGCTAGTATCGTTCATGTTTGAACCCTCGTTCATTCTTAGTACAACAAAGACTCACTTCGAGAACCATCAAGCCAAGGCTTCTCGCTGCCATCAGGGAACCATCCATTGGTTCCTCCTACTGCAATATCTAGAATAAGGTAGAATGCTGTTGAAAATAACTTAATTGTTAGCAACGGAAGACAATCAAAGAAATCGTACATTGGTCAAACGGAGCGGCTTTTGTGCCGTTAATCCAAGGATTTTCGAGGATGATGGTGTCCGTCGAGTTCTGAACAACACCCGGAAAATCACCAAGTTCAAAGAAGGATTTCTTAAATCTCAAATCCAGCATATGATGGAGTCTTGTGTCAACATAAATACGACTGTTAGAAAGATAGAGTCAGGATAGAGTGACTTGGAAAAGTGAAAGAGAATGTACATGAAATCTTGGTCCCATTCGAGCGTGTAGGTGTGGAAGTCCTTGTCAAACCCGCCTCGGCGAAGACCCCACCAACCAAAAGTCTTCCAGCCAGCATCTAGCCAACTCAAAGGTCCCCAATGCAAGGAACCTGAAACGTAGTCTGATCCTCTGCGTTATAACGTCAGACTTAGAGAGTAAAGAAAGGACGACTTCAGGTTACTGATGTGGATAGCTGGCTCCATTTCCTCGTGACTCCATTATATCAATCTCTCCTAGAAAGTACATTAGCCGATTGGAAAAATTAGAGAGTCAGACAAAAGGACCATCTTACCGCTCATAGGCCAGGGCCCGTACTTATCGTCAACAGGAAGCATCCAAATTGCGGGCCATAACTGCCCCCCAAAAAAAGCTGAGAATACAGACGTGTGTCAAGGAGAGTGGCTTACCCAATCACTAAAAGTGGAAGAAGATGAAAAAGTGAGCTACGATCCGCGATGATATAGTCGGCCTTACCCAGTAGGAGTTTTTGCTCTGACTTCAACCTTCCCATATTTGATGCTAGCCGACCTCCGAGTGCTCAGCCTGGCGCTCTGCACGGGGTTAATAACCTGTCCACTAGTAACGTTGCTGACGGCAGAACACGCTTGAAGGTAAGCTTTGTCCTCAGCCGACTGATCAGATGGGCTAGTTTTGGAAGATGTGTATGAGGTGCCTTTGGTGGTGTTATACGTACAACCGGTGATATTGTAGATGTATCCGTCGAAAATTGAAGCTTCCCCGATGACATCCGAGGTGAGCGTAGGTGTGATATACAAGTGGCCATTCTTAACATAGGAATTATTCCCCGATGAGGTCGTCATTTCGAATTGGCCGTTTCTACCACGAAAGTTAGTCTGATTCTGAAATTTGACAGTGAAAATAATACCCAAAGCCGCTCATCTCTACTTCTCTGAAAAACTTGCCATTATCTCCAAAAATTCCAATGTCTGAGTCGAAATTCTCATCCATAACCATACAGAGGTTTCCTTGCATCAACTTGACGTTCCTCCAACCAAAGAAAATGCGCACGCCGCCCAACAAGAACCCCAGAATGACAATGAGATACGTCAGAATGTACGAAATTCTCTGGTAAGGATCTCGTGTGGACATCCACGGTTTTGGAATAATGGCGTCGGGAGTAATCATGGTGGATTTCGCGCGTTCCCGTTCAATCTTGACAGAGGATTGCACGACGCTGTGCATCGTCATTGGTCGTGTCTTTGGAAATGAAAAGGTCTCCCGGCGATGACTGTCGAGATTATAACCATTTCCATACGCCGATGACCATCGAGACAGCTCGGCAATGTCACCAATAGAAGCAGAACTACGACGTGGAGGAAGCGAGTGAATGGGTGGTGTCTCGAGGAGTTGTAAAGTGTTGCCGGAAGTCGTCCTAGAGTGTTGGGACAATGTTCCTCTGTCATATTCGCTGTCCCTGTCGCTGTTTTGGATGCGAAAGACGCCCCTTGTGTCCCCCTTGTCATCATTCAGAGGGGTGACCAGCATTGTTGAGCTAGGTCAATAAAGAATGATGAAACCAGAGTCGAATTTCGGGCGGGTAGCAGCGTGGCTATAAGAACATCCCTCGCAGTGATAGTAACACCGAATAAGGGGGTCAAGCTAGCTACTGGCAGGAGGACTGTCAGACAATATCGCGTATTGGAATCTACCCCCGGCCGATTGCTTCAACACAAAGGCGGTATGGGTGAGAAAGATCTGTGTAGGGTCAAAGAATCGATCTACACCTTCTTTTCATTTAGGATTCCTAGGGTTCCCTTGATCCCGTTACATCCGCCTTGATACCTGCCAGGTTGAAGAAAAATATCACGGCATTCTGGATATCAGCTGTCGTGCTGAAAATATAAGCAACATAATTGGTAATATACGAGCTCCACGATAGTTTAGTATATTCGTAATGAAGACAAAGGAAGCTCGAAGCCGCAGGGGCTCAAGGGCATACCTTACAAAGGCTAACAGACGAGCACCGTGACGAAGAATCCAGCAACGCGCAATTTACACCGCAGCTCACAGCAACTTGAAGGAAGAGAAACCCAATGAGGACTCGTCTTCAAATATGCTCTCGACATGAGAAATACACATTTCAGAAAGACGTCACTACTGCGTCGTCAAGACACCTCTGAGTCTGTACCAGAATCCTGGACTCGGACCAACCGGTATACGAGAATCCCGTCGACAGTAACTGGACCTCAAATAGAATCCAAAGAGGGGATGGTGCCGTCAGCATTTAGGAACCTCCACGCGTCGCAGCGGTGATAGAAGTCGATAGCCAAAGTGATGGCTCGGCTTGCTCGAAATACCATGCGTTTGAGAAAATCGCAAGCCATTCCCGCAGCTGCGTCATGTATGTAAACATATTAGAAGGACTCAATAGATTTGCTAACCATGGTACAGGAACAGCCAGCAACATCTGTGGCTGTACATTCGTTACGTAATATTAGGCGCCGAAAACGGGAATTTGCCCAATACAGTCCTTCAATGTCATTGCTGCATTGGTAATCTCAAAATACCACTAACAGTCTAAGAAGTTATAAACGAAAGTGGGTTTCTTGTATTCACAAGTCCCGCTATCCACCGAAATCGAGGCAACGCCCAAAAGGAGAAATCATCTGTGATCGAAACTCGATATCGGCCTCTCAATATTCTCAAAATGTTCTTACAATATTCTGGGTTCCATTGCAGCTCTATGAGCCAGACCAACGCCGTGTTGGAGTCCGACTTGTCTACAGTTAATCTAAAGTGTTTTAGCGCCTCTGCCCGGCGTAAAACGAGCCCATCAAGATTAGAAGTCTTGAATATTGATTCGGCCCTTTCTAACCTCCAAACATTGCGGTCGCTTTGAAGCGCTTAAATATACATCGAGTCTCAAAACTGGGGCAATGGAAGAAAATATATTGTTGGTGATTTAATGCATTAAACAATGTCACAATCCGTACGGACATTTACACTTGAAGATTGAACTATGATGGATGTAGGCCAAGATGATGGCTATGCAGTAGACTATTTTGGTGCAAGACTATCTTGCTAATGCCGCATGTGGGCCTTCGCTCCGACCTTTCAGCGCTTCTGTGGCGTCAACCTGACGCGCTCTGATCGACGAAAACGGAGCCCATATCATATGTCCGATGATCATGATCACCTGTCAATTGGTGCGAGTGTAGGTGCTGTGAACTGTCAACTATTTGTGCATAAAGACCTATAAGGACTGTCCGAAGTAGGTCTCCATTAAGGTCGTGACAAACGGAGATACTTAGGCAACAGCACACAGAGACAAACATTGACCCTTTCAATTCCACACATGGCTAGTACAGTCAACAAGTCAACTAGCCAACCCGTGTTTCAATGAAGAAGTAGAAACAACTGACCACATGGAATACATTGGCGCATCGGAGAGAATGGCCAGAGGTGAGAAGGAATACCACTAGGAAGGGATGATCTCCCCTTTATAGGATTCTTTCACTGTTTCGAGTCTTGAGGAGATCCCGGGGCTTCCCACATGGCATGTCCTTTCTACCTTCCAAAAAGTGAATGGGAAAATTTCAATGCAGTTTCGATTTCCAGGGGTAAATCTACCCCTTCCCGTTCCTTTTAGGCCGTGATTCACAATATCCGTCCACTTATTGCTTAATCTAGCAGGAATCTATTATCGCCACCTCTGGACTGCCGAAAGAAGACATGGTTACATACTATAATGAACAGCGTCTGATTGAGCACCTCCAGCTCCGCACAGTCTTTCTTATACTTGTGGGAGTCGGTGTTTGTTGCCACTTCGTACCGGGGCATTGCCAACTTCTTCTTCAAACGTCGTCTTCCACGATACCCAGGATTCACACCTATGGATTACGACTCGTTTGATGGCATTCTTCATTATATTTTTCGTTCGGTGAGCATTTTATTCGCAAGCGTCGTTGTAGTTTGTTGAGCCTCGCCCACAGACCCTCGGCAACACCTGGTACAAGCCCTCCGAGGAGAACATCGCGGTGGGCGTATGCCTACGGATAGAAAATGGGGTTTTCAGATCGTTTCCCTACGAAAATCCTTATTTGGCACCGTTCGAGGCTGCCATTCGAGTGCTCAATCCCCTTGTCGCTGTAAAAGTTCGATCAGCCGCTGCCCATTCTGCTCTCTCCACCGTGTAAGTACCTCAGCACCAGCTTCTGTGCTTTGATAGAACGTGCATTGTAGGCTGCCTGACTCGAATCACATTTACATTGATTTGAATACTAGAATTCAAATCCTTGATAGTGTCAGCTATCTTGCAAAAGCAGACAAGGAGCAATGTGCTGCTTTTATTGTACGCTATTTCCTGCTTTTTGGGTTAATAATGTTTTCACTCTTGTTCACAGCGTGACGAACACGTTCTGGTTGTCTGGTCAGATGGTCTTGACCAGATTATACCCCTTTGCAAGAGTTTGGATGAGAAACTGATGAAGCTTGCCTGGCGTTCAAAGGCTCACACTCCTTCTATAACATCCCCGTCAAATTCGTCTGCTCCTTCCACGAATGCATCCAATATTAATTTGGCCGATAAAAACAAGGCGAAGGAAACGGGACTCATTATTGCTACCTTTGCTGCAGAAGAAAAAGCTGCGCTCGAGGCAGCAGCTGCACCACCGCCTCCAAAACAATCTAGTGGCCGAGGATGGAGATTAATTGGCAGGAAAGCACCAACTAAAGTCCCAGACGTGGAAAAGGGCGCAAGGCAACCGCGACCTGTTCGTCTCTTTGCGCCACTCTTTGTTGGAGCCGGAGCAGGCTTAGCTGTGTGTGAGTTATGGCTTCCTTTTGTCCCGTCTTACTCTGATTGACTTGCCGGTGACCTTCTAGTCTTCATTGCCTGCGGTGCTGTTCTTCCTGTTCAAGAGTGGAGACTAGATCACCAATATGCCCATCTCATCTTACTCGTCACTACCCCCTTTCTCGTTTGCATCACTTTGGTGAGGGGTCGATTCTTCTCGACACAAATACAGAAGCGCTAATTTCCCCTATAATTCAGTTCTTTGCATTGTCGATCGTGACAAATGTTTCTATGATGTGCGACTTCGCCCTTCCGCAGTGATTCTTAACTGAAAGCTTACTTATTCTGCAGGTTGGGCCCCATTGCCCAATATCACGAGAACTCCAAATATTACTCCGCCATCAAACCCGGGCCCAACCCTGCAGTGGATGATCGACTACCCCACATTACGGTTGAAATGCCTGTATACAAAGAGTCTCTTGGAGAAACTATGTAGGTGCTTCGTTTCCAGTTCTTGCCCAACATGCATCCACGTGATTCATGAGTCGGTTATAGCAATGTAACTCAAACTCTTTGCCTTTGGGCCGTTTTTACTTCTATTGTGCTGCGTTACCTATTCCTCTTTATGCTTACGATAAGCTCTTTAATTTCAGAGCCCCTTCCATTCATTCGCTCAAGAAGGCAATGCAAACGTATGCAAGGCAGGGTGGCTCATCAGCTATCTTCATACATGATGATGGCTTGCGATTACTCAAGCAAGAAGATCAGGAGAAACGCATTAGGTTCTACGATGACCATAACATTGGATGGGTTGCTCGACCTCCTCATTCAAACGAACCAGATGGTTTTAAACGTGCCGGGAGATTTAAGAAGGCGTCCAATATGAACTACGGGCTGCAGGTATGCCTTCGGGAAAGCAACGACTTCTATATACTCATTATTAATCTATAGCTTTCATTATGTATGGAGAAGCATATAATGGAACTCGAGGCAGCAGGTGAAAAGTCTGACGATGATATCACTTTGGAAGAGAAAGCTTTGGAACTCGCAGTTGAGGAAACATACGAAGCAACTGGGCGACGATGGGAACCATGGGCATTCAACGCTCGTTCACTTCGCATTGGTGATATCATCCTACTGGTTGACTCGGACACCATCGTTCCCGAGGTGTGTTTCACTATCATGATTCTCACGGATCAGCAACTAATTCCATTGATAGGATTGCTTCAAGGATGCTGCTCGAGAGCTGGCAGAGAGTCCTGAGGTGGCAATCATTCAGCACGAGTCTGGTGAATAAACTCCTCTTATATCTGTGCCAACACCTGAGCTAATCGTGTACTTGGGTAGATGTTATGCAAGTTGCAAAACACTTCTTCGAGAACGGGATCGCCTATTTCACCCGCCGCATCAACAAGTGCATATCGCTGGCATGTGCAAACGGTGATGTCGCCCCCTTCGTCGGACATAACGCTTTCCTCCGCTGGTCCGCAATACAGGATGCGGCATTTGTAGACGAGGACGGTCTAAGGAAGATATGGTCCGAATCAAATGTTTCGGAAGATTTCGACATGGCTTTACGCCTTCAGGTGATTTTCCCACAATAACTGAATCTATTAATCACCTTTCCTAACTCGCTTTTTGTGGTAGTTAAGGGGTTACATCATCCGCTGGGCAAATTATTCAAACGGCGACTTTAAGGAAGGGGTCTCTTTGACCGTTGACGACGAGTTAAATCGGTGGCAGAAATATTCATATGGTATATCCCGACTTTTTCCTCCTCAAAATCCAGCTTGTGATCAATTTATTTAGGTTGTAACGAGTTGATGTTCCATCCACTGAAGGACTGGTGGCGCAAAGGGCCGATCACTAAGCAGCTTCGCATCTTCCTGTGGTCTGACGCACCAGTCCACTACAAGCTCAGCATGATGTCGTACATGTTCTCCTACTATGGCATAGCAGCTTCGGCTACTCTGTCTATCCTCAACTACTTCCTTCTCGGTATGGCTTTGGAAGTCGATGGCTACTACATGCACAGTTTTGAGATCCTTCTGGCCGTCATCGTCGTCTTCCCTGGGGCTGGAAATGTAGCATTCAGCGTATTTGAGTATCGTCTCGGAAAGAAAGATCTTTTCAGCGCTGCCTTTGAGAATTTTATTTATGTTCCTTTCTTGTAAGGCTTAAATTTGATTCCGTCGTCCCTCGATTGACTCAACACCACTCTCTAGCTGGTTCTTCTTTGGTGGTCTCAGTCTGCATCTCTCCACTGCGATTCTTGCTCACTTGTTCTCGTACAACATCACATGGGGCGCTACAAAAAAGGTAGAAATTTATTTTGCAGCTCGTATCACTCTACTTACAACGTCATTTTTTAGGAAGTTGAAAGATCCAACTTCTGGATCGAAGTCCCAAGAATTGCGCGTCGTTACTGGTTCGTATTGACTGTATCGCTTCTTTCCATCGCCGCGATGGTCGTTTTGGCAACACCGCTTGTGCCACCGGGTTGGAGAATTTCGGTCTCATCTTGGGGTCTCATTCTGCCTCTTGCGTACGTTCATTAATTTGCCAACCTTTTGCTTGTGCTCATCGAACTTTTTTTTACCACAGAATGAGTTCGCTTGGTCACATTCTTTTCCCTGTATGTCCTTTTTACACTTTAATTATTCCACTATTGACTCGAATTTCTTAGATCGTTCTGAACCCATGGCTGATGATATTCTCATACTGAGATCTACTTGCCATTCCTTGGTTCTTGCCGCTCGTTTACTTCGAACTCTATTATTGACTTGACCAATTTTTTTTCTTTGGGACAATACATATCCTTCCCCTAATTCATTACTTGTCTCCTTGTTGTGATAATTTAATGATACATAGATTGTTCTTCTACAAGGCCGTAGTTGTAAGCTAAAGTTTGTTACACAATTGCGTCTACAAATGATTTTCAAACGATCGCTTGTGTGAGTTTTTGACCTTCACTGGTGGTGAACACTATTCGTTTCAATTCTCAGACAAGACACAACTCGCACACCACTCATACAGACCTAGAAACCTGCCAGAAGAGGGGACTGAAACGACAATCAATCCAGAGGATTTTCAGTCCAATTTTCAGGAATGAGGAATGGCCCAGATAAGATGGTATCGGCTACAGAGTGTTCACACACATGAATTTCAAACACCATCAATCAAAGAACCCAGGATCATAGCATACCAGAAATACTAATGCGTGCGCATTTATCTCCAGAGAACGCCCATGGCTGGTCCGGAAACTGAGCATTTGGTACAAATGCATCCACGACTTCAAATCCTGCCGTCTTCAATGACTTCCAACCTTTGGTGATCAGGGTTGGGCCCTCAAGAAGGACGTCATTCTCGAACCCTGCAAGGGGTATACCATTAGGACTACTGGAAGCTATGATAGAGGAACTCACCTGGCTCCCACGAAACGCTAATGAATTCCTTACCCTTGAAGAACCATGCCTTGTTCGGGTTGTCTGGATTTGGGAGAATGGCAGTTACTCTTGTGAATCCGGCAGCCTTTAGAGATTGCCATTGATCAATGATCTTGGTTGGACCTTTGAGGATCTTATCTTCATTGCTGGCCGAGTCTAGGCAAAGTGAGGGTTGTCAGCACTGCAATACATGCGCAAGAAGTACTGACTGGATGCTGTTGTTATTTTTACCGTTGACAAACCGCAGAATATATGCATCTCTCCCTTAGCATTTGGATCTGGAAGCAAAGCATCCATATAAGCACAGGACGCTGCCTGCCACAGAAGTGACCAAAACTTGATGACGGGGTGGCTTTCGGACCAGTTTTGTTCATCAGCATTGGTCAAAGTCTGAGTCTCCGCGTAGCGTTTAGCACACAAGAACCATATATGGCTCTGGTCCGGACTGTTGGGGTCGTTCATCCAGTCATCAAACAATCTCCACCGACCTTGATTTTTTAGCTCGCTGGGGAAAGACTGATCATAATGGATTGGTTGTGAAGATGGTTGAAGGTCGCTGACACACGGTATCTGTTCCATGAATGATGAGTTCTTGTTTGACTTCCTGGAATTATTCAATTACATAACTAATGAAACGCGATCATGTGAGGCTTCGCGTGATGCGACTAGCTCAGCGTGTCACAGATTTTGGCGTTTTCCCATTAACTCCAAAGCAATCCACCCGCCAAAACTGCCATCTTTTCCCGTGTTGCATCACTTGGTCTCCGTCTTGACAAACAATGTACTCAGATGGTTTGCAGAGGGTAGAAAGGATAAGAGAGACATCGCTACATTCGCTGGGGCCATATCAGATCTTATCAGCAACCTGCAGGTGCTCTCTGCTTTCCACTTGCAGGATGTTTATTGGCTTGTACTCAAGTCCGAATTAACACTGTACAAGTTCTGAGGGCACTACCCCAAACTATGGGTTATTGGAGAGCAATTTGTGTGAAATTTTCGATTTGGTATACACCCGGAGGTATGGGTTATCAGCGGTATGGGTTAAGAGTCCACTGTATCGGAGAATTGATCGAACGTGCTCTCAGTATTTCCGCGATGGACTGTGCGTGAACCCAAACGCCTGTTACATCTCGTCACAGATTATTACAAGGTATTTCTTTACTCCGGAGGCATAGGAACGTCTTCGGAAATCCATACCGCTCAGGAAAAATATAAAATGAAAGACGCATTTAAGAACGCCTACTTTCATTTCTCCCACCACGGAAAGGGCAAACGACGATTCTCCGATTCAAGATTCAGGCGCAGAACAGCAATTCTCTGTCAGCCCAATCATGACCTTACTAACCGCAGTCTACTTCCCTGCCTTGGTATATCTCCACCACCAACCTTGATCAACATAAACTGGAGAAAAAGATGAACCCTGTCCACGTTGCAATTCAATCTGTTGAAGCCCTTTCTATATTTTCCCGTGGCAATCGACTACCCTATATCTCTGCGGTGCATCGCCATGCGTTGACAGAGAATCAAGGTAATTTCTGTTAATCCCCCGACGGTACAAAGGGGCTGATCAAGAGGCCCTGCGATAACAGATCGACTTCCGTGGCCTTGCCTCATATGTCAACACAACCGATGGACAAAAGGCAACGATCCGAGGGGCGATTAACCGCTCCAAGAATGCCGTGTTTGAAAACACTCTCGAAAATTTGGTGTCCCGTCTTTGCGACGGATGCTACCCCTGTTGAAAATATTCAGCATCGGCTGGGTAGTTTGGTGAATATGAGCAAGCTGGTAAATGGAATATGGATCCTGATGCCAATGCCATACAAACATGTTGAGAAATAGGAGCGGGTTGTGATGGACGACGACAAGAATTATTGTTATTGTGTATTTACCCATGTTACATACTGAGTGTCACATGTATGTAAGTCACTGGTGTCATTTGATCGAGATCTTCGTTGTCTCCAACTCCAACGTTTTTGGGTACGATAGTCAATTTCGGATTCTCGCCATGGTGATTTTGTAGCCGCATTACTTCGCGCATTGTGCGCGTGGTTTTGGTCGTTGATAATGACATGTAGATGACTTCGCAATTCGCTGTCGGTGTCTGCATGCAGAAGAGAAGACGCGATTTGGGGCCTTTGAGTTGATTGGCATGTAAGTGATTCATAATCTTTTGTGTTTGAAGCTCGGATTTATAGAACTGACTGTGTTACAGGGTATTATTGTCCAATTGAAGGGGAGAAATTGCTCTTTACACAGACCATCATTGTTGCGGTACTGTAGGACTCGTCTCCGACCTTTCGAATTTTTGACCAGGACCCCACTAAAAACCCCTTGTGGTATTGTGGGTATATTCGGTATGTTCACCATTTATTTTATTTCGGCTCCTCGCACTGCCGTTTAGTGTAGCTGTGCTGACTTCCCCGTTACAGTGTATTTTCTCGTTGTACCCATTTTGCTCGGGCGTTGATTCCCCGAGAAAATGATATTTGAGGTAAAGTACCTCATTTATTCAGGCTCGCTTGACTCCTCATGTTGGGCGGTTGGCACGCCAACATCTGTAACATTGTGGGTGTAGGGCTAGTTGTCATAGACAACAGGACACTCGGCTGTTAGTTAGTCCTGCTTGTTGCAGCACGACATTGTTACATGGACTCGGGAGCTTGAATTTTTGTCCGGCTCCTCGCTTTGCCGTTATGCTGACTTCTTATTTACAGCACGTTATATTTCCCAAAAATTCTCCTCATGCCAATTTGGGGCGAAGGATTATTTATTTTGGGTGAAGGGGTTACCCCTTTTCGAAAAGATTTTTTGCTGAGGAATTGAACTTGTGCGGTGCCTCGTTTTGCCACTTTTATCGTTTTGCTGACTTCCTGTTTACAGCGTATTTTTTTTTCTCCCCAATCTTATTATTTAGAGGAGGAATAGTCGTGAATGGGTTGCCTATAAATTGTTTTGTATACCACTCGCATGAAAAAATAAAAGTCAATCTGGCGACTCTGCGAAAGCTAAATATTCAATCACATCGACAGTATGTAATACCGAAGAGCATTAAATCTTCCAGGGTTCCATGCCCTTTGAATAGCCCAATATAGATGGCCGGGCTGCAACTGGCAATATTCCTTATCTTCTGACACGTGTCCGAATCTGTTCCGAGTACAAGTCTGCCCTTGACTCCCAACTCATTATTGATTTCACTCTGATGCTCCCATCCACAGATAGGGAGACCCGGCTGAGAATGAGATGAGCCTTTTCCTGCTTGAATCATCTTGAAGATTCTGATATATCGATCTTCAAGATCTTGACAAGGAACGTCTCATTCGGCTTTGGGAACCTCGAGAGGGAACGTAAATTATTTATTACATAAACTGTTTTCAATATTACACATATCAGCAGGACATAACCTCTGATTTTAGCAGGTGAATAGGGTGTGAAGATGAAGTGGTTAGGCGTAATGGCAATATCACAAGGACAATGAACTTCCAAATAGAGTTAGAAATATTAAGAAAGCATGGGGCATAGCATGATCAGAGAGACTAGAGTAGCAAATAGAGAGGTACCAGTGTACAGCAATATTAACGAGAAGGTTGAAAAGGAGATCGACGCAACCAGAGCCATTGGAGCAAAGCAAATAAAATGGGGGGAAAAAGGAAAGGAAAGCAAATTGTGGACAATGTGTGACTTAGTTATTCTCATTTTGTTCCATATCAGCCTCTCCCTCCGCTGCCTGGGTACTGCCAGCTACGCTGTTATGTTGTTGGGGCTGCGTAGGCTGTGAGGCATATGGCGTGATACCTACTTGAACAGGAACTGCTTGAGGCTGGTGCTGCCCAGCACTGGGATGAGGAGGCGGAGGCGGCACCGAGTATGCAGCGTAGTGCCACTGATACGGAACAGGCCCAGGTGCAGGAGGGTATCCATGAGGCGGGAATTGAGTTGGATGTGGAGGATAGTACGAGTAATGGTATTGAGGTGGGCCATGACTGTACGGGACCTGTCCAGTGTGACCTGGAACAGGTGCAGCTGCCACTGGTGCAGGACCGGGCTGCGGAGAAGTAATTGGTACTAGACCAGCTTGCGATGGATCATTGACGCGCACCTGCGTCGGCGTCGTCACTAGATTAGATGACGCGCTTGAATTCGATGGGTGTGTCACAGTAGTAGGGAGATACCATGGGGCATAGTGAAGAGGCGGCACACCTGGTTGTGGGATGTGACTTGGAGTTGTAGTTGCAATTGAAGAGCTGGAAGTCGTACCATTATTACCACCCTGGCCTGTAGGCGGGTACACCCCAGGTTGAGGCGGTGGTGGTGCAGGAGCGTACATATGCCCAGGTGGAGGAAGGTATCCGGAGAAATATGTCGGCATGCCGTAATGTGATGGGTGTGGAATGGCTGGAGGCAAACTGACAGACATTTGTACATCTGAATCTGGCTGCGTTGCAGACGGAGTTGGCTGGCCGGTCATTGTCGGGGTGCTACTACCACTCGCAACGGGTGAAGAGGGGCCTTCAGTTCTGCGGCCCTCTGTAAGAAGAGGTGTTGGTGCCGAGATGGGTCCAGAAGGGACTGGAGAGATATCGATGTCATCTGCCTCGCCTCTGTATCTCGGAATGCCATCGGCGCCTATCTCGACTTTGGGTGGATTGCGAAAGTGAGTCTTGTCCAAATATTCAGGAGAGATATCCAAGGAAGCTAACTCAGGCAATGAAGATGGAGAGCGGAGACGCCCACTCTCAACATCCTCGACCTTGTAGTATGAAATCAGATGCTGAGCGACGCCGCCGATGGTCAGGGAAAAGGTCTAGACGGATTGCTATCGTTACACCTGATAATTAAAGTCGCTTTGCGAGAACAAACCTTTTTCATGAGGCCTTCCTGCTT
>Ga0307507_10006395_pt1 | contig 18125 bp, 20 predicted proteins | sample 7_EM_MG_FD_207223 | JGI IMG/M metagenome (GOLD analysis project Ga0307507, IMG submission 207223) | Populus trichocarpa ectomycorrhiza microbial communities from riparian zone in the Pacific Northwest, United States - 7_EM | ecosystem: Host-associated > Plants > Roots > Unclassified | place... | reverse complement strand
GGTAGTACTGGACCCCCTGCACCAGCGATGCCGCGCAGTTGCCAACCCCGACGATGGCCACCCGAACAGTGCGGCGTTGTGCGCCCATGCCGAGTCCTCCTTCTGGTTCTGCTGTGGTTTTGCCCGTACTAGCGGCGGTCACTCTTCGGTCTTCCGCTGTTCGGCCTGCTCGTGGGCGATGAGCTCGTTGAGCCACCGCACCTCGCGCTCGGTCGTGTCCAGCCCCATGCGGTGCAGCTCACGGGTGTAGCGGTCGATCCGGTCGCTCGCGCTCCCCAACGTGGTGCGCAAGCCCTCCCTGCGCTCCTCGACCCGTCGCCGCCTGCCTTCCAGGATGCGCATCCTGATCTCGGCGGGCGTGCGGGAGAAGAACGCCAGGTGGACGCCGAACGAGTCGTCGTCCCACGTCTGCGGCCCGGCGTCGACTAACAACTCGGCGAACCGCTCCTTGCCCTCTGCGGTGATCTGGTAGACCTTCTTGGCTCGACGGCCCCAGGCCCGCACGTCGTCCTCGGGTGCTTCCTCGACGATGAGGCCCGCGCGTTGCAGCCGACCCAAAGTGGGGTAGAGCGTTCCGTAAGAGAACGCCCGGAAGGCGCCCAGCAGCTCATGCAAGCGCTTGCGGAGCTCGTAGCCGTGCATGGGCGCCTCGTGCAGCAGGCCGAGGATGGCGAAGTCCAGCACGAGTCACCTCCCTGCCAGAGCCTCGATGGGTGTACCCAGTATATCGGCCCGATACATCTGCGCCTCCTGTTGAGTGTGTGCTGTCGCACACCGTGATATCGGATTCATCCACGCTGCCCTGAACGGACCACCGAAGCCGGGCGGTCGCCACGTACTCTTGTCGCGTGCTGACCCAACGACAGGTCGTGGACTACGCGTTGCAGCGCCGTGCGCTGCTCGCTGACGTGCACTCGGGTCGAGTGGGTAGTATGGAAGTCTGCGATGCGAGTCCATACCTACTCCGAGCTGCGAAGTTCCACGGCCAGCCGAGCGACGTGACGTGCCCGGTGTGCCGCAAGGAACCGCTGACTCTGGTGTCCTGGGTCTACGGCGAAGAGCTCAAACACGCGGCCGGTTCGGCACGAACCGCCGACGAGCTCGGACGGATGTCTAACCTCTACGAGGAATTCACCGTGTACGTCGTGGAAGTCTGCCGCACATGTAGTTGGAACCACCTGGTGCAGTCATACGTCCTGGGAACGCGTGGTCTGAAAACTCAGAAGCCACGCCGCAGGACCGCGGCGGAGTGAACCTCGCTCCATCGCTGATCGCCGTAACCGAATAATTGCGGTGTGTGACCACCGAACCGCGTACGCGCGTGCGCCGGTCTGGGAGGGCTTTTCGTGAACGACCAGCATGACGACAGGCAGCGTGGCGGAGAGCCGCAGTGGCCGACCGGGGACGACCCGGACGGTGGCGCGGCTGGTAGGCGTCCCGGTGCCCAGGATCAGCCGGAGGATCGAACCGGCGCCCGGAACCCGTCTCAGGGCGAGAACCGGCCCCCTCGACCGGGCACACCGCCCGGCGGTTTCCAGCGCCCGCAGCAGGGCCCTGTCCCGCCCCGCCACGGCACACCGCCGGGCGGTTTCGCGGGCCCGCAGCAGGGTCCACCTCCTGGTGGCGCTCCGGGCGCGATGAACCAGGGCCCGCCGCCGCGCAGGCCTGGTGGCCCCGGCCCGCAGGGCGGCCCCGTGCCGCCCGGTGGCCGTCCACCCCTGCCGCCCCCCGGCGGCCCCCGCAGGCCTCCGATGCCCCCACCGGGCGCGGGCGGTCCTCCGCCCCCCGGTGGTCGTCCACCCCTGCCTCCGCCCGGCGGTCCCCGCCCCGGCGGCCCCGGCGTGCCCCCGCCTGCCCGGAACAAGGCCGACGAGCTGACCGACCTGCTCCAGCCCGTCCAGCCGCCTGCGAAGCGCGAACCCGACCTGCTCACGCACCGGGAACCCGACGAGCCCGAGATCTTCTACGGCGAAGAGGCCTACGACGAGGATTACGACGCCGAGGACGAGCTGACGGAGGAGGAAGAGCGCCGCTTGCGCAAGAAGAAGATCTGGCGCCGAGTGCGCCGCATCTCCTACGTCGCCGCCGGCCTGATGCTCCTGACGCCCGTCGTCGCGTTCGCGATCGCCTACCAGGTGGTCGACGTCCCCGACCCGGCCGTGGTCGCCGAAGGTCAGAAGAAGGCCGTCACGATCCTCTACGCCAACGGTGACGTGATGGCGAAGATCTCGCCGCAGGGCTCGAACCGGCAACTGCTGGCGGTGGGCGACCCCGAACTGACCGACACCGTGAAGCACGCCGTCTTCGCGGCCGAGGACGCCACTTACGAGTCGAACCCCGGCTTCGACGCCAAGGGCATCGCCGTCGCCTTCTACAACCAGCTCACCGGCGGCGAGGGCGGTGGCTCCGGCCTGACCCAGCAGTACATCAAGCAGGCGACCGAGGACGACTCGCCCACGCTCTCCAGGAAGTTCACGGAGATCGTCAAGGCCTACAAGATGAACAACCAGAAGAGCAAGGACGAGATCCTCACCGCCTACCTGAACACGATCTACCAGGGACGTTCGGCGTTCGGCGTGAAGGCCGCCGCGCAGATGTACTACAAGAAGGACCTCAAGGACCTCACCGCGTCCGAGGCCGCCCTGATCGCGGGTCTGATCCAGAACCCTGGCCGCTCCGAGGACGCCAAGTACGCGACCGGGCGCTGGAAGTTCGTCATGGGCCAGATGCTCGAGAAGAAGTGGATCACCCAGGAGTACTACGACAGCCAGCAGTACCCGACGCCGGTGCCGCTCGCGGAAACGCAGCAGAACGCGCTGGAAGGTGTACGCGCCCACATCCAGGCCCAAGTAGAGGCCGAGATGAAGAGCGACAAGGTCGGCTGGTCGATGGACAAGGCCCTCAAGGCGGGCATCGTGGTCCACACGACGATCGACCCCGGCTTGCAGACCGACGCCGAAGATGCCGTCAAGGACACGATGGCCGGCCAACCGGACGTCCTGCGGTACTCGCTGACCGCCATCGATCCCGGCACCGGTGGCGTGCGCGCCTACTGGGCGGGCAACGACGGCATCGGCATCGACTACAACCTGGGCACTCTCCAGGAACCGGGCTCGTCGTTCAAGCCGTTCGACCTGGTCGCCGCTCTCCAGCAGGGACTCGGTGTCGGCGAGGTCTACGACGGCAGCTCCCCGCGCACGTTCCCAGGTCGTGACGAGAACAAGCCCGTGAAGAACGCCGCAGGCGTGGCTTGCACCGTCCCGAAGCAGTGCAGCGTCCGCGAAGCCATGGTGAAGTCGGTGAACACCGTGTTCTACGACATGGCCGTGAACAAGGTGGGCACCAGGAACGTTGCCAAGGCCGCTTTCCAGGCGGGCATCCCCGAAGAAGTCAACATCGGGGGTGACGACCGCAAGCTCCTGAGGGGTGAGGACGGCGGCGACGCGCCTGACGGCAACATCTCGATCGGTGGTGGCCAGACCCTCGTGCGTCCGTTCGACATGACGTCGGCCTACGCGACCTTCGCTGCCAGGGGCACCTACCACGAGCCGTACTTCATCGCGAAGATCGAGGGCCCCGACGGGAAGCTGCTCTACCAGCACGCCGACGTCTCCCGGCCCGCGTTCGACGCCGACCCGGCGAAGAGCGAGCAGATCGCCGACAACGTCACCGACGTGCTGAAGGACATCCCGAAGGCATCCGAGCGGACCAAGTGCGCCGACGGCCGCGAGTGCGCGGGAAAGACCGGCACGCACGAGCTCGACGGCGTGGACAACTCGAAGGCGTGGATGGTCGGCTACACCCCGTCCCTGGCGGCCGGCGTGTACATGGGTACCGAGGCGGGCAACGTCGCGCTCCGGAACAAGGAGGACAACCCGGTCTTCGGTTCCGGCCTGCCCGGCCAGATCTGGAAGGCCTTCATGGACAAGGCGCTGGCGGGCGCGCCGAAGGAGACCTTCCCGAAGGCCAAGATGATCGGCCAGGCTGTGCCGGCGCCGCCCAGCACGGCCAAGTCCACGCCGAGCATCACGCCTACCAGCGAGACGAAGGACGACGAGGACGACAAGCCGGTCAACACGTCGACCCCAGTGATCATCTCGTCGAGCAACTCGCCGACCAAGCCGGGCACCGGGTGTATTCCGCTTCAGCCGAACTGCCCGACCAGCCCGAGCAACACCACCACGAACCCAGGCAACAATGCCGGGCCCGGCGGGGGCACAGCACGAGATCCCAACGGTCCCTGACGCGAACGCATGGACGAGGGGCTCGGCGCAGTTGCGCCGGGCCCCTCGTCCATGCGAGCTCCGCGATCATGATGGCTCTGGTGCACATCCTGGACCATGGTGCCCACACCCTGGTACCGCAGCAGAGCTTCCACCCGAACCACGACGGGTGGAAGCTGTACGGGGACGTGTTCACCGAGAGCCTGGTGAGATTGGGACTGTGAGAATTCGCGAAACGCTCGCCCTGGTGGGAGTGCTGGCGACGGTCGGCCTCACGACGATGTGCTCGGGGATGTCGACCAAGGAGGTCGCCTTGGCTGGTGCGACCACCGAGGCCCGTGCCAGCGCCGAGCGCGACAGGCACGGGCTGGAAAAGACACTTCGACTGAGCCCTGAGACAGACGGTGAGGCATCACGGGTGAAGACCGTCGACCGACTGGGTCCGGACAAGGTCTTCGACAGCCGAGTGGTCCCCGACGGCTACGAGGTTGACGGGGTCTACTACGGACGGGGAGACGCAGGCGGAGGTTGGGACGCTGAGCAGGCGTCAGTGAGGATGTGCGTGCGCTTCACCGTGCGACCGAGTGAGAGCGCAACCGTGAAACTGGGCGACGTCGACTGCCCAGCGACACTGCCAACCACGGTGCCGGGCTACGGCACCGTGACGCGGACGGTCAAGTTGGCTGACTAGTGTTTCTTGTTCGGTCGCGCGTGCGGGTGGTGCGTCTCAAGAAAACGCCCCGAGACGTACCACGCGCATGACCTGGCTGCGCCCGGCTCCGCACCCGCAGGCCATAAGTGCGCGGGAGTTGACCCCGACGTGATCAGCCAACCCGTAGCATCCGGCGAGTGTCCAGCCCATCGGATGTCCAGAGCTCCAACGCAGACGACACGGACTCGCTCGGCCCGGACGAGCGGGTCGTGCCGACGTGGACGGAGCCGCTGGCGAAACAGGCGAGCCGTCCGTTCGGGGGCCCGGTCGGTCGGCACGCGTCGATCGGGCGGCACTGGTTCTGGACGCCGCTGCGGGTCGTGCTGCTGCTGGCGGTCGTGACGCTGTCGCTCGCGTGGCTGCAAAAGGCGCCGTGCATCCAGCAGTACGTGGACGAGAAGGGCCAGGTGCAGCTCGACTGGCGGGGGAGCCGTCAGTTCGTGGCGCTCTGCTACTCCGACATCGTGCCGCTGTACACGGCCGAGCGGATGGACCAGCCCGGCACGTTCCCGTACCGGACGTCGTGGATCGACGACGAGGGCAAGCCGACGGCGCACGCGCGGTACATGGAGTACCCGGTGGTGACCGGCTTGTTCCAGTGGCTGAACGCGCGGATGGCGCAGGGGTGGATCACGATCGCGCAGTCGGGGTGGCTGCCCGCGCCGATGACGGTGATCGTCTACTTCGACATGACCGCGCTCTGGCTCGCGCTGGCGTGGCTGGTGACGGCCTGGGCGGTGGCGCGGCTGGCCGGGCGGAGAGTCTGGGACGCGGCGATCGTGGCGCTGTCACCGCTGGTCATCGTGCACGCGTTCACGAACTTCGACACGATCGCGGCCGCGTTCGCGACGACCGGGATGCTGGCGTGGGCGCGGAAGAAGCCGGTGCTGGCCGGTGTGCTGCTCGGGTTTGGCGGCGCGGCGAAGCTATACCCGCTGTTCCTGCTTGGGCCGCTGCTGATCCTGTGCTGGCGGTCGGACCGGATTCGCGAGGGCATGACGACCGTGGCCGCGACGCTGGCGACATGGGCGGCGGTGAACCTGCCGATCGCGCTGCTCTACCGGCCAGGGTGGCAAGAGTTCTTCCGCCTCAACGCCGAGCGCGGCGTGGACCCGGACTCGCTGTACAACGTGGTGGCGCAGTGGACCGGCTGGCAGGGTTTCGACCCCGGCCTCGTGCAGGGGCAGGTGCCGGACGGGCTGAACGCCGTAAGCGCCGTGCTGTTCCTGCTGTGCTGCGCCGGTGTCGGGTTCATCGGCCTGTCCGCGCCGACCAGACCCCGGCTGGCCCAACTGTCGTTCCTGATCGTGGCCGCGTTCCTGCTGACGAACAAGGTGTGGAGCCCGCAGTACTCGCTGTGGCTGGTGCCGCTGGCCGTGCTGGCGATCCCGCGCTGGAAACTGCTGATCGCGTGGATGACGATCGACGCGCTGGTGTGGGTGCCGCGGATGTACTTCTACCTCGGCACGGACCACAAGGGCCTGCCGATCGACTGGTTCCTCGGCGCGGTGGTGCTGCGCGACGCCGCGGTCGTCCTGCTGTGCGTCCTGGTCATCCGCGAGGTCTACCGGCCGTCGCTCGACCTGGTCCGCCGGTCGGGCGAGGACGACCCCGGCGGCGGCTTCCTGGACGGGGCGCCGGACCGCAGGATGCTCCAGCTACCAGCGCTGAACAGGTCCTAAAGCGCCGGACACTCCAGCCACACGCCACGCGGGTGCCCCACGATGCGTGTCATGCATCGTGGGGCACCCGCGTGGCGTCAACCGGGGCGGTGGGTGCTGCGGGTGACAGAGCGAGCCGCGAGCCGCTAGGCCAGCTTGGCGGTGGCGAGGAAAGCCGCCCACGCGCGTGGGCTGAGCACGAGACTGCCGCCTGCGGGGTTCTTGGAGTCCCGCAGGCCGATCACCTGTTCGTTGACCGCGACCTCAACGCAGTTCTGCCCGGAGGTGCTGTAGCTGCTGGTGCGCCACCCGGTGAGCGCTACCTCGACACAGCTCTGCCCGGAGGTGCTGCGGCTGCTCTTGCGCCACCCGGTGAAGTACGGCTCGGTCGAGGTCATGCTGGTGTCTCCTCCAGGTCAGTACGGGACTGGCTCCCCCGGCAGTTCGTCGATGACGCGGCCGATCAGCTTGGCCGAGCGGCCGGGGTCGTACGCGTGGCCGATCAACGAGTCGAACGCGAGGTTATACCGGGCGCTGTCGGCAGCGTCCTCCATGAACAGACCCCCGGTCTGGTTCTCCAGGTAGACCACATCCGGGTCCAGACTGCGATCGGCAAACCGGGCGATCTCGAACGGCCCGGTCATCGCCGGGTGCGCTCCGGAGGAGAACGGCAGCACCTGGAGCATGATGTGCGGCTGGTGGCCAAGTTCCAGCAGATGCTGCAACTGCTCGCGCATCACCTGCTCACCACCGACGACCCGGCGGATCGCCGCCTCGTTCAGGATCACCCACAGTTTCAACTCGCCGGTGAGTACCCGTTCCTGACGTGCCATCCGCACTTCGGTGTCGCGATCGAGGTCGATGCCTTCCCTCCAGCGCGTAGCTTGGTTGACCGTGCGGGCGTACTCCTCAGTCTGCAACAAACCGGGCACCACTTCCGCCTGGTAGATGCGGATGTCGACGGCCTCTGCTTCCAGCGCGGCGTAGGTGGCGAACTTGGTGGTCACCACGTCGTCGTTCTTGCGCCACAGGCCGCGCTGGTTCGACTCCTTGGCCAGGGTGAGCAGCGGCTCCCACTCCTCGGTGGGCACGTCGAGGTACTCCAGCACCGCCCGCAGCTCGACGGTCCGCATCCCGAGCTGCCCGGACTCGATCTTGGACACCTTGGCCTGCGAGCAGTCCAGCAGGGTGGCCAGGTCGACGTGCGTGCGCTTGGCGGTCTCCCGCAGCCTGCGCAGCTCGTGGCCCAGTCGCCTGCGACGCAGTGTGCTCCCCCGTGGCGCGGTCATGGTGATGCCTCCCGTTCGGAATGGTGATGCGACTCACTGTCCCGGCCAGGGGTCCACGCGACCAGCGAATAGGCATCTTTTCACTCGAACGAGATGGATATTCCTGTGTCATATTACTTTCGCCGCAGCGGAGCCGACGGCTACCGGTCCGCGAGCCTGCGCACCAGCTTGAGTCCTGACCACACCTGGTCGACGGCGCACACCTTGACGTCGACCAGGCCGTGGGCCAGCGCGTAGTCGCGCACGCCGTTCTCGTCCAGATCCGTCGGCACGCCGGACGCCTTCTTCGGCCACGCGATCCACAACGCGCCCGCCGTCGTCATCCTTGCGACGGACGCGGCCCATCGGCGGTGCAGGGTGGCCACGTCCGGGCAGAACACGAGCTGTACGTCGTAGGGCTCGCGGCCGGCCCGCTGGTGGTGCGGGCAGGCCAGTTCGAACCCGGCGGGAGCGCCTGCCACGAGCACCCGCGAGTCAGCCTTGACGCCCAGCTTGGTAGGGAGTGGTGTGCCGGAGTACCCGGTGTTCGTCATCGTCCGACGTTACGTCGCGAGACCGCAGGAAGACGTAGAACAGCGCCACGAGCAGCGCGGCCCGGCCCCAGACGCCAATCACCACGGCCTGCGCGGAGAAGCCGTCGTAGATGCCCGCGGGCTGGCCGAACTCGATCGCGTAGTACCAGCGGAAGATGCCGATCCCCATCGCCAGGTCCGCGGCGAAGTACGCGAACGCCCAGCCGAGCGGGATGCGCAGCAGCACGAACATCGGCACCAGCCAAAGCGTGTACTGCGGCGAGTGCACCTTGTGCAACAACAGGAATCCGCACAGCATCGCGGCGGACACCGGGATCCACGGGTAGACCCCATCGCGCAGGTACCGGCGCCAGCCGATCCAGCAGGCCGCGATGAACGACAGGCCCATGCACACCGGCGACAGGACGCTGACCAGCGACTGCATCGTGTCGTCGGACATGAACGGGCGCATACCCCAGTACCAGATGGAGTTGGTCGTGATGTCGACCTTGCGTTGACCCTGGAACTCGAACGACGCCAGCCAGCCCTCGTACCCGAAGAGCGCGAACGGCAGGTTGACCAGCACGACGGTGATGATCGACGCCAACGCGACCTTCACCGTCCCGGCCCAGTCGTAGCGCTTGCCCGCGGGCAGTTCCCGACCCCGCCAGCCGCCGGTCAGGACGTAGAGCATCAGCGGCAGCACGAACAGCGCCGGGTAGATCTTGAACGCGAACCCGATGCCGAGCAGCACGGAAGCGGCGACGGCCCGGTCGACCAGGGGTCGATCCGCACCGGCCTTGCCCCAGCCGCGGTGCACCACGTAGACGGCGGCCACCGCGCACAGCACGACCGGCAGGTCCCAGTTGTGGAACGCGTACAGGACCAGGGGCGGGCCGATCGCCCACAACAGGGCGCGCCACCGCGACAGCTTGCCGAGCAGCCACGCCGTGGCCAGGCCGAACGGCGTCATCAGCAGCGCGGAGAACAGCAGGAACCCGGCGTCGGTGTCGGTGAAGATCGCGCCCACCCAGATGAGCAGGCCGGTCAGCACCGGGTACTCGACGCTGCCGCCGATCAGCACGCCCTTGGCGTTGATGGCGCCGTGCACGTACGGGAAGACGTGCCGGTCGACATCGCGGCCGATCCACAGGTGCTGGATGTCGGAGTAGCAGACCTCTTGTTTGTTGCGCTTCTCGTAGTCCGGCTGGCTGCGACCCCACTGGTCGAACGACGGGCCCGTGCAGCGGTCCTTGTTCGCGAAGCCGATGAGCAGGGTGAGGCCGCAGAGCAGCACGAGGACCGCCATGGCGGTGCGCCCGAAGTGGTTGGACCGAGGCCCGTCGACGTGCTCGGGCACCGCGGCCACCACTTCCTGAGCCATTCTCACCGGCCGAGGTGCTCGCGCAGGAACGCGATGTCGGCGGCTTGGCCCTCAGCGGGTGTCTCCACCACGGCGGGGGCGTCGGCGGCCGCCAGGACGGCGACCAGCTGTTCGGGCGGGATGGTGCCGGACGCGATGTTGGCGTGCCGGTCGCGGGACGAGGCGAACTCGTCGCGCGAGCTGTTGAGGTGCACCAGGTCGATGCGGCCGGTGATCGCCTTGACCCGTTCGACGATGCCGACGAGGTCCTCGCCCGCGGCGAACGCGTGGCAGGTGTCGAGGCAGAAGCCCGCGCCGAAATCGCCGATCTCGTCCCACAGCCGCTTGAGCGCGTCGAACCGGCGGGCCATCGCGTTGTCGCCGCCCGCGGTGTTCTCGATCAGGATCGGCACGGCGAAACCACCGGACTCGGCTTGGCGCTCGAAGAGCTTGCGCCAGTTCGCGAACCCCTCGGCGGGGTCCTCGCCCTTGGTGACGTGGCCGCCGTGCACGATCAGGCCCTTCGCGCCGACAGCCTTGGCGGCCTCGGCGTGCTGGGTGACCCCCTTGCGGGAGGGGATCCGGATTCGGTTGTTGAGGGACGCCACGTTGAGCACGTACGGCGAGTGGATGAAGACGGTGATGTCCGAGGCGAGCAGCTCGGCGGTCTGCGGGTGCGGTTTGGGGGCTTTCCAGCCCTGCGGGTCGGCCAGGAAGAACTGGACGACTTCCGCGCCACGGTCCGCCGCGGCGCCGAGCGGGTCGTCGTCGCGGACATGAGCCCCGATGCGCATGACCATGCAGGGTAGTCGGCTTCGGTAGTGCTCTGTCGCCCCACCGTCGATATGGGTCGAGGCGACGATTGTCAAACAGCCCGTGGACTGCGTCACCACCAGGACCTACCCTCGTTACTTTTAAGTAGGAAGCGATGGGAAGGCAGGACATGCGGACCCGACTCACCCGGTTGTTCAGCGCGGCCGCCGTGGCGCTCGCGGTCGGCGTCATCAGCGCCGCCGCAGGTCAGGGCACTGCCGTCGCGGCTGAACCGGTGGTCGTGGGCAGCTGCGCGACCACCGTCGAGGGCGCGCCCGGCACCCCGGTGTCGCTCAGCCCCGGCGCCGTGGTCGAGCCGGTGGTCAACCTGGTCCGCGCGATCCCGCTGCTCGGCCCGTCCCTGGCGGATCCGGTGCGCCAGGCGTTCACCGCGCTCCCGCCGATCCCGATCGGTTCGATCCCCACCGGCTCGGGCTACCTCACCGGCGGCGAGATCGCGAACAAGGTGGTGGCCGAGCTGTCCAAGATCCCGCTGCTCGGCCCGGTCATCGGCACCCTGGGTGCGTCCGTGCGGCAGACCCTGTCCGCCACCTGCGGCGTGACCGTGCTGGGCGTCAACACCGTCGTGGCTCCCGTGCAGGACGGCACCGGCGCCATCGCGGACACCTCGGGTCAGATCGTCGGCCAACTCGTCCCCGGCGTGACCCAGCCGCAGACCCCTCCGCCCGGCGGGCAGCCGTCCACGGGCCAGCCGGGCACGGGCACGACCCCCGGCAACACGCCCGGCCAGCCCGGTCCGGGCAGCATCTTCAGCCCGGTCGGCGGTGTCGGCCCCGGCGACCTGGCGCTCTACGGCCCCAACGGGCTCGGCGCGAACTTCGGCCGCGTGCCGCTGTTCGGCTACGGCTCGCTGCCGTTCGCGACGCCCGGCCTGTTCTCGCCGTCGCCCGGCGTCCGCTATGGCGGCCAGGTGCCCGGCTACACGCCCGGCTACGGGCTGCCGGCGACGGACTCCGGCAGCGTGCAGACCGCCGGCCGCGCCCAGGCGCTGCCCGGCACCGGGAAGATGGGCGGCGTGGCCGCTCCGGTGCTGCTCGCGGTGCTCGCGCTCTCGTGCGTGACCGGCGCGCTGGTGCGCACGTGGGTGCTCCGCCGTTCAGCGGCTTGACCCGGCTCACCAGGGACCGTGCGTGAGCACCGTGCGCGCACTGTTACCCTGGACAGGTTGCTGACGCGACGACCCTCCTGCCACGGATAGTCCGTGGCCGCGAGTCCACAGGAGGTGAGTGGTCCTCATGCGTCATTACGAAGTGATGGTCATCCTTGACCCCAGTCTCGACGAGCGCACTGTCGCACCGTCGCTGGACAACTTTCTCAACGTCATCCGCACGACTGGCGGAAACGTGGAGAAGGTGGAGGTCTGGGGCAAGCGCCGGTTGAGCTTCGAGATCAACAAGAGCAGCGAGGGCATCTACGCCGTCCTCGACCTGACCTCGACTCCCGACGCGGTGAAGGAACTGGACCGCCAGCTGGGCCTGCAGGAGACCGTGCTGCGGACCAAGGTCATGCGGCGCCACCCCCCGAAGTCCACGAAGGCTTCGGCGAAGGCGGCCAAGAACGCCGCCAAGGCCAAGGTCTGAGGCAGGGGCTCCCGACATGGCTGGCGAGACGACGATCACGGTGGTCGGAAACCTGACCGCCGATCCTGAACTCCGCTTCACTCAGTCCGGGGCGGCGGTGGCCAGTTTCACCGTCGCGTCCACTCCCCGCACGTTCGACAAGGCGTCGGGCGAGTGGAAGGACGGCGAAGCGCTGTTCCTGCGGTGCAACGTGTGGCGTCAGGTCGCGGAGAACGTGGCCGAGTCGCTCACCCGTGGTTCGCGTGTGCTCGTGACCGGGCGGCTGCGCCAGCGTTCCTTCGAAACGAAGGAAGGCGAGAAGCGCACCGTCATGGAGCTGGAGGTCGACGAGATCGGCCCCTCGCTGCGCTACGCGACCGCGAAGGTCAACAAGGTCAGCCGTGGCGGGGGTGAGGGCGGCGGCTTCGGCGGCGGTTCCTCGGCCCCCCGTGGTGGCGGCGCTCCCGCTGACGACCCCTGGGGCTCCGCCCCGGCGGCGAGCAACAGCGGCGGCAGCGGCGGCGGTTTCGCCGACGAGCCCCCCTTCTAGACCGCGCACCGGTCACCCAGACAACCCACACCGCGTTTACCCAGGAGCACACACATGGCCAAGCCGCCTGTGCGCAAGCCCAAGAAGAAGGTTTGCGCCTTCTGCAAGGACAAGAGCGCCACTCAGATCGACTACAAAGACACCACCATGCTGCGGAAGTTCATCTCCGACCGCGGCAAGATCCGCGCGCGCCGCGTGACCGGCAACTGCAGCCAGCACCAGCGCGACGTCGCCATCGCCGTGAAGAACTCGCGCGAGATGGCACTGCTGCCCTACACCTCGACCGCCCGCTGATCAGAGAGAGACGGAGCCCAGAAAAATGAAGCTCATCCTCACTGCTGACGTGAGCGGCCTCGGCGGCCCCGGCGACATCGTCGAGGTCAAGGACGGTTACGGACGCAACTACCTGCTGCCCCGCGGTCTGGCCATCGTGGCCACCAAGGGCGCGGCGAAGCAGGTCGAGGTCATCCGCCGTGCCCAGGAGACGCGCCGCGTGCGCGACCTGGACCACGCCAAGGAGATCAAGACCGCGCTCGAGGGTCTCGGCGCCGTGGCGCTGAAGGCCAAGTCCGCGAAGGGTTCCGGCAAGCTGTTCGGCTCGGTCACCACGTCCGACGTGGTGTCCGCGGTCCGTTCCGCCGGTGGTCCGACGCTGGACAAGCGCGCCATCGAACTGGCCGGTCACATCAAGACGACCGGCCAGCACGCGGTGACCGTCCGGCTGCACCCGGAGGTCACGGTCTCGCTCTCGGTGGACGTGTCCTCCGCTAGCTGAGAACCGCAAGCACGAATCGACAGCGCCGCCCGTCCGGTCAGCCGGTCGGACGGCGCTGTCGCTCGTTTGTCGTAGTCCTCGGGTAATCGACGGCCTGTGGACATCACTGTGACGGGTTCCGCGCGACACGCCGAAAAGCCAGTCACACGCGACACGCCGCGCCCGCGACCAACAACTTTTTCCACAAGTTGTACACAGGGCCTGACCTGCGACTATTTCTGTCACGCGCCAAGTTGTACACAGGTTGTCCCCACCTTCTGCGCCCACTGTGACCAGATAGCGCGGATCATCCACAACCTGTCCACCGACTTATCCACAGGCAGGTTTGCTTGCTCCAGTCGGGTGGCTCTAGCGTCCGGGCATAACCCCGGTGCTCGCTGTGCGTGGCAACTCGCGCTACGCGGAATTGTCGGTGCCTCGGGGTACAACGACTTCGGACAGTTCGATGCGTGGAGGTGAGGGCGCGGTGGCGCTGGTGGACGACCGAGGGATGGCCGAACCCAGCTTCGAACGGCAGCCCCCACAGGACTTGGCCGCGGAGCAGTCGGTGCTGGGCGGCATGTTGCTGAGCAAGGACGCCATCGCGGACGTCATCGAGGCGCTCGCCCCGACGGACTTCTACCGGCCCGCGCACCAGGCCGTGTACGACTGCATCCTCGACCTGTACGGCCGCGGCGAGCCCGCCGACCCGATCACCGTGTCCGCGGAGTTGGAGCGCCGGGGTGAGTTGCTGCGCGTCGGCGGCGCCCCGTACCTGCACACGCTGATCGCGACCGTGCCGACGGCGGCGAACGCCGGGTACTACGCGGAGATCGTGGCCGAGAAGGCCGTGCTGCGCAGGCTCGTGGAGGCGGGCACGCGCATCGTGCAGCTCGGGTACAACGGCGCCGAGGGCGCGGACGTGGACGAGGTCGTCGACCGGGCCCAGGCCGCCATCTACGAGGTGACCGACCGGCGCACCACCGAGGACTACGTGGCGCTGGAGGACCTGCTCCAGCCGACCATGGACGAGATCGACGCCATCGCCTCGCGCGGCGGCAACTCAAGCGGCATCCCGACCGGGTTCGCGGACCTCGACGAGTTGACCAACGGCCTGCACCCCGGCCAGATGATCATCGTCGCGGCCCGACCCGGCGTCGGCAAGGCGCTGGCGCTCGACACCCCGCTGCCCACGCCGACCGGCTGGACGACCATGGGCGAGGTGCGCATCGGCGAGCGGCTGATGGGCGCCGACGGCAGGCCGACCACCGTGGTCGCCGCGACCGAGGTCATGGTCGACCGGCCGTGCTACGAGGTCGAGTTCACCGACGGGACGGTGATCACCACCGACGCCGAGCACCAGTGGCTGACCGAGTCGTGCAGCGCTACCGGCGGCTTCTGGGCGATCCGCACCACCGAGCAGATCCACCGCAGCACCGCGCGGCACTCCGTGCGGCTCGCGTCCGGCTGGAGCCTGCCCAACGCCAAACTCCCGCTCCCGCCCCGCGCGCTCGGCGTGTTCCTCGCGGGCGTCGGCGAACTGGCCTTCGTGGACGAGCAACTGACCGACGACGAGGTGCACACCGCCAAGGCACTCGGCCTCGCCGAGGAGCCCCACATCCCCGTCGAATACCTGCGGGCGAGCCGCGCGCAGCGGCAGGAACTGCTGGACGCACTGCTCGTCGGCGGTGAACTCGGCACGCGCTTCGTCCGGCTGTCCTGCGACATCGCCGAACTGCTCCGCACGTTGGGCGGCGACCGCGTCGACATCATCGCCGTGCGCCCCGTGGCAGGCGTCCCCGTGCGGTGCGTGGAGGTCGACAATCACGACCACATGTACCTCGCCGGGCCGACCATGATCCCGACGCACAACTCCACCCTGGGCCTCGACTTCGCCAGATCGTGCTCGATCAAGCACGGCCTCACCAGTGCCATCTTCTCGCTCGAAATGAGCCGCACCGAGATCGTCATGCGCATGCTCTCCGCCGAGGCCAAGATCCGTCTCGGCGACATGCGCGGTGGCCGCATGAGCGACGACGACTGGACCCGACTGGCCCGCCGCATGAGCGAGATCAGCGAGGCTCCGATCTTCGTGGACGACTCGCCGAACCTGACCATGATGGAGATCCGCGCCAAGGCGAGGCGCCTCAAGCAGCGCCACGACCTGAAACTCGTCGTGGTCGACTACCTCCAGCTGATGTCGTCCGGCAAGCGCACCGAGTCACGCCAGCAGGAAGTCTCCGAGTTCTCCCGAAACCTCAAGCTCATCGCCAAGGAACTGGAGGTGCCGGTGATCGCGATCAGTCAGCTCAACCGCGGTCCGGAACAGCGCACCGACAAGAAGCCGATGCTCTCCGACCTCCGCGAGTCCGGCTCCCTGGAACAGGACGCGGACATGGTCATCATGATCAACCGCCCGGACGCTTGGGAACGCGACGACCCGCGCGCGGGCGAAGCCGACTTGATCATCGCCAAGCACCGCGCGGGCCCGACCGCCACCATCGTCGTCGCCCACCAGCTGCACTACAGCCGCTTCACCGACCTCGCGCACACCTAGAGCACCGGTCAAGTAACTGGAACTCGCCGCTCCGGTACCCGCACCACCACGTCACGCGGGTGCCCCACGATGCATGACGCGCATCGTGGGGCACCCGCGTGGCGTCACGGTGGCTTCCTGACCGGTGCTCCAGGCCTCGGTTCTTAGTCTCAAGTTCCGTGGCCAAATCTCAGTTCCAATGGCCACTGAATGGCCAATTGGCCAGCTTGGCTGGACGACCGGTTTCCTGGTCGTATTCGATTACCTTCAGCCAGGCTGGAAAAACTCAAGCATTCTCCGGCTGGCGTCCGGCGACATCAGCAATTCGTGCATGTCCGCGGACATCCGGGCGGCAGCGCCGGCGCGTTCGAACATCTCGCTTTCGTATTCTTTGACGGCGGCGGGAAAGTCGTCCGGGTGTGCGGCCAGTGCGAGGCCGAGCAGAGCGCCGTCGAGCAGCGCCATGTTGGCGCCTTCCCCCACCGCCGGCATCAGGTGCGCGGCATCGCCGAGCAGCGTGACGTCTGGCGTCGACGGCCAGGTCAGGCCGACCGGGAGAGTGGTGATCGACCGCGGCACGACCGTGTCGTCGCAGGCCGCGATCAGCGCGGTGAACCGTGAGTCCCAGCCGGCGAGCAGGTCGATCAGCCGCGCCCTGGCGGCGGCTGGGTCGTCGAACGGGATCCCGCTGGTGGCGAACCAGTCCTCGGCGGTGTTGTAGAAGCTGAGGCCGATGCGAACGCGGCCGTCGCCGTTGCGCTGCGCCGCCAACGATTTTCCGTCGCCAAGTACCCAGTAGGTGCCGCGCCCGACCATCGCCGCGAGGTCGGGGTGGGTGCGGTCGATGTCGGGAATACCGAGCTCGACGACGTTGTGGCCGATGTGCGCCGGCCGGACATCGGTGACCAGTGCGCGGACCCTGGAGCCCGCGCCGTCGGCACCGACCAGCAGGTCATACGTCGCACTACTGCCGTCGGCGAAGCGCAGCACGCCGTCGTCAGCGGACTCAAACGCGTGCCCCCAGCGCACCGCGTGTTCAGGAAGAGAGTCCAGCAGAAGGTCGCGCAGATCGGCACGGTCGACCTCGGGTCGCAAGAGCGGGGCGTCCTCGGGCGTGTCCTCCTGTAGCAGCAGGGTGCCGTCCGGCTCCAGAAGCCGCATGTCTTGGCCCTCACCACGGGCAATCGCGTAGAACTCGTCGATCAGGCCAGCCTCGCGCAGCGCCCGCTGCCCGGAGTGGATGTCGAGCATGCCGCCCTGACCGCGTGCACCACGCGACGATTCACGTTCGTACACCACGGAGTCGATGCCGTGCACGTGCAGCACCCTGGCAAGGGCCAAGCCACCCATGCCTGCTCCGACAATGGCGATAATCATAGCAACCCCCGATTCACCGTATCAGTCAATACACCGTATCACTCCCAACGCTGTATTGTCCTCGGCATGTTGGTGTGGGAGCGGCCGGAGCCGCCGGATCGACCGATGCCGGCCCCGCTGAGCCGGGAGCGGATCGTCCAAACGGCGATCCGACTCGCCGATGCGGACAGCCTGGACGCGGTGTCGCTGCGCAAGGTCGCCGCGGCGCTGGACGTCGGACCGATGCGGCTGTATGGCTACATCGCCACCAAGGAAGAATTGCTCGACCTGATGGTCGATGCGGTCCACGCCGAGATCAGGCCGGCCGGAGACGGTTGGCGAGAGGTGCTGCGGTCCCTTGCCGAAACCACCCGGCAGGCCGCCCACCAGCACGAATGGCTCGCCGACCTGCTCGGTGGGCGGCCCCAGCTCGGGCCGAACACGCTGGCCAGTGGAGAGGCCGTGGTGGCCGCGATGGGCGGCGTCGACCTGGACACCATCGTGCCGGCAGTCGCCGCGGTCAATGCGTACGTGACCGGCGCGGTACGCCGGGAGATCACCGAGCGGCGCGCCGAGCGGGTCTCCGGGATGGACAAGAGGCAGTGGCAAGCCACCTTTGGGCCTTATCTGCTGCGGACCTTCGCCACCGGCCGATTTCCCGCGCTGGCCTCGCTCGTCCACGATGGCCCCCACCTGGACGCCGACCAAACCTTCTGCGCCGGCCTCGACTTCCTCCTCGACGGCATCGAAGCCCGCATCTCAAGCTGACGCACGGG
>Ga0307507_10006393_pt1 | contig 18130 bp, 4 predicted proteins | sample 7_EM_MG_FD_207223 | JGI IMG/M metagenome (GOLD analysis project Ga0307507, IMG submission 207223) | Populus trichocarpa ectomycorrhiza microbial communities from riparian zone in the Pacific Northwest, United States - 7_EM | ecosystem: Host-associated > Plants > Roots > Unclassified | place... | reverse complement strand
TTTAAATTATTAAAATTTATTATTAAGTGGTTGTTAAGATATTAAAGTGTGATTTTTCCATTTTTTGGTGTGTTTTTGAAGTGATCAGCTTACCCGTTTGACCAGCTCACCCGTGAAATACGTTATTGCCTTAAAAGAACATAGAATATCTTAGCTAAGTTATCTATCTATAAGGATATAAGTAGGAACCCTACGCGATCCGCAAGAGTCACTACTGCTACTTAGGCTAATTTAGCTATACCTAGCGTAATACTCGCCTAATACGCTAAGAGTAAGCTCTTAGCCCTCCTGGGCTCAATGCCAATTATAGGCTTAATGTAAATTTGCTTTATATATAAATTTTACCCATATATAACCATATATCTCTTTAATAACTTAATGAAACTAAATGGTTATTTAAATTATAACTTTCTTTAATAAAATTATCTAATAATTTTAAAAAAATTTAATATAAATTATAAATTAAAGTAGTAAAAATTAAATAGCTATCTAGTTTTATTAAGTTATTAAAGAGATATATGGGTAATTTATGCCTAGGTGCGCTGCCTATTTAAGTTTAGCAGGGCCCTAACTCCTATTTTTAGGCATCGCTCTCTTACTTAGCCAACTGCCGCTTTTAACGTCTATAAAATGCTCTATCGCCTTTACTGCCCTCTCTACCAGCTCTTTCTCCCTTAAATTCCACTTCTACCCTAACCTTACCCCTGCTATAAAGCCTCGCCCTTATAGCCTACGCCCACCTCTTAATACTAAACTTTTAATTACGATTAATACTAAAAAATATACTCTCTTAGCTAATAACTCCTAAATATTTAACTGTCGTTTCCACTCTTGCGGCCTATATACTACCATTATAATCTTGGTATAGACTACCTTAAATAAATACACTAGATTCGGGGAGGCCAATATTACATCTCCTCTTTAAGCCTCTTTTTCTCTCTACGCTCCTTCTATTTATTTTCCTCTCTAGTATTATTTTTATAGGCTATCTAGATATTTAGTTCTAACTTTTACATAGTCCTACTTTATCTATATTCTATCATCTTAGCTTTATTAACTAATAGCCTACCCTAGAGTTAAGACGCCCATTTAAACACTTAGACAGATAATATCGGTAGGAAATCTTGGTAGAGTTATCTATTTAACCCCATATATTTAAGAGTCCGCTTAGAATGGGAATATATAGCGTAAACATACATTATTACGGTGCCTTAACTTCTTTAGGTGGTGCCTGATTATTATATCTAAAGACTTACTTCTATTATATACTATAAATTAAGGGTTTAATAATTCTTTATAATACGTATCCTAGTTCATACCTTTATCTTTATAGTATTATTATAGTTACAAATGCTAGAAGATCCTACTACTAGTTAGGCTAATTTAGCTATAAGTTAGTGTAATAGAACTTTATAAATGCCCAACTAAATACATTTCGACTACTTCTAATATCGCACAGTCCTGAATAAATTTCGCAATAAAGTGTTAAAATATAATAGTTGACTTAATTTATCTCTCTAGTAAAGGCTAGTAGCTATATAATACAATATTAAGGAGGCTAGTAAGCCAGCCTCGATTCTTAACATAAAGATAATAACTCTATAATTAAAATCCTTAACTATTTAGACGACTAAAAGTAAACACTGTTATTACATTATTTTTCTGGCTGCAGCCGTACCACTAAACTATCTCTTTCTTATACAACGAGTGTTTCTCCTATTATATTTTACTTTAGAAGCCTAGTAGTTAAAATAGGCTTTCTAACTACGTAAGCCTCCATTAGGTGCTTCTCTATTTATATAAACTTGCAGGTGCTTAGTAAAAGTATCTAGTCATGAAAAGTTTTTATTATATTTTTGGTAGTTATATTTCGAATTTAATATATCTAGATATATTAGAAATAAAAAAGAGTTATAATATAAAGCCGAACTTACGAGATCGTCTATATTGAAGCATACTTAACCTATTAGCGTAGCTATTATAATAGATATTAAAATTTATTTATGGGGCTGGTGTAGACGGTTCTAAAGTAGGAGTGTTATTGCTATCTATAAAAGAGGTCTTTTCCTACTATATAAGAGGTATAAACAGATAGCTTTTATACATTTCTAAGGGGCTATTAGGAATTGCTAGGAGGGTTTGCCATAGTTCTATCTACCTAGTTGTTATACCCAACTAGGTAAGTAAATTATTAAATATTTCTAAGGATGGAGGGCTAGCTATTTAAAGGGTCTTATTTTAAAGTGGTTAATACTCTACTAACTTTAGATACGCTATATAGGACTCCTAAACCTCGCTTTAGGTCTCTCTAATATATCCGTCGTTTGTCTTTGTATTAGTATTAACAGATAACCTAAATTAAGAGATTGTTATAGTGTCCCCTCTAAATTAGTAAAAGTTTTATATTAGAGGCTGCCACACGCTATTATTATCCATTATCTCTATAAGTGCTAAAGCTAAGAAGTCCCACCCTAGATTTATATTGTTATTGCCAAAATCTTCAATTAAGTAATCGTTAGGTTTGTTATCCATACTTTTTATTCTAGCTAAGTGCATAGAAGTAGATAATTAAGAAAAGGTAGGCGGCATTAGGGCTATCAGTACGCGTAGGCAGACCTTAACATTATTTAGAGTCTAAGATAGATAATTTACTATCCTATTAATTATTTAGGGAACTCCTATAACAGGCCATATATTATAAGTGCCTATAATTATACTACCCTATAGGCCAAAGTTCGTACTACTAGGAGGCGCTGTTGTCTATATATAGGTATTAGTAGATAGCACTAGGTATACTAGGAAGGGGATAGATATACTAAGCTAGTAACAGTATTGGGAGGTTTAATATATACTTAGTCGCCATTATACTTCTCTCTACATTCTTATACATCTTGCTTTTTTATATCTTAATATATAGGTAGTTAAAGTAGATAAACTTAAATGATCTCCAACCATATGTTTAGACAGCTTAGTATATCTAATAATAAAGGAGTAGCTGACTAAAGGACTATATCCTACGATTTTTCAGACTCCTTTAGCTCTAGAGTTAACCACTTACGGTTTAGGGATATCCCTAATATACTAAGGCTATTAATTATTAATAAAGTCTGCAAATCGCGGCCTAATAGTACCTACTTTTCATTATATAAAGTGTTAGAAGTAGGTAACTGTATAGGTTTACTAAGGGTAGTATAGTTATATAGATCTACTAACTTATATATTATTAATACTGGCCACCTTAGCAAGCGCATAATAGTTATAGATATACTGGCCACAATAGAATTATTACTCAAGGTATATTTATAGGGCTATACCAAATTATTTATCGCTAACTAAGAATTAGGATTCCGCCTTATTAAATCCTATAAAGGCGCTATAGGACAAAACTAGTTTAAATCCTCAAATTCGATTTTCTTAGTGTTAAATTCTACCATTTCTGAGACTGGTACTATTGTATACCACCCTTTAAAACCCAAACTATTCAATTTATCCTAGAAATGGTTTTGCATAACATAAGTAGCATAAGCTGCCGTATTCCAATATATAACACCAATATATCCGCCCAAACTTTCCGTAGCCGTAAGCCTTTCCACCAGTTATCTGCTAATTAGGGGTGGGTAGGAATCTATATATAGGCCGCTATATATAAAATAAATCATAATTTCATATTCTGTGCGACTGTTAGCGCACCTAAATAACTATATACATTTTAGATGCCCGTATTTAAAGGCTCTTATATACTGGCCTATATACTCTCTTAGTATTAAATTAGACAAACTACTAATACAGGTTAGCTTTATACTTACTCAAACTTTCTCTTATCTAGAGTGGGCCTGTGCTTATATTTAGGCCAATATAAGCAGTAAAAGAGACGGTCTGCTCTAGGGAGGATCTAATAGTAGTGGTATTAACGTCTTGGTGGCCTATTAGCCGGATTTATTTAACTTTTTACTTTAGTCTTAGTTCCTATATTGGCTTATTTAGACTAGGGATTTATAGGATATTTAGTAATTTTTATAGAGGATTATAAATGCCTTCTAATATATAATTACGCTTAGTTAATAGGAGAAGGAATGCCGGCCAAAGCTATAAGGGGGGGAGTAGGGGGTGGGGTAAATGGGAAATCGGGCCCATATCCTAAATTATATATAATTAGCAATTTACACATATTAGCAAACCGAGGAGGGTTATAGATATATATATAAAAGTGCTTATCGCTAGTTAGGAATTGGGGCTTAACTCTACCAAATCTATGGCGCGCCACGATATAGCTTAGGGTTAAATACAGGTTCTAAGTATGTCTTCTTATATAGGTTTCCAATCCCTATAGCTTATTAAATCCCTTACCTTTCTAAGATTTCTTGCAATCTAGATATAGATAGAGGTAAGAATTACAGCCAATATATATTCTATAGGCTTTTCTTTCATAACAAGGGCGGTTACTAGATTTTGTTACAGTGATTTGGCAACCCTTAAATCTGCATTAAAACGGCATTAGAATTGGTCCTATAAATGGCTAGCATTAAAGGTATCAACTTATTTAGAGAATTAGAAGATATAGATAAATAGTTTGCCATATAATAAGATCTGCTTTAATCTAAAGAAGAGAAATCGAAGTTAATATAAGGAAGAACCTAACTAGCTCCCCATAAAGCACCGTCAATATTAAGTAATTATACTAAAGGCTTATTAAGTGTAAGGGGTTATAAAAGAGGCTTATATTGTCTATTATTAAAGATCTCCCACAGATCCATTAGATAAGGTCTAATAGAGAGATTGACTGAGGGAAATAGGCTTACACTTACTATTTTTAGGACTATAACCTATGGTATTGGGTAAGGGGTAGATATAAAAGAAGGAATATTACATCCAAGTTGGCGTTTATAGTCTATGTTATAGTTAGCTCCCTAATTAGACATATTTACCTAAATCAAAATAGCTGCCTATAAATATACACGGTTTATAGCCGCTTATCTTAAAGTCTGTAATAGAGTAATTCTCAGAAGATTCCTAGAAGGATTTATACTGTACTTAGAAGCTATATACTTTAAAAATTTGCTAGATTTTTATAAAATTAGGACGCTAATATACTTATATATATAGAACTTAAAAAATTCTATAATAACTATAAAGAAGCGTAGAGTTAAGTCTCTAATATTTAGTTAGGATATAGATTGTTAACTATCTCCTATTACCCACCTAATAATAAGCTATATGTCTATAAGTGATATTATAACTTATCTTTACTTTTAAGTTCTTAGTTTTTCTAACTAGTATCCCTAAAGGATATACCCATCCGTCTTAACCTTAAGAACCTAAAGATAAGATATTAGCTTAGTATATATAAATAATAACCAGATAACTAAATACTCATGCAAGTAATATTATTTAATACCATACTTAGAAAGTGTTAAGATTTACAATTAAGATAGTAGAAGTATAGGATATAAAAAGTTAAGAAGATAGACTATTAGGGAGCGGACTGCTAAGTACAAAGGTAAGAGATTGCTAGAGGAAGTATAAAGAGGCGCAATTTATTAGCTAGACAAGGGTATTATCAGAATTATTATAGACAGGTACTTTGGCAAATCAGTCTAGTAGCGCTTTATTATTAATTTAGACTAGCAGTAGCTCTACTAGTTTAGGTTGTAACGGAACCTTATAGCAGGAACTACAGTGGGTCCTATTATTAGGCTAGGTATATAGGTAAGAATAAAACAACAACGTAATAATAACTGGTGGAGTGGTTGCCTAATAGATTAACTCTAATTATATTCTAAGATTTACTACAAGGAGAGAACTATCTATAGTGGGGACTGAGGTCCTTTAAATACACAACTATACTCTTAAGAAATCCTCTTTTGTATATAAGGTACGTGTTATACGTATTATACATAGGCATACACCGCGTACACTTTATATACTGCGTATAATATTATATAACTCGCTTACTATTCCTTATTATATAGTTCCACTGGATCTATTCTAGACTGTGCCTATATTAACCAACTAGCTTCTTGCGACTCTTCCCTAAGTAGTTATAATATTATACTTAAAGCGTCTATAATACTATCTCCCTTCTCTTTATTTTTGTCCTTAAAAATTCCTAACATCTCTAGGTTATCTACTAGAGGTATAATATCTGTTTAATTAGTCTAGTTAATATTCTTACTTATTATACCTAAAGCTTCTTCTTCTTCGCAAGCGCAACGTTATGCTCGCACTGTGGCTGCTATACTGTCGCTTAGTGAGATAATGTCGTCTCCATATTCTTATTATGTGAAAGCGGGGTTGGTGTATATTATAATAGCAAGTCCCTTGTCTTAACAACTCTTGTTTTGCTTAGAGTGCACTAAAGCAAATATTTAATTATTCTGCGATATTCGCTCTATTTTTAACGCTAAATATATGTGTTCTATAACTCTTAACAGTCTTCTAGTTCCCTAAGTAACTTATTATAGGGTCTTGTGTTTAATCTACTACTATAAAGCTTAAGTCTAAGTTGGCCGCTATATATGCCAAACTCTACCATTCTGCTAAAGAGACCGCTTGGGCCCTTAAGGCTTAACGTTACTCCTTTAAGTCTTAGTAGGTTACGTTCGCTTGGTTAACCCATCTTAAGAAGGTTTATTCTAAGGAGTGGAAACTAGTTTAGCAGGGTCTTAATAAGCTAGGTAATAAAAGGACTAGCTCTCCTCCTACAAGGGAAATAACTCTAAGTAGCTTAGTAATTGCTCCTCTTAGGTCCCCCTTAAGTAACTTGTTTTTTGGCGATTCTTCTTTATTAATATTACCTAACCTACTCTCTTTTAATACTCCTATACCTTTCCTATAGCGTTTTCTAGGTTGCTTAGTAGTTTCTAGATAGTCTTACTATAGCCTATCTACTTTACTTTATACTACGTTTCGTCCTCTATGTCCTTATAACTAATAATCTTCAAAACTTACTATTTGTCTTCCTCTTATCCTCTATATATGTCTGCCTTATAGACTGGTGGCTTAATATTCCTATATACTGGCTCTAGCATTGCGATATATTATATAGGGTAGATCTTTATTTTAGCTAGTAGGTTTAACTTATATATAACTAATAAAATTCTTTGCTTAATTTTGAAAGGTCCTAGTCTAACATAGTCTAACTTCTTACTTAGTTGTCAACTCTTAAAAATTTTATATAGTAGCTATACTTTATCTCCCTCCTTAAGATCTGGTCCCTTAGATCTCTTAGCATTATAGTACCTTTTTATTCATTTTTATACTAGTTTAGCTGTTTCTATAAGGTCTGCATAAAGATTTATTAACGTCTCTATTCTTTACTTAGCTGTGCTACTCGTCTTTTTTGCTAAATGTGGTAATAATAATATTCTTAGCTTGTATCCGTAATTCGCCTTAAATAGTAATGTCCCTATTCCTTCTTATAGTGTTGCGTTATACGCAAACTATATAACTAGTAATAACGATACCTAATTATTCTGTGCGTAATTAATATAATGCCTTAAATACTGCTCTAGTGTCTAATTTAGTCTTTCCGTTTGTCCGTCCGTCTGCGGATAATATACTATAGATATTACTGCGCGAACTTCTTATTCTGCCAGAAATACTTCCTAAAATACTACTATAAATCTTAGATCTCTGTCTGATATAATCTTGTCTAGTACTCCGTGTTTTACAAACACTTCTTTTATATAGATTCTAGCAACATCTTCTGCTAATATTTCTTTAGTGTATGCTATAAAGTATCCCCACTTTATTAGCTTATCCACTATTACTAAAATCGTGTCGTGATCTTGTCCTATAATAGGATCTCTTAACTTTGGTAACTTAACAATAAAGTCCCATAATATAACTTCCCATGGTCTTCCTAGTATTTTAATAGGTTATAGCTTTCCATACGGCTTGTGCCTTATTAGTTTATTTCTTTAGCAATCTAGACACTCCTTTATAACTTATTATACTAGTCCCTAGATTCCTTAAATAATATACTCTTCTTAAAGTCTTAACACTAAGTCTATAGCTCCGTTGTGTCCTTATATTATTCCCTTATAAAATCCTTTAACAAATTCTTCTGTAATAGACTTAGGCATATATATTACTTCTCTGTTTTTGTATTACTCTAAGTTTAGATCCTCTACCTATGCTTCTTAAATCTTCTATATCTAATTACTCTCTAGTAATTTATGGATCTGACTTTCTTCGGTTACTATAATCTTTAGATAATTATACCTAATTAATCCGTCTTAATTCTTTCGTAATAAAGCTCCTAATAGCTTTCTATTACTTTATAGTTTAGTTCTTCTGCTTAAAGCATCTACTCGTGCATTGTCTGTACCCTTAGTATACTGAATTTTAAAATAGTATTCTATAAGCATTTCCGCCTATTTAACCTGTCTTTAATTAAGTTCCTTTATTATTAAGAATCCTATAAGGTTTTTATAGTCCGTCTTAACCATAAATGGTTTTTCTGTGCCTTATAAAAATGCTCTTTATTCCTTAAATACTGTAACTATACCTAACAACTCCTTGTTGTAGATGTCGTAGTTTAACTCTAGTAGTGTTATCTTTTAACTGTAGTATGCCACTAGGTGCTATCTATCTTGATGTTTCTATATAAAGTATGCCCCTAGTGCAAAGTCTAATATATCTATTTTTACAACCGTCTTTAGACCTGGTTAATAGATCTTAAGAACTAGCTCCTAGGTAAATAACCCTTTAACTTTCTTAAATAGTTCTTGTTGCTCCTTTCCCCATACCTATAGTTCTTTTTCCTTTGTTAACCACGTAAGTGGCTTAATATCCTTTAACCATTATGTTATAAACCTTCTACAATAATTGTAAAACCCTAGGAACGATCTTAACTGCGTAACATTCTCTGGTTTCTACTAATTTACTATAGCCTTAATCTTCTTTAGATCTATACTAAGTTGGCCTAGTTTAATAATAAATCTAATAAAATCGGTCTTCTTAGTGAAGAACTCGTATTTCTTAATTGCTACTGGCATCTATTCTTCTTATAGTCTCTTTAAGACCCATTTAATATGTTCTTTATACTCCTCCTCACTCTCTAAGTAGATAATAATGTTATTAAGATATACTATAACAAATTTATCTAGGTGTTCTTCTAACACACTATTAATTCGCTTCTGGAACGTTGCTAGTGCATTTATAAGTCTAAATTATATAACTAATGGCTTATATAGTCCTTCCTTTAACCTAAAGGCTGCCTTCTATTTATTGCCTTCCTTAATCCTAATCTAATAGTACGCCTATCTCAGATCTATCTTTATAAAGATCTTTGCGTTGCCTATCCTGTCTTAGATTTCGCTAATTAAGGGTAAAGGATATTTATCCTTCCTAGTAATGCTATTTAACTGTTTATAGTCTATACACATCCTAAGTTTTCCGTTCTTCTTTGGGATAAATAGTACTGGATATCCTGCTAATAACTATAACGGTCTAATATATCCCTTATATAAGTTCTCCTAGACAAACTCCTTAAGCGCTACTAACTCTATTTTAGTAAGCTTATAGATTAGAAAGAACTTTAGACTTATTCCCTCTTCCAATTCTATCTTATAGTCCCATACTGTATACTCTAACAGCTTTTCACTTTCTGGTAACCATAACTTTTTACCATACTTATGGTATCTCTTTGGTATATAACTTAAGCCTTACTCAGTCTCTTTATATATCGCTCCGACTTGGTACCATACCAACTTGGTTTACTGTCGCACTTTACGCCGTTAAGTATCTCTAATATTAATCTAACCTATAACCCAATTGATTTTTAGATTATACTTCTATAACTAAGGCATTCCTAGTATCGCCTTGTCCTGTCCTAATAGTAGGATATTAAAAGACACTCTAACTAGTCTTCCTTTAATAGTTAACTAAACAGGTCCTATTTTAAGATTAATAATACCTCCTTTATAGGCTATCTAATCTCCTAAAATCGTTATAAGTGGATATGGGTGTTCTTTTTATCTGTATAGTAACCCTATCCTTTCCACTGCCTTTAGTAATATGTGGTTCCTAGTTGCTCTACTGTCTACCAACGCTTTAAACTGCTAATCTTGCCATTTAACTTATAAATTTAGGTATTGTCCTTAAATTCCTTTAAGGGTCTAAGGCTTTAATATTAGTTTCCTCTAGTCCTATACGCCTCCCCTTTTCCTAACTATTGGCTACTAGATCCTACCTGTACTTAGTCTAACTTAGGCCAATACTTAGTTCATTTCTTTTCCTCTATATGCTATAGACAAGTATTCTTTAGGCACTTCCACCACTATTATCCGTCTAGGTATTTTTCCGTAAGAAATCTTCCTAGTTAAAGCGTTAAGTTCCCTTAACCTTATACTTCTACTGGGTGCTATCTATATATATACTTAGCGTTCCTAAACCTTTTTTTCTCTAGTGCCTAATATATCCTTACTGGGTACTTCCAGTTCTTATCTTTAGGTGCTCTATATATGTTACACGTATCCTCTATACAAGCTATCCACAATAGTGTATAATATGCTGTATGTTTTAGGTTAACTCTTAGTTTGTCTTTATCTTTAAGTTTAAACCTATACCTAGTTAACCTAACCACTGGTATCTCTACTATAGGTACTAAAACTTGTTGCTTACTTCTCTAGTCCCTAGATCCTTCTTTTAGGTTCCTTAATATTATAATTAATACTCCTTTAATATAACTCATGTGTTTTTCCGTAATGGGTTAGTCTTAGACAACTTTTTTATCTAGCCATATATAAAAGTCTTCCTATTTATTACTATGTCTTTGCCTATACCACTTTCCGTACAACTGGTTTAGTGTGTATAGTTTTTCTATTAGAAAGTACCTTGTTATTGCTGCATTATAACATCCTTTAGTATGTCTTTCTTTAAACCTAGTTGGGATGTCTAGATCCTCTTCTTATTCTAGTTTATCTAACTATTTTGCCCTAAGTGTCTCTGCACTTAGCCTATTAGTAACTCTTTATACGGGTGCTCTGTCCCTTATACGACCTAGCTTATCTAGCTTTTATTCTTACTATATAATAATTCTTGTTTTAAACTTATCCATAGTTTCTTATTTTCTGCGTCTTATAGCTAGATCTTTATAGTTGTCTTGCTTTTTAATCCTAGTATTAACTATTTAATCTTTAGGCTAAACACTATATTTACTTAAGATTGCTAACGTTCTTATTCATTCTCCAAACTTATAGTTCTTAAACTTGCGTTCTATACTCATTCGTTTATTACTAAACTAAGTTACTACCCTTTCCCATCGGTTTTTATCTATTATGGGTCCTTAGGTATGTCTTATCTTATCTTAAGAATCTTAAGCTTTTTATATCTCTTCTTAAGAATTTTAAGCCTGTAGCCTTTTACCTTTATTGAGTAATAAGCTAGCACTAGTAGTTATTTACTTGCTTAGTTTCTTCTAAACATTACTTCTATCTTCTTATAAAGCGATGGAAATTATATCTAATAGTGTTATAATATCCGTTACTAAACCCTATTCCGTAATAGTCTTAGTTTCTGCTTCTGTTTTAACTTCTCTAAAGTCTATATGCTTCTAGTAAGCTGCCTTTATTACCTTATTATCGGTAAATGCTTTGCCTATATTAAACTTATTGTCTTTAATATCCAATCTATAAGCTAGTTTATTAGTTCCTCTAAACTTAAATAACAATAGCTCCTATAGCTAATAGCTTACGCCGTACTTAGCATCCTTATAAATTTAGTATGCGTTGTTATAATAATACGCAAAACTGTTAATTAAATACTCTTTTATTCCTTATAGTGCACTATTGTCCCTTTATATATACGTGCCGTCTGCTAGCCTAGTTCCCTTTACCGCGTGGTTACTCTAACCACCTCTATAGTCTTTAGCAAAATAACCTTGTTTTCTACAATTTATACAAGCCCTATCTTTAAACCATTTTTCTTGCTATAGAGTCCGCCTAAATATCTTCTACTACTAAGATCCCTAGTTTAGCCTCTACTCCTAGGTCCTTTAATTACTTAATCCTTAACCTTTAGGTTTCTATAGTTTCTTTTCCCACCTTTAGGTTTCTTTAGTACTACTTAGGTCTATTAGCTCTGCGCCATTCTATAGTTTTTAACTCTATGTCTGTTATTGCGTACTCTGCGCCTTATATAACTATAGAATTCTATCTTGCCCTCTCTTAGCTTGTTCCCTTTAATAGATCCTATTATTAATCTTTATTAACTAATTTATTAACTCTCTTAGAGTATCCGCATCTTCTATTAGGATAATTGCATTCTAGACTTTAGCCTTAAGTCCCTATTTATACTGTGCTATAAGCGCCCTATTATTCCACTTAACCTATATAGCTAGTGTTTAAAACTATATTATATACTTAATTACTAAAGTGCGTTATACTAAGTTCTAAAGCTTTTATTCCGCTATGGTTATAGCCTCCAGGTCTCTAAATATCTGCGTTAGTTATTCCGCGAACCTATTCCAACTAGTAAATATATACCGCATATCCTAGTTAGTAGTTGTCATACTATTAGCCTATATTTCCATAAAATACGGTTTAAACCACTTAAGTGCCCTCCCTATCAGGAACAATCCTGTATAGGCTACTTAATCTAACAATATTGCTAACTTTGCTCCTTTCTGTACTACCTTAAAGTGCATCTGCGTAAGAAACCCCTTAAGCTTTAACTTCTCCCCTAAAAATCATTTAACTAAAGGTAGTTTGATTTTTGCTACTCCAATTCCATTAATGCGTTCTTTAAGTATCCTATTATTATCTTATAAGTGATCAACTATTTCCTATAACTAACCTTGCGTAACCACTTAAGAATCCCTATTGTCTATACTAGTATCACCTGGCCCTGAGGTTATAGCTACCATCAACACCATCGTAACTGGTGCTTTGGGTAGTATATTATTTGACCTTATTTAATACCGTAACCTTAGTAGTGAATGTGTAACGGAACCTTATAGCAAGAACTACGGTGGGTCCTATTATTAGGCTAGGTATATAGGTAAGAACAAAATAACAACATAATAATAACTAGTAGAGTGGTTGCCTAACAGATTAACTCTAATTATATTCTAAGATTTACTATAAGGAGAGAACTATCTACGGTAGGGACTAAGGTCCTTTAAATACACAACCATACTCCTAAGAAATCCTCTCTTATACGTGAGGTACGTGTTATACGTATTATACGCGGGCGTACACCGCGTATACTTTGTACACTGCGTATAACATTATGTAACTCGCTTACTATTCCTTATCACATAGTTCCACCGGATCCATCCTGGACCGTGCCTATATCAACTAACTAGCTTCCTGCGACTTTTCCCCAAGTAGTTGTAATATTGTACTTAAAGCGTCCGTAACATGGGTAGTGAAGTAAAGGTTAGACAAACACTACCTTTATTAACTTAATTTAATAAACGACTATTAAAATAGAATTGCAGATTTCTTATATAATAGTAGAGGTGGTTTAACCAAAATATAAGAAAGTTAATCGTAATTGCGTTTGGAGATTTAATCTACTAATAGTGGAAATTTATAATACCTATAATATTAAGATACCGGAAAAAATATAAGGAGATAAATATTAATTGCACAACCATAGTATCTATTTTCTCCATTTCCTTAGTTCCTCCTAGCTTAAAGAAATATAGACTCGTAACAATGTTATAGTCTTTATTCTATTTGGGCTTTAGTAGCGCTAGATAATAAACTAGTAATATAACAAGGGGGAACATTTCCCTGCATAATTTAAGAGTATAAATAATAGTAGATCCTATCCAGTAACTTAGTTTTATAAACTGGTGGAAGAAGAGAAGAAGAAGGAAAAGGTATTGATTCTAAATCTATATTAACAAATAATTTACCAGCAGTTATTAAGTATAGATTAATAGTTAATATGTTATTTTTACCAGTATATCAATCTAGGAGAGAGGACGGTTTAAGGTATCTAATATTACTATATAGTATAACGCGAAGGTTTAAGAGAGATATTATTAAAAGAAGGACCTATAAATATTAGTAATTAAAAGAAAAGTAGTTCGTAAAAATATACCTAGTTTATATTATAACCTTATTCCAGGAATTTCAATAATACGCCTATAGCTATATAAATCGCGATAACGAAAAATCCGTATAAACTAGCTAACAGCCAACCCTAGTCTCTAATTCTTGCGGTTTATAAGCCAAATATAGGCTTACTATAGTCTATATAGAAGGAAAGGATAATTACACTCCTAAAGAGAAGGATGGCCAGTATTTTATAATATACTTTAGTTTTTATAGCAGCAGTTCCACTTTAGCAAAGTCAGTGTTAGAGCCCCAATTTAGAATTTTTATATATATAATTATAAAAAGTATTGTTAAAAATATCCCTAGCACTATAATATCGGAACTTATAAGCAGATAAACCCATCTTAGAATATCTATAAGGGATATATTCTTTGCACTTAAGGGAAGAAAAATAGCTACTATAAAAATCTAACTAGGTATTAGTTACATATAAGGGACTTAGGCTTTATACTTACCTCTAAAGTAGCTATAAGAAGCAAAGCGGCCTTTAGGAGGGCCTAGTTTAACCTATCCCACTGCCTAATACCTAATAATAATCCATATGCTATAGTAAGGATAACAAAATGCACTGTGTTATAAGTAATTAGACAAGGCTTAATATAGGTTATAAAAGGACTTTTAGCAATAAGAATGGTATAAGTATTACTAAAGGCCGCGACCACGTAGGCTATAAGTATAATAATAATAACGGGAAGAACAGAATCTATATTAATAAGTATACTATACATTGGCCTATGTAAGGGCGCGAAGAGGCTTTGGGGAAGATTCAAAGGAATAATATAAATTCTATCTAAATCTAAGGGTATATAGCTTTTTAAGAGAACAAGACGTTACGTAAAGAAGAGAAGGGAATAACCAGAGAATCTTGTAATTAAATAGTTAGGGGTCTTGGTTGATGCGTACGCACATACGCACGCGGACGGACTTTAGTAGAATTCGATTAATCTGGCAGAACTTGGCAGAAGTTAATTAAGCTGGCAGAATTCGGTAGAATTTGGTTAAAGCGTCAAGTTTATCTTATTAAGTATTTTACCGAGACATTCCTACTATAACTAGGCTAGTCCCGTTATAGTACCCCCCCTTTGGCCAAAGGTTCAAAATAATTCAATTTAGTTAAGAATTTATAATTTTTTATTGCGTGTTGTATTTTCGCGTTAGGTAGCGGTCTTAGCAAGGCAGATCTAACTAATTAGACAACTTTAACCGCTGGTTAAAGTTCCTTAATATCTTGCGTGTTACGTGATCGCGTTATAAATGTTATAACTTATTTCAAGTTCTTTTTAAATTTGAGTTTTGTGTATTCATGTCAGGTAGTAGTTATTTGCCTTTATATCGTATCCATCCAGCTAGAGCAGGCCGCAAAGGATAGTCCTTATGGAATTCTTTTACCAGGGAAGGCGCGTCGGCCTTAATCTAATTATAGGTTTCCTAGGTTTATATTTTATATCCTTCCCACTTAACAAGAAGTTTAAATTATTTGAATTATAGTTTCTATTGTATATCATTAATTAAGTTAATAAAGTAAGAACCGTTACCATTATCAACAATTACGGGAGGTGGCGGTGGTACTTTATAAGTTATAGGATTATCTTTTAAAGGTTATAACAAGCTTACGTAAAACATTGGGTGTATTTTTATCTCAGTTAGCAGTTTAAGCTTATAGGCGTACGGGCTTAGTTTCTTCTTAATTTAGTATAGCCCTATAAACTTCTAATCAAGTTTCTTTAAGCGCCGTTAAGTCCGTATGTTTTATATATTTAGGTAAACCATATTACCTTCCTTAAAGTCCTATGCGGGAGCTTATCCTTTATTCACATGCCATTCCTATACCATTTAAGCGTATGTTAATTCACTTTATAATAGTTCCGTTAACTACTTTATTTAATTAGCGAAGTTATGCGCGTCAATTAACTGGATCCGTTTAATTGTGGGTCCTATTATGTTAATTTCAGGTTATAGTTTAAATCCAAGTTAAGGGTTTTATCCGTAGGTCGCGTAGAACAGCGTTACGCCTATTAATACGTTTATTATATTATTCGCAGTAAACTTAGCTAAAGGCAGCCATTTTTCCCAATCGTCTTGCAGGTAGAAGCAGTATATTTATAGGTATTGTTTCATAATCGCGTTTACAATTTCGGTTTAACCATTTATCTCCAGATAAAACGCAGTCAAGAGTTATATTTAAATGCTTAATTATTTGCATAGAGCTTGCCAAAAGTCTAAAACAAACTGGTTTCTATAGTTAGATATTATCAAGTTAGGAAGTCTGTATAGCTTAAAGACATACTTAACAAAACATTTGGCTACCAATATTATATTAATTAAGTCCATGGGAATCATATATCGCATTTTTATAAGGCGGTTAACAACTACTATAATATTTATAAACCCATTACTGCTAGGCAAGTCGACTATAAAGTCAATTAAGATATCGCGCCATCTTTGCATCAGAATTGGTAGCGGTTAAAGTACTCCTTGCTTCTTTATATAAGAGGTCTTTCCACGCACGCATATCCTGCATACTCGAACGTATTTTCGTACATAGTCGTGCATTATAGGCTAGTAGTATACTTGTTAAACAATCTTATAGGTCTTTATACGGCCAGGATACCCTATTACAGGGAAGTTGTGTACAAAATTAAGTATCTTAAATTATAAAGGTTCGGAATTCGGAACTACTATCTTCTATTAATAGTATAATCAATCGTTTTAAATTTCGCATTCAGCGAGTGTAATATCCTTATACTATCATTTTCCTGTTTAAATTGCTTTTATTACATCTATTATCTATACGTCGTTCTTATATTTGTATTCTATTAGCTTATCAATTTCTATTTCCTATTTATTAACTTCTAATTCATTTCTATCAAGTTCCGCATCTAGGAATATAGGACGTAGCTTTTTAAAACGTTTAGGGGGTAGTAAGATCTGTAATTAATTTATAATCCGTTTGTCCAAAGCGTTCGCAGGTAGGTCCTATAATTATTATATTAATGCGTTAGGCTTCTAATTAAGTTTGCCTAGTCAGTATATAATCTTAAAGTCGAATCATAAGAGGTATTCGGCCCAACGAATTTAGCACTACGTTAATTGTTTTATAGTTATAAAGTACTGCAGGTTCTTATAGTCCGTTAATATGCATATTAGGAATAACAATCCTTTAAGCTTAGGACGCTATTATTCAAAGCATCTAACAATTGCAAGCAGTTCCTTATCGTATATCTCGTAGTTTAATTTAGCAGGGGCGAGTTTCCGAGAGAGAAAGGCTACTAGACGTAGCTCGCCGTTCTTATTATATTGCGATAACACTCCTCCTAGTACATAATTAGACGAATCTGTTTCAACAATACATTTAAGGTTAGGGTTAAAGTGGGCAAGAATCAGAGCAGTCGTAAAACGATACTTTAGGTTGTTAAAAGCTTGTTTATATTTAGTGGTCCATTTAAATTTTATGTTCTTTCTTATTAGGTTTACTAATAGCTGGGCAATTTCTAAGAAGTGGTTAATAAATTAATAATAGAAGTTTGCGAATTCTAGAAATCCTTAAACGTCTTATATATTGCTAGGGCTTCCCTAGTTTATAATCGCGGCGACTTTTTTAGGGTCCATTTTAATTCTATTGCGGGATATAATTAAGCCTAAGTATATAACCTTGGACGCGTGGAACTTGCTTTTCTTAATATCGCATTATAAGCCCGCATCTTATAGGCGTTTAAGAACCATTCTAACGTGTTTCCAATATTTAGAAAGCAAGAATAAGTAGATTAAGATATTATTAATATACGCGGTAATAAATACATTAAGGAATTTACGAAGCGTATTATTAACGTATTGCTAAAACATACCGGGACTGTTTTTTACGCCAAACGGTATTACTAGGTATTTAAAGAGTCCCTATTATATATGAAAAGCTATGTACTTCTTATCTCCTTAATGTTACGGCACCCGTAACGGATCTGGTCAGGGGCTCGCTTAAGACTTGGCGCACACATATAGACGTCCTTTCCTCCACCTTCTGCTCCTCAGCTTAATATCCTCGTCGATAGACAATCCAATTG
>Ga0307507_10006392_pt1 | contig 18134 bp, 21 predicted proteins | sample 7_EM_MG_FD_207223 | JGI IMG/M metagenome (GOLD analysis project Ga0307507, IMG submission 207223) | Populus trichocarpa ectomycorrhiza microbial communities from riparian zone in the Pacific Northwest, United States - 7_EM | ecosystem: Host-associated > Plants > Roots > Unclassified | place... | reverse complement strand
ACGAAATAGTGATTAAGAAAGGGCAAATCTCTTCTCGAGATTGCGTCCTCCATTCCGCGTTAAATTGTGTATTCACTAGGGACCTACTCTCGAGAGTGTACCCTTATCCCTCGCGTACACCGCAGGTCTCGGTACCAAAGTCCCCCTATCTTCCCCTCTTTCCTGACCATCCGGGACACCTAATGTTTATTGTCTAGTCGAGCTTCCGGTTGGACGACTTCATCTCTCTAATTGTTTGTCATACCTGAAACTTGGACCGACAGACACAAATCGGCTTCGTGTGTTTTTGGGGGTCGGGATAAAGTTGAGAAATTGGCATTCAATAGGCCCGGAGAGCAGGAGTCGTTCCGCAAGTGGCTTGGGCGGTTTGTGTCTTGCGCTGGAAGTTATGAGATACTGGAGATCTTGAGGGTTCCCTTGATGACCTGGTGCCCGGGGTTCTCTTGGATCAGGCTAATTTTTATTATTATTCTTGTTTGACTCTTCTTCGGAGTTCATTGGATACTTGGGGATAGCCGAAGGTCTGATGAACACTGGTGGGGTCTGGCCTGTGTTGTGCAAGGGGTTTGTCGGAGCTTGGGGGCTTTGTGTGTTTGAGTAACCGTCTCTGCTTGGATGGCGAGTTTCATCATGGGTGAGGCATTGATTTAGGGGGTAATACCTAGCTAGAGTTTGTTGGGTGTTGGAAGTGATGTGTCTAATGGATGATTGGCGGAAGGTGGGCTTTCATTTTATCAGTGAAGCCCAATATGAGGTGTCCCTTGGAATAATGTAGAGTATTTCGGCTGCTTCAGAGAGTCGTACTCTGGTTTTGACTAGGCACTCCCACCGATGCCTTATTGCTACTCCATATTGAATTATTCTAGAGCGTTAAGTATCAATATATAGGAGCGTGTGTGTGTATGGGCAGAAAAGAGAACGGTGGATCTTATTCCTAAGACCTGCATTGTTTGCTGAAAAAAACAAACAAAGGTTTACGCAAGGGTCCCTTAAGCTTGGGGTAATCTCAAAAAGGTTGAACGTCTCATACAAGCTCTATTATATTATACGTGGAGATGAAGCTCTGACTCCTCCGAGTTTCGGTGGACAGTTTCGGTTAACCGTGAAGGAGGCAATTCTCAAATCTTATCCCCTAAAACCCACGCACAAATCATTTCTCCTTCCCCAAACATGGTTCTTGGAACAAGGGGGAAACATCTCTAATGCATACATCACTCCAAAGAAAGAGCAAGAAGAAGAAAAAGAAAACAAGAAAACCAGTCTCGAAACCTACTTATCATACCCCAATCACCGCGATATTTTCAATGAAAAAGAAGCACATTATGGCGGACCGGTCCCCGAGTCAACAGCTAAGGAACTTCTTCCTCTCGCTAGGATGTACGAGTATATCCTCCAAAAAATAGTATGAGCAATCTTTCTTTCTTTCTTTCTTTCTTCCCCTACGCAATAAAAAACGCTTTTTTTCTTTCCAAAAATCAAATATGTCTCTGGACGAGTAGGGTAAGATATTAATTTATTGTGCTATATTATATTAGGCGACTGAAGATTTCGCGGCTATCTAAATTATTATTGCGGTATGATATCATAATATTATTGTTGTGGAAATCCGCTATTTCGATTTTTTTTTTTAGACGGAACAAGGGTAGAAATGGAAGAATGGAAGGATGGAAAGAAGGAGCGGGAGCGGGGAGCCGTTTGGTAAACCCGGCTATATGGGTGGGGGTAACTTAAGATCTTTTTAGAGACTTATATATAAGTAAATTAAGTTGAGCTATAATCGAAAAACTATAATACAAGGTTTGAAGATAAAGTGGAAGGGAAAAAAAAAAAACCCCCCATTTGCGACAAAAACAACCTCTTTTCTTTATGGTGCGCCAAATAGGACCAAACAATCAAGCCCCAGGGAACCTATCCCTGACGGTTGTGATGTCTTTTTTTCTTTTTCCCCTCGCATCTACTCCTGTGAATTTGGAAGTTGTGTAATTATATCATAGTTAAGTATAATAACACCTAGGGAGTGATTTTTTTATTCCCATTTTTTCTTTCCATACTCTGTGAGTGGGTCATTATTAACCATACTGCCCAGCTTTTCTTCTAAAAGGCTGGGTCACATGACTTTTTTCGAGTTGAAGCGTTTTGCCATATATTAATATCACCACTCTTTCCTCTCCTCAGCAGCTTATGATCCATCGCCGCCACCACTCCACGTCTATTTGTCAAGTCCTATCTCTGGTATGTTCACATATGATATGTGCCCGGCCCCACGCTCCTCCTGGTGGACATGTGGTGACCGTTTTTCTTTTGTCCGGGAGTGAATTTTGGATCACTTTTTATTATACCATGTGTCTGCTAGGGGGGGGGGGGGGTTCCGGATTGACAATGGGGATGTCCTACATTCAGTGCAATGAATAAAGCACCTTATTGTTCGTGGTGGGTAGAATTGCGATAGTTCTTAGGGCGATATATGGTGCTTCGGAATGGGGCAAGCTCCAAAAAGACAATCACGTACTGTGCATAGAGGTTGCGTTAGGTCTCCTCTTCATAGATTCGATAACCAGGAACACCTAACTATCCCTTCTACTTACACTACCCACTCCCCAAACGGAATCGCCATTCCGACTAATTCCTATAGATTAATAGGCAAGTGCCCGTCAACTCCTAGTGGGCTCGATAGGAGTGAGAGCTCTGGTTGCAATAGTCTAGGACGTAGTTGGTATCGCGGCGGGCTCGGCTGGTGACTTATAAACATCCCGTTTGGCTGGTGGGGCAATTGGGGGAGTGATACTGGTGGGGGGCACGTGCTCGATTGGGGTCAGCTAAGAGTGCCACATCCCACTTGAGTAACGGAGCATTCCTTCCTTCCGCAGGGTATATTTCCCCGCGTTAACTGGCGGTTTGGAATCCATCGATACCATCTCATCGGGAGATGGAAGGTGTCGCAGCGCTATAGTAATATACCCGAATCACTTCCCAGATCCAATTAACTACCCTTCGTCTCTGCGTGTCATACTATATCACTCGCATAATTCCCCTCCTGGCTTGGGAACGGGGGAGGGGAAACTTAACGGGCGGGAGCAGGGCAGAGCTGGATTATATAGTAGGGACCATAAGTGGAGGAGGAGGCTAGAGGCATGTGGAAACCGTGGGGGAGTGTGGAGATAGGAAACAGGTAGAAAGAAAGAGAAAAATAGAGAGAGAAATGGGTAGACCAAACCTAACTTTGCTAGAAGAGGTGAGAGCGGGGGATAGGGGGTTATTATAAACGTGCGCCGGTCGGGCAGGCTAGAACGTAAATTTTCGTAGAGAAGAGAGGTGTGCTAGGGGAGTTGATGGGAACAAACTAGCTAAACGGCAAATAGTCTAGACTCGCCGGTCCATCTTGAGAATACTTGTCATGATATATCACTCGAGTTTCTGCCTCATGCCATCGTGGACAAGGTTCTACAGTAGCTCCACTTCCTGAAACTCTCCAACGAAGGGGCATATATTAGTACTGGTACCTAACTATCCCGGTGTCTCCACCTTCACACCGTGAGCATAAACCCAACCTCGCCGCCTAAGTATCGTGGGAGCGTTCGAGTCATTATTACACAAAAAACCCACGCCTCCACTTAGTGCCCCACTACGCCCAGTTTCCCCTAAAACCAGAGCTCGCCCACCAACAAGTTGCAATTGTGGTAATCCGGGGCTCCTTTTTTCCATGGTACAATTATGCAAGTCCTTACGGCAGCCAGAGTCTATCCTGGATTGGTCCTTTTCCAAACATACAGCAATGCCATGACAGTGCACACTGGCATCATGTAGCACATTAGCTTGTTTCTGTTGGGGTTAGGGTAGAGTGGAAATTGCGTTTACCTGTCACTCCAGTAGCAATATAGAAATTGGTTCTATCTACTGATTCAGGTTCTGTTCGAGGATAAGCATTATTAGGGAATAATGCAGCCTCGGAGACCTGCATGTTTTATTTATGCGTATAAGTATCCTGCCAACTGAAGCACAATGCACAAGGCTTACCGTGACAAAAAGCTCGGATATAGATGTCCAAGCGGCGCTCACATGTAAAGGTGCTGACATGCCAATCTCGCGTGTGTAAACGTCCGGCTGGATTTCGGCCCTTTGGGTTGTCTTATCCAGGTCCGCCTTTAGGGCTGCATATACCGCCGGAAGCTCGTCGAGTTGTGGGTACCGAGCCTAGCATGTGAATTAGCATGTGTTACCAGATATAGACAGATTGTCCGTACTCGTAAATCAACTATATGCGCAAAGCTGTCTGGATCAGACGAGTCGTACGTGTAGCACACGACGTCACAAGAATTCAATTTCGCCTCATTTTCCAGAATTGCGGATTCTAGTTCGCCTAGTTCTTCAATCTAAAATGCTGATGTTAGTGATGTAAAATTGTGATTTGCCTAGATGGTAGGGCCTACTATCAGATAGCATTGTTTGCCCCCTTGTAATTCTACACTGTTAACAGCGGTTCTCGGCTTGATTGTGGGATGATATGTCGAATCAAAGGGCCTGTTGAGAAATGCATCTAATATTGAGCTCTATTTTCCAATTAGCTGAGCCTCGTTGTTAGTCTAATTAAGGAAAGGGTCACACCTTCCCGCTCCCACGTGAACCTAATACGTAGCAGAGAACAACATTACGTTCTACTCTCCCTTGCCTCCTCCGTCTCTTCCTCGGTTTAGTGACTTTCAACGCAGCAGTTGTGCCACCCTTCTCACCACTTTCAAATCCCAGGTACGCCAGATAAGCCAGAGTCATTTTTGGATCCTGGAAGGTTGTCATGCTCCATTGGGCTAGCCACCCTTGAAGAGTGATATGTCCGGCTTCAGATCTGACTGTCGAGGATGGGAACGAGGAATCCACCCATGATGCAGGAAGACCGGGAGTGGGGGCAAAAAGCGCTGCCAGCTCATCTCCGTTGAGTCCTCCGTCATTATCCTTATCAAAAAGGAGGAAAAGGTCTACGAAAAACCTATACCCAAGGGGAGAAAGTTCTGCTGATGCATTGGGTGGGACCTCGAATCTAATATAAAGGTTTTAGTTACCGTGAAGGTAGCAAAGTTTGGGGGTATATAAAAAGAAACATACTTTGGATGCAAGAAGCTGTCTTTTAGGCTCAGGCTATCTGTGTAATGAAAAACGCGTAATATCGTCCAGACAGTTTCGTGTCTAGCCTTTTCTGCGAACATCTTGCTCAGTAGGATAAAACCTTGTTTATCAACCCCCTCCTCGGTCCGAGAATTAGGTAGCCGTTTTTTTATCGAGGCCTTTATGTCGTCAAGCTCCTCTGGGGTGAGAGATTTGTCAAAGCATTTTTTCTAGAAAGGCGCGTGAGAAAGCATGTCTAGAGAGCCCATGGAAGGGTTAGGGTTAACTGGATATGGTACCTGGAATTCTTGAAGCTCGAGATCGTTCAAAAAGCCGTCTTGATCCCTGTCACATAGGACTGAGAATGTAATTAGTATTAGGTGCCTGCTGAGTATAGATGAGGCACAAACAGAAGATTCGTTGAAGAGCTGCCACCGCGGCAGGTTTAAGGTTCTACAACAGATGATGGTAAGCTCCCGCCGAACCTCAGGCGATTCCGGAGGAACCTACCTGTTCTTTAGAATCATATAAGGGTGCAACCGGATGTGTTACAGCTTTTTGGCATAAGTAAAAAAGCTCGTTGACGTTCTTCTGCTCTTTTGCACTAGCTCTTATGCAGGAGTCGATTTCCTGAGAGCCAACGAGGTCAGTACTTAATCGGGGCGGTGTAGTTGAGGGGAATGACCTTGAATTCTAGCATTATGGGCATCATTTCTTCTTCAGGATCAACACCAGGCGACAGATCTGTTTTGTTTGCACATAGAACAACAGGAAGCTACCATTATTAGCCTAAAGTAATTCAGTTCTGAGGTGATGGACGAACATTCACTCCCAAGCTGCGAAAGAATGGAAGCCTATGAAATTTCCGGGGTCAGAATTCAGAGGCTCACGTGGAAAAAGAGGGTAAGAATACCAAGATAGGGAAACCCTCTCATAGCTCTAGGGGGACGGTCAGCTGAGCATTCAAAAATAAGACAGTGTAACCTGAGCAGCTAACATAATGATCTGAGTACACCAAGCATATGACATCGGATCGCCGAATTTCTTTGCGAAGGGTATTTAGTTCTTGCGGGAGAGCTGCACAGGGACCGGTTATTAACTGTCATCAAGCCTCCAACCCCTGGTGTCGGGAAGCACACACCAGAGGTATCAACAATTGTTGTGGTAACACTTCCGGGGGCGGCTATTGTAATGGCGGGAAGTGTTGGTTGGATCTTGCTTGAGATGAAAACGTTTTTGACCAAAGAAGTGATGAGAGATGATTTCCCAGTGCCTAATGGAATTTTTGATGATGATGGTTAGAAGCTATTTGTGCGGATGTGTTGATAGGGGACTTGCCTTCGTCTCCGCACACAACTATTCGAACGGTATCAGCCATTTCGGCCAGAGCGGGCGGGTGGAATGAGTGATGAGTGCAGTAATTGGAGTAGCTAGTATACTTTTCTGTAAAGGCTTCGGGGTAGGGATACTGAAAGTGTGTAAACTTGGGTGGTAGATGAGGTTGGAGAGATGGAAGCTGGCAACATTAGGTGGGGAGTCAGGACTGGTGATAGGGCAGGGCTTTCGTTGGGCTCGCGTGGCTCCGTCATGGATGGCACGGCCGATCTAGGGTCCAGGCTCACTCGTACCTTAGATCAGCCGCCTACTGCAAGCTTGGCGTGGGAAAATGCTTGGATGGCTTTAAGCGGCACTTTCACAAGAGCCTCAGCATACAGTTGTAGAGAAAAATTAGACTACAGTATTACACGATGATAGAAAATGTATTTTTTTCCTGCTGGCCGAAGGTCTGCTTTAGGGGACCGCACTTTCTGTTAAAATCCACGCTGTCGGGTACAAATCGACCAGAAATAGCCGCATGGTTCTGACGTGGGAACACACCGTACATTTCTCCACTGCCGGTATCCACACTCCATCCCCCTCCTTCCCAATCCATCTCATACAACCGCCATCTCCATCTCCCCCCGTTCCACTTAACCTGTTGTGTGCAGGCTTCCTCGCATGAGTTTCTGCCCTCAAGAGGTCCCATCCAGACGGCTCCTGTCCCGCCATTTCATCCTATCTACAACGCCGCTCGTTTCTTCGTTTGGGGCACATTGTTCCGTGACAATTAAGCAATGTTCGTACTACCGCCGCCGCCCCCTAGGCATCCAGGCACCCCCGGAACAGGACTTTGGGGTAACGGAATGCCAGGCGCGCCGCCCCCCGTTGTTGAGACGAACAATGTCATCGCGTACCCTGAAGGGCCCGAATACCAATTTTCGGTCGGCGAAGGTATGTTCCAGGCGTGTTCGGCCAGCATTGTGCGGTCTCGTGCCAGTACTGGTTCGTTCGATGCGGTGCTTGTGTTATGCGCAGAGAAAACTGGCCAGACTTCCAATTTACCACCCTTGCTGACCATTTGGCCCCCGGATTGGTGCAGGCACATACATATTGAAGGAGGATATTTTCCTTGCCACGCCTCCGCCACATCCGTCTGAGTCTCCAATAGCAATCCTCAATCCCCTTAGCACAGCGCCCCAGCCCACAGTTGCCGGAACTAAACTCTCTCTAGTTGCCATCAAATCAAAGGATGCACCCTCCCCTGTCTACCATAGTCCTGGAATGTCACAGAGTAAGGAAAGTCAGTCTGGGCTTGACCCAAGAACCTCTGCAGACACAGACTCGCATAGCTCTCTTGTGAAAACGGGCTCGGGAAGCAATACATCTCGTAATGGGGACGGAGTGAATGTTGCTACAGAGAAGTTTGGAGGGGGGAATGCGTCTTTGTCTGCATCTAGCAAGGACGCGGCTAGGAGAAAAAAGCCGAAGAACAATATTGCTAAAAACAATTCTACCTTCGTCTCGAGAATTATTCCTCATGAAACCCTAGCGAAACGGCTTGCAGAGAGAAACTCGGAAGATTTGTTTGTTTTTGCAAACATAAACCGGGCATTCAACTGGCTGGATATGGGTTCCTCAATTAAGGTTCAAATTTACCGCTGCCAACAATTTATGTGCAAGAATGAAGAGCTTAACATTTTATATCTTTGTAGCAAGAGCCTCTCTCGAAGATTTTATTCACAAAAGCGCACCCACTTTGCCATGATGTCAACCTTCTCACTAAGAGCTCTACTCACCTAGACGTGATTATTGGCTTCTCGAGTGGGGACATTGTGTGGTTTGATCCAATCTCAAACAAATATGCGAGGCTAAACAAGAATGTAAAGACCCGCAGAGTTGTATATCACAAATTTTGTGTGATTCTTATTCTATTTTTCAGCGGCATTGATGCTAATAGAGCCCTCTGTCAACTCCAGGGAATGATAAACTCGCATGCAGTCGCCGACATCAAATGGATACCGGGGACTGAGAATTTATTTCTAGCCGCCCACCAAGACGGATCTTTGATAGTATACGACAAAGAGAAGGAGGATGCGCCATTTATGCCTGAGGATGCACCGGATGCCAGTGAGATACCCGAGATGGCTGCCACGGGATCTGATGATACGGCAAGTCTCTTGAGGTACTTTTCGGTGAATAAGTCGGTGGAGTCAAAAAACCAGAGAACCAATCCTGTTTCGTATTGGTCAGTCTCTAGAAGCGCCATCACAGCCTTTGCTTTCTCCCCAGACTGCCAGTGTATTGCCGTGGTGGCTGAAGATCAGTGTTTGCGGGTCATTAATATCGTTAAGGAAAAGTAGGTGACTCATATTCCACGAGCAATATAGTTCTCTACGGCTCGAGAGCTGCGTAAGGTACTTACGTATTTATTAGGCTTTTAGATGTTTATAGTAGCTACTATGGCGGGTTGATGTGTGTTTGTTGGTCTCCGGATGGAAGATACGTTGTCACTGGTGGTCAGGATGACCTAGTATCCATATGGTCGTTTCATGATCGACGTATCGTAGCTCGTTGTGAAGGACACCATTCATGGGTCTCTAGTGTTGCCTTCGATCCTTGGCGTTGCGACGATCGTACTTATCGTTTTGGGAGTGTTGGAAACGATTGTAGGCTGCTACTATGGGATTTTAGTGTTGGAATGCTTCACAAGCCAAAAGCGGTACGGCCCGAGAATCTCCTTCCTTATCTCCCAATTTTTCCGGGCATTTTTTCTCTCCTTCCTCTCCGTTCTGCTATCCTGCCACGAAGAAGGTTACCGGTTTGCGAAGCTGCAACCGATAACAAGGGTTATGATATCAGTTGTTTCTAAGTAGAGCCTGTGGCTAATTCGGCCTTGGATTGATCCAGGCGGCCACACAACACCGTGGGAGCATGTCATCTCATAATTACCAGTCTCAAAGTGGAAGAATTCACGCAGAGAGCCTGTCGGGGAGGTTGCGGTCAAATTCCAACATCGCCTCCACCCATGACGAGAGTTCGGACCAAGCGGTCGCTGTTCATCCCGTGGAGGAGCGTGCACGGACTGCCGTTCTACCGCCAATCATGGTAAGTCGAACCTCCTCCTTATCGTTATCAAATCGAAAATTAGGGCTTCCTCTCTCCTTGTTCGAAAGGGTTCTCGCCATTTTTTTTTTTCTTCCTTTTTTCCTCGACTCTTACCTTGAACTGGGCTAACGGTAAGGCTACATGTGATGGAAAAAAAATAGTCGAAAGTCGTTGACGCAGAGCATCTCACTCAGCTAGTTTTTCTGGAAGACTCAATCATTACAACATGCACGGATGGTACGTACTTTCCCCCAACATATTTCCGGTTCCTGGTTCCTGTTTTTTCTTCTCGTTTTTCCCAAGGGGTTCGTACCCTTGTTTCCTGCCCTGGCCCGCTTTGTCAAGCATGGCATGGCATGGCATCACAGGAAAAAAAAGAACCCCCACCGACGACCTTGTCACCTCTAGCTCCAGAGATAGCTCCCCGATTTAGCTTGATTCTCACTTTAGCGCGATTCACCTTATCGCTTGATTGCTCTATTCCAAGAATGATTTGCGAAGCTGACTTTTTCCCCCTAACCTCGCCGCGCGAGGAGGAAATTTTCCGACGGAACGATAGGCCACTTGAAGACGTGGAATCGACCACATGTAGAACAAACCCGGAATAGTAGTGAGGTGACACTTTCGATGGTGGGGAGTTGATGTGATTCGATGATAGTGTGTTGCGATTGATCGGCTGAATGATTGATAAGTTTGAAGGCCTACGGTGTTATCAGTTATCAATCGCGTTCATTTATACGGTACTCGGCTCGTCTGTCTTGTTTTCGGTTTTCACTTCTATCGTTTAGCCCGGCTTTTTTTCTTTTCTTTTCTATCTTTCTGCTTGTTTGCCAAGTTAGTCACTGATCTCGCGCCTCTTCTTCTTCCTCTTTTTTGTTCGCTGAATTGGCAGGTTTCCAGTATCTACCCTTTTTCTTCTCCGTCCAATAAGGCTAATCGCTGGTGTAAATACTGCTTTCTATAATAATATTATTATTATGGTGTGGTTCCAAACACTGCAAATCAGCACCTCAGCCAACCGAGAATATCACGACTTCAAACTCGTGTACCTCAACAACTACAACCCATTTAGGAGCTTCTGTAAAATATTTTCAATTTATCACTCTCTAGATATTCGCAGAAGGGACTTTAAAAATATTTAACAAACATCTAGCTGCCTGTACAGTAACAAATAATAATAATATCTTTGTATTACTCTTCCTAATTAGGAGGCCAAGACTCAATATTCATGCTCAGATTAGGAAGGGATCGTCTCTTAATGAGCGACTTGAGTTGGCGGAGTTGTTGATTTGGAGTGCCCGGAATCGTACAAGTACCTACTTGGGTTTATGTCTTTGTTTTCTCTATTTGGATGTCGTACTGTAGCCTGCAACACCATCATACAAACGGACGATAGGTACTGTACAGTACCCGTACTGAGATTGACCTGCTTTAATTGTAACTAACTAACCATACGTTACACCGCAATATACTCGAGCACAGTAGCAACGCAGTAGCGGTAGAGGAGGCTTTATCGGCATGCACTGTACAGCACGATAGATACACACTCTCTCTATTTCACCAGCATTATCATACCCGTAGCAAGCGAGAAGTACTAGATATCAGTGGTCATGAATTTGTGAATCCTTATTATTGGGTATTATACTTCTTGCCTACTACGAGTACAGTACTCCCAGCCGAGCCGAGGCAGGCATTTGGTATTATCGGGTAGGTACCCTGCATGACCTTGAGGAGGTATAATAAGTTGAAGTCAGTAAGCTAGGATCTCGGCGTAGGAGTTTATCCCCTCTCGTACGGTACGATATTAAATGACTATGGTACAGTAGGCGGGAGAGCGTGGGAGCTATCAAGGTTCCCAGGTCAAGGATCGCCTTTTATAATAACGCGTTGGCGTATTGATCGGAAGGGTGGACGTGGGGGGTAGAGGTACTTGGTACTTGAAATATATCTCCGGCGCAACGGGGATTGTATTCTGTGTGTGTGGGGGGGTACAGTAGGCGGGTAGAGGGAGGGAGGGGGAAGGAATCTTCAGAAACGTCCAGGAAAGTGCTTGTTCGGGCAGAAAAGTGCCTAAAATAGGAATTACTGTGGAACATGTGCTAACAAAATCTGTATGTATCCTTGCTGCAAATACTGTACGGTACTAGTATCATACAAGGACGACGGCATCAACTGGGCTGAAAGGAAAGTTCTCCTAGGAAGAGGTACGGAGGAGAGGGTGGGGTTTCGGAATCGGGGGTTTCGGAATCGGGGGTTTATTCGGATATATTTTTTTCTTTTCCCTTTCCCTTCACTTGGTTAGTGCTGGTGTCTTCCCGGTTCTGGACTATGATACCGGTACCGGTACACTAATCACTAATGGCTGAAAGGAGCGGGAGGGCGCGAGATTATGGCGATTCGGATGTCGGTGGTGGGGGTGGGGCAGGGGATGTTATTCATATACGGTATTCGTCCCTGGCAAGAGGTAGTACCTTAATACGGGGATTAGAGGAGTATGATACTTGTATATGACAATCTCGCCAGGACGTTGGAGTTGCCTCTCCTGGTAAGGTTTGTTGGAATTTGTCTCAACCGGGGGCTGAAAGAGAGTCTTTTCGCCGTGTCTTATCTTCTTAATCCAAAGGGGGAAATTCTGGACGTCCTAGGGTAGAACTGGTATGGCTAATCATCGGTATGTACCGTATCTATGTACTCGAGTAGGTAGACAAAAATACCCTTAATGTCAGGGTACTCGAGTAGAGAGAACACAGTAGAGGTACTAAAGTTAGCACTGTGTCTGTTTTAAGGTATCATATCCGGTGGTATCAAAGCAAGACCGCTATTATACTTCAATTTATCGCAAGGTTTACAATGCTAAAGTCCCTTTCACCTACTGTCTATGGTCCCTTGGACTGTCGTACTAGTGTCACAGCCAGAAAATGAGATAAAAATGACATAAGGGGGAAATGCACTTGATGTTGGATTCATTTATACTGCAAATGGAAAAAGGCAACGGGGACCCTAATTTCTTCACTATCTTGCTCTGATTGTCTCCATTTTCTATGTGTCATAAAAAATGTCTTTTTTTCTTGAGGTAATAATAATATTTTAAGTTAGAGTCAGGTACCACCGCACTTGCACCAGTGGAAAATTTATAGTTTATCATTTCCTCATCGAACCAGTCTCACCATATCTTGGCCGGCGAAAAGTTTGTGACACTACTGTCTAGGCAATGGCTCCTCCAAATCGCTTTTCTTCGTTTCTTTACGGTGTGGCAAATTCACCTTATCGCGTGGCAAAATTGCAATCTCCTTCGACGACAAGAACTTACAGTAGGGTAGTTAGCCCTCAGGAACCCAGAATCCCCCGCGCAAGATTGGAGAATGGAAACCGTTCTCAAACTAACCACCCTCATAAACCAGGCCACTGCAAGGGACAAAGTGAGTGAGTGAGTGAGTGAGTGAGTTAGGGAGAAATAAAATGTAAGAAAGAAATTGCGCAGTGATGACAAAGGTTCGGAACATCCTCCCCACTCGAGTATGGAGTATTATACGGTATTATCATACGATATCGTACTGCATTAACTGGCGAGAATCGCCAAGCGCCAGGGAGCTTCAAATAGGATTTTTATCCTAGCTTGGTTTCGGAATGGTAATAAAGCGCCATAGGCTAACTCTTTATAGCTAGGACTAAGCTTTTCGGGGCTAGCGCAATCATGTTTTCACCTCAACCACTTTTTTTGTTCCAACGTAAAAGCGCCTGCTGGTTCTCGCCAGTCAGTACAGTATTATATATGATACTGTATTGCACAGAGTAGCACACTGGCATGCGATACAGGAACCACAGAGGGTCCGTCTGGGAGGGCTTTCGGCTTGTTACAGCTCTAAATCTGTAAACTTCCTCTATCGTATGGTATGATACGTACTATTTTAAACCCTTTCTTGCCCTTTTTTTCCCAACTGGTTCGTTTCTTCTCTTCACTCCCCACCACTATTATTGCCTTCCAGTGCCCACACTGCCTGGCTCTCCTCCACTTATTCACCTCCCTCCAACATCCTCTTTCACAAGCTTTTTGGGGTGCTTGTGTATGCTTGTGTTGTGTGTGGGATTTCCTTCCCCCTGCAGGGTCCTAATTTCTAGCACAATCCATTTCGGGCTGTTTGTCCGTCCCTCTCACGAGCTTTCGTCCTATACCACTACGCACTATCTAATATCCTCAACATCTGCCAACCCTACTACCGCTCGGAGCACCCGCTGCTGGCAAAACAACTGATCCCCCGCGGAGCCTCAGATAGTCCTCGCAGGATACTTATATCACATTAACTTTCCCTCTTCCGCTTGTCTAGGCTGGAATAGAGGGAAGAAAAGAACTTGTTTGCTATCACTGCGACTACTACCGTTGCTACCGTGCTGCCTTTGAAATTGCCCGCAGAACTGTTGTTTATTCGGATAAATTATTGAAGAGGGTTCACTTGCAAATATGCATCTTTTGAACCGAAGCCATAACCATACGATTCCTTATTGTGATATAAGGTATGAGGGTCTCCTTTTCTCCTTGCAATTTCCGCCTCTCGCTTGTCGTTGCGGAGGGTGATACTTATTTCTGTTGTGTAGGCTGGACAGCGATGTCGTGGTGCTTAGGGGAACTCCAGAGGAATCTGCTGGCGCAGTACTGGAAGGAACACTCGCCTTCTGCATCACAGAATCAGTCTCCGTTCGATCAATCACTTTGTCACTTGTGGGCGTGAGAAGGCTAAAGTAAGTCTTTCTTCCTGCTTTAGGCAAGCCCCGAGCCAGAAAACGAGGGAGAATCCCTGCCCGAGGCATAATAATCGTAATGAAAAAGACTCGGACGCTGATACTCCAGATTCCCTTCCGCGTTGTTATAAAAAGTTGGCAGGAAAATATTTCCACAGTTTCCGCCGGCATTTCTGTTAAAAGCGAGAGCGTAGTCTTCGTGAAAAAGTGGGAATTCTTGGAGTTTTCTCACAAGCACCCTGTGACGCTACGCCCGGATAATTACGAGTACGACTTTGGCACCGTCCTACCTGGTGGTTAGTTTGCCCCCTCCTCCCGCTACTTTATTATAGTGGCTGTAGGGCATGGAACTTTTTTTGTCTCTCATTCTTGAGCTTGTGCGCTGACGCTTGCGCCGGCGGTGCCTAGATCTTCCCGAGTCAATCGAAGGGCTGGAAAGCGCTCAAATATTCTATCGGCTAAAGGCCGTGGTCGAAAGACCCCGGTTTGCGCAGAATATCACTGCGAAAAGGGTGCGCTAGCTAAGCTTTTGCATTGTACGAGTTTTTGGTATTGGGAAATATGTGGGGCTGGGGCTGACGGGGCCTTTTGGCCCGGATAGCATTTAAGAATAGTACGGACTTTGAACCCCGGTGCGTTGGAGCTGTCACAGACCGTGGTAAGTTTGCCGTATTCCCGGCTACATCCCCTAGGGTTCTTCGGTTTCTTAACATTCATACTTTTGTAGTCTGTGGAGAACGTTTGGCCCGACAAGGTGGAATACTCGATTAGTATTCCCAATAAGGCTGTCCCTTTTGGATCGTCTATTCCTATCGATATTACACTTGTGCCTTTACGCAAGGGGCTTACTGTGGGGAAGGTTGTTTGCAACTTTCAAGAATTACACAGCCTTAGCAGCCCTGATAAGGGAACTACTAGGAATGATACCAGACACGTTTTGCAGCAGACTTTTGAGAACTGTGAGATTGAGATGGAGGGTGATGAAGATCTCGGAAGATGGAGGCTACAGGACAGGGTCGAGTTGCCGAAGAGCTTGATTAGGTGCGTTCAGGATTGTGAAGTTGAACACATTAAAATTAAGCACAAGTGAGTATTCAAGGGAAGCTCTGAGCGCACTAGAATTTCTACTAATCGAACTTTAGACTTAAATTCATAATCCAGCTTCACAACACTGATGGGCACATATCTGAGGTAGTCTTGGTAAAACATTCGGATTTGTTTGCGACTGCTGACGTGTAATCACAGCTACGGGCATCCCTTCCCGTACAACTATTCATATCTCCAAATCTATTGATGGGTGAAGACAATATCGTCCATGGGGCCATCTCATCAGAAGGCCTTGTACTACATCAAAATCAAGCGCCTCCGCGTTACGGCGACCACTGTCTGGATCGATTATATCAAGGCCTACCCCAGGACTACTACTACGAAACTCCAATGCACACTCCGCTTCCCTCTCGTCCTAACTCGCCCAACCTATCGCGGCAGAATTCCTCCGAGAACCTTGTCGCATATTCGGGGGGAGACTCAGGAAGGCCCGGGTCTTATACTCCACCGAGGGTACCCGGCCATAGAAATACCGGCAGCACCAGTCCCTCGTTACTATCCCCGGCTTCTCCATCTAGGATTATGGCGGAAGAAGTAGCAGCACGGCTGAGCCAATATGGCAATGAAGACTACTTTTTGAGACCAGTGGAATCAATTGGACACATCGCGCGCCATAGTGGGCCCAGCACGGGAGTGCACTCACCGGATGAACTACGGGAAGGTGGGGTGGATATTGGCGCACTATCGAAGGTCCCGTCATATAGCACTGCGATTCGTTCGGGAACAAGAAACTTGAGCTCCGCTTCGAACCTACCTACCTACCATAACGGTTTCTACAGTGCACCAACCAGCCTCACCACTAGTCCACGGGGCAGCCCCCCGAGTCCTTCCCTGATGCCTATCATGCACTCTCTCTTGCAGAGACGGAAGCGACAGACGGATGTCGAGGGGAGCCCTCGGTAGACCCTTTCATCATAGGGGCTGAAAGAAGGCTGAGGGGATTCCAACTTAGGGGCCGATAGACAAAACGCATATTTTACACCCCTTCCATTTTTTCCTATGTTTATTTTCTTATCTTTACTGGCCCCTGTTCCCCGAAGGAATTACTTTTGGCGTTTGCATGGGTTTGCTGGATACTAAATATGTGTATTTTTTTTCTTCTTGCTAGCTTCCTTGTTTAATCTTGCGCCCTGTATTATTCACTCCTCTCCATCTAACCAGTCTGCCCTCATTTTCCACTTTCCCACTGCCCTCCAGTTTTTAGCTATAGATGGAGTGTCAGAATTTTGCTTATTGCCTCCTTTTCCTTTACAGCACTTAGACAACGGGGGCGTTTCCTCTTGATAGACTTTTCACGGTTCCTCTTATTATTGGGATGACACAGGAGCAAAAATTGGGGCATAAAATGGGAAATGATATGTATCAGTTCCTCTTTCTAAAGTATGGGATGTAATGTGAAATCAGCCCTAAATGGAATCGTATTCGTTTGTCCTGTCGCGCTTGCCTTGTCTACCTCCCAAACAACATCATAACAGACTATATATATACAAACTTCCGCAGCCATCAGGATTTCATCTATTCTCATATCTATTCCCATATCCATTCCCATACCAGCCTTCATATCTCCAGTGCTCACTGCCATTCCTCGTCCGTCATACATTCCACTGTACCAGCCACCATTCCTGCAATACTGATCATTTCACATTCCAACCTGTGCAACACATTCCAGACAACATAATGCGCTAGCGGTTTTCGAGTGATGGTGTGTGGATTTAGTGGTACAATGCTGGTAAGTGTGTGCTGAGGTATGGTATTTGCCTTACGAGCACCGCCCAAGCATGGGGAGCCTCACGAAACTTGTCGGTAGCGAGAATGCGATCTTCAATCTGATATCACCCCCTCCTAAGGTCGCGGGTATCAAATCCATCCCAAAAATCTTGATCCATAGCAACAAGTGAGTTGTAGATCCTTTTCTCGCAAGGATGGGACGGTAATCCCCGATTCCAATCAGCATTCTAACCTCCCAACTATCGTGAAAGATGAGCAGCAGTATTCAAAAGGGGTTTCATATGGTGACGCTTTTGGTGACGACGAGGCTTTTTCCCGTACTGGTACTCTACAGCAAGTACTCGTACCGGTAAGGACCTTCGTAACGACAAACCTCACTATGACGTCAATCACCAATTATCACACAGGAATTTTCCTTGAACAAAGCACTGTCAGGGCGTTTTCCAAGCACTCTAATTACGACTGAGCACTGTTCGAGGACTCCAGTTGCCATAGATAAAGGTAGGGACTATCCAAGGGCCCTACCTACACTAATAATCCTTTAATTTTATCTCTTCCTTCCTCCTTTCCTTCCACTATCGGATAATATTGTGATACCCTTGAATTAAAAAGATACCATTTCCTGATTCACCAAGTTTAGGTTAATTAGAGCGACGATAACCGTAAGTAATAACCAATCGAGAGTGCCAATCCTCTATTTCAGCTGCTTACCTAAGTTTGTCCATAGTGCCCCCCACTTGTCTCATTTGTGGTGTAAATTGCTGTATCCTACCGAAGACGCCATGGCTACGACGTTGTCTCAGGAGGACAAACAACCTACACTTCGGCACGACAACACCCTCGACTCAATGACATCCGAAGAAGCAATTCCTGTTGAGAAAGGGGACGTGGCGGGACTATTGGTTGAGCGGTTGAGAGCTTGGAAACATGCGGTTGGATACATTGAAGCTTATGTTTCGCATACGGAAGCTGCGCATAAGGTGATGGCGAAGGAGTATGAGAAGGTTTTGAAGGTGTGTTTGGATTTGGGCCCCCCCCCC
>Ga0307507_10006391_pt1 | contig 18135 bp, 4 predicted proteins | sample 7_EM_MG_FD_207223 | JGI IMG/M metagenome (GOLD analysis project Ga0307507, IMG submission 207223) | Populus trichocarpa ectomycorrhiza microbial communities from riparian zone in the Pacific Northwest, United States - 7_EM | ecosystem: Host-associated > Plants > Roots > Unclassified | place... | reverse complement strand
GGGCGAGTACTAGGCGCCCCTTAATGACTCTACAGTAGTAGAGTTAAGTTTGCGATACTAGCGCGTCCGTAGGCTTGTTACGGCAGCAGTGGTTCCCAAGGAGGTCATAAAGTAAGGTAGTAGAGCATTATAGGTGACTCGCAGGCGCCCTATATACGAGTCCTAAAAGGCGGGGAGATGGATCACGGGGTTTTCTCATTTTCTCAAATAGAGTTTTCTCCCCATATGTAAATAAGGAGTAGTCCGCGTGGGCCCAGTAGGGATCCGAATCGGACGTTAAGCAATGAATAATTATTAATTATTATTATATGTTAATCTGGGTCGACTAATTGGTAAAAAAAAGCTGCACTATCCCTTATACTTTATTTTGCAATAGATATTAAGTTTTAACCTCTGCTTTAGCTAACTCTAGAGTAAATGCCTTTGCCTTAATAGATACCTAGTACGCTATAAAGCTGGCTAACTTTTTAAATGCACCCCTTAAAGAACTGCCTAAACCAGTCCCTATCTGTGGGTATAATAGATAAATAGGACTACCTATTATAACTATCTTATAGATCTACCTCCGTGTTAATGGATAAAGGTAGTATAATATCCCTTTTCTTATTATAGACCTAAGAAGCCATAACATAATCTTAGGAAGAAAATAGCTAGCCTATTTAGGCTTACAGCTCGACGTATAGAGTAGACGGCTTGTCTAGCCTAAATCCCTACCCCTGACCCCTTCCTTTATAAAAGAAATTAGTATTATAATAGAGAACCTTATACAGCCCTAGATTAATACTGTTTACTAGGCTGATGCTATATATAGGGACCAGGCATTTAAGAAGGATGTATAGCTTGATCTGTAACAGATCTATATACTACAACGCTCCCAGACTACTAATGTCGTGCCGCTAACACTAGGGACCTAGGAAGCTAGTAATCAGCTAGATAGACCAGGCCCTATATAGCCGTAAAGAACAGCAAGGAATATTAGACGCCATACTAAACGGATAGACCGGAAAGATAACTTATGGAAGATAGAATAGAAGCTAAGGAAGGTTATAAGCCCTTAACCACAAAATACGGTTTATAAAACGTCCATAAAGAAACCTATGAACCTCCCACTAGTTAATATCTGCTGTATTGGCGCTATAGGGTTCTACTAGAACTTAAAACAGCTCAATACTGTTGCCTTCACGACTAGCTTATATAAGATTAATCGGATAATTAAAGACAAGGAAGCCCTAGCCTATAACCAGCTTAGTGGGGAAAGTAAGCTTATAGATAAGGAGCTAGTAGAACGGAAACTACCCTATTAACACTAAAAGTTTAAGGACATATTCTCTAAAGCAGTATTAAATATGCTCCCGCCTTACCAACCATATAACCATAAGATTAAGATTAAGCTAGATAAGGAAAATACACTTGGCTATAGCCCCCTTCGTCAGTAGTCTACTACCAAGTTATAGGCTATAAAGTAGTACCTTATTAATAACCTAAATAAGGGCTTTATTAAGTCTAGTTAAGCCCCTTTTAACTTACTTATTCTCTTTACCAAAAAGCTAAATAGAGGACTTTGTTTCTATATAGACTACTATAAACTTAATAATATAACCCGCAAGGACCGCTACCTACTACCCTTACTTAATAAGACTTTAACCTAAATAAATAAAGCTAAGATCTTTACTAAGCTTAATATCCGTTAGGCCTTTTACTAGATTAGGATAGACCCTAAATTAGAAGATCTTACTACATTTTAAACCCGCTACAGAACATATAAATATAAAGTACTTCCTTTTAGACTAACTAATGGACCGGCTATGTACTAGCAATACATAAATAATATACTCTTTAACTACCTTAATAACTTCTATACGGCCTACCTAAATAACATTATAATCTACTCCAAGGATAAGTTGGAATATAAGGAGCATGTCTATAAAGTCCTATAATGGCTCCGCAAGGCTGGCCTCTAGGCCAATATTAGGAAATTAGAATTTAGTGTTAAGCATATAAAGTACCTAGGGTTTATTGTTAGTACGGACGGAATTAAGGCAGACCCGGAAAAAATAGCTATAATTAACTAGTGGGAACCCCTACGGACCATAAAGGGGGTATAGTTATTCTTAAGTTTCTACAACTTCTACTAACGCTTTATTAAGAACTACAGTAGGGTTACTTAGCCTCTTAACCGCCTTACCTAAAAGGACCGACCCTTCCACTTTAACACTGCGTATAGGCAGGCCTTTAATAAGCTTAAAAAACGGTTAATCTCTACTTCTTTACTTACCCACTTCCACCTAGGATAACCCTTAATGCTAGAAATAGATGCCTTAGATAGCGTAATAGCTGGCGTCTTTTCCTAGAAGTAACTAGACGGAGAATGGCACCCTATTTCATACTACTTAAAGACTATAATAGATGCTAAGCTAAATTACCCTATCTATGACAAGGAAATGCTGGCTATTATCTCTAGCTTTTAGTACTGGCGTGTATAGTTATAGGGTACTCCTAAGCCTATTTAGGTAGTTTTGGATTATAAGGCCCTAGAATACTTTATAACAACTAAAGAACTTATAGCCTAGTAGGCACGCTAGGTAAATACCTTATTTTAGTTTAACTTCCTAATTATATATAGGCCGGGTGCTATTAACCGTGCGGACACTCTTATAAGGCGTAAACAGGATATAGATAACCAGATAGCCGCGAAGATCTCCTTACGGACCTAAACACTACTACAACCAGAGCACCTTAACCCCTAGATATAGGCAGAACTAAATATAAACCCTTTAGACGCTAAGATTAGTCCTATCAACTTTACGGAACTTAACCTTATTAATAAACTATTATAGGCAAACTGTACGGCCCCTTCTCTATAGGAGTACTGCGAAAAGGTAAAGAACACTACTAGCCTATGGTCCCTTAAAAACGGACTGCTTAAGTACTAAGAACGGCTAGTAGTGGTAGAGGAATAGAATTTATAGACTTAGCTTATCGCCAAAGCATATACTTAGGTCTCTATAGCCCACCCTAGGAAAAATAAAACCCATAAAATTATTGGCGACTGCTACTACTAGCCCGGAATAGTTATAGATATCAACCGCTATATACAGAACTGTAATAACTGCCGTAGGTCTATAATTCCACAAGATAAAACCCTAAGGCTATTAAAGCCACTCCTAATACTAGAACGCCCCTAGCAGTATATCTCTATAGACTTCTACAAGTTACCTACGGACCGCGACGGATATAATATGGTTATAATCCTAGTTAACCGCTTTAGCAAGCGCCTATTCTTAATCCCCTATTATAAGAATATTAATGCCAAAGAGGCGGCCTAACTGTATATCTACTACGGAGGTGCGTTTCAAAAGTCTTTGCCGGCCCTGCCTAGGTTAAGCCTAAAGAGCCCGCATATAGCCGAAAATTGGGCGCATTCTAAGCCGGTTCTGGGGGACCCTGGGCGCCATTAGGTGGCTCCTAGCCCATTGCCCTACCAACCTTAAGGCAGCTACCGCCCATAAGACCGCCCAATAAGGGCCGGCAAAGACTTTTGAAACGCACCTCCGTATATCTACCAAATTTACAGACCACTAGATACTATTATATCTAATTATAGACCGCAGTTTATATTAGCCTTCTAGAACAAGTTTACCTAGATCCTAAGTATTAGGCTAAAGCTATCTATAGTATACCACCCCTAGATAGACGGTTAGACGGAGATTATAAACCAATACTTGGACTAGAGACTCCGGCCCTTTGTTAACTACTTTTAGGATAACTAGGGCGAACTACTACCTATAATAGACTACGCCCAGGCAACCCTACCCTATAACTCTACGGGGTTTGCACCTATTTAGCTAGAAATGGGATACTTACCCTATATAAGCTTTAACTGGGAAAGACTATAAGGACCACAGACTATGCGCGAAAAACTATCTTATAAAGAAGCACAGTAGTATGCTAGGCACTTAGAAGAAGTATAGATAGTAGCCCGCAAGAACCTAGAGAAGGCCCAGAAATTAATAAAATAGTAGGTAAATAAGTACAGGCGCAAGCCTGACTTTACTATAGGTAATAAGGTCTAGGTTATAACAAAGAACTAGAAGACAGAATAGCCTAGCTATAAGCTAGACTATAAGATGGCAGGACTGTATAAGATCCTTAATAAAGAAGGCAACTTATATAAGGTTAAACTCCTAAACTCAATTAAAGTCTATCCTGTTTTCTTACTAGATAAGCTACAAAAAGCTACAAATAACCTACTACCTAGATAAAAGAATAAGCCTCTACTACCAATTTAAGTTAATAGCAACGATAAATAGGAAGTTAATAAAATACTAGCCTGTAAACTAGTATAAGGAACGCTAAAATACCGTGCCTAATAGAAAGGTTACAACCTAAACCCAACCTAGTACCCCGCCTGGAACTTTATAGGTTGCCCCTAGAAGCTTAAAAAGTTCTATAGCTAATACCCTAACAAGCCAGGACCCCTAAAGTATCTAAACAAGTAGATAGAGTGCTAGTATAGCGAAGATAATAAGCTGCCTATTAAGCATAAAGACAAGAACACCCCATAAATATAATACGGACATATAAAGCTTGAGGGCAAGCTTTTTCAGAGGGGGGGGTAATGTTACGGCGCTAGTGGAAAACGGTGGATTATGGTAGACATTATGGTAGACGCAGAGTCACGTGAGCTTACGTGACTCGATAATTGTATAAGACTTCGAGCGACGCTGCCCTTCTTCTCCTTTCCTTTCTCTAGCTTTGGATCCTCGTTTATAGACTACCAATTATATAGGCTTGCGCGTCCCTCTTGCCGTGCTCGTGCCTCGATTGACTAAGTCGCTAACAGCTATTTGCTAATTCCTTAGAATATTACCTATATCTTATAGGGAAAGGCGCCTTTAATTAGCGGGCATTATTCCTAATCTCCATTACAGCATACCTGTATAAATTCTAGGCTACCTAGTTATAGTAGCTAAGCATTACATAATCAACTTTATTGTATTATATAGTTGCAACCCTTTACCTAGTCTAGTGCCTAAATATACTTAGAAAGATAAGCTAACTGCTCTAATACTAGCTGGTAAGCCTTTATAGAGATATTGGGACTTAATATACCCATTTAGCTTGCGTAAATAATGCTATTACTACACCACTAGGTTACGCTCCGATAGCCCGTTAGCTCCAGCTATATACACCTTACTTATTATACATTATGCACCGCTTCTATCTTTTATATTTAAGGCAGTAGAGAAGTGCTTAAAGGAATAATATCCTGCTATTTCTCCTTCCTGTAAGCATAATTTGACTTACTATACTATATAATTTGCTAGCTATGGTTTCTTACAGCCTCTCTCTAATTACAGCTAATCTATCCTCCTTAGTAGCTTTATTCTCCAATTAGATTCTTTTAATTTATCCCTAATTACATTACTAAGGTCTTATAACTCCTAGAGGCAGGCTTTAAAACAACTATAGATTGCTAGTAATATACTACTCCAGCTTATTTAAACGTGCTTCGTTAAGCAATTATTAGTCTATAAGACGGTGCTTAGTAGTAGCAGATTCTCTACTCCTTTATAGTAAAGTCTTAATTATATAGCTATCTTGGTTATTATCTAGTTATATTTAAGCTTGCTAATCTACTAGACCTAACCCTAATATAAGGTGGCCCTAGCTAGTAGTATTATTTCTTTAATTAGAATAGAACAAAGTTATTATATAGTTAGTAAACCTACTACTACTACTAAGGGTTATTTATCTAGGAGTGCTTATTCACGTAAATATATCCATATTTAATTGTAGTCCGGTAAAGCTAATAGTTAGTTAACGTGTACTCTCTTTATAGCTTAAGATATTATTAAGTTTAACTCGTTATACTCTACTCTACCAACTTAGTAAACACTTGATCTGTATAAGGCTTATATATAAAATTATAAAGATTGTAAAGAGAGCCTGTCATCAGCTAGATATCTATTATTTAATCCTTTTAAGCGGCCTTAGAGATTGCAAGTAAAAGGAAAGTATTATTAGGATAGGGGTGTAAGAACTAAGCTACTAAACACCTCCGTGGCCTAAAAATAGGACCTATTACCTTAGACTTTTCGTATCCCTGTAAGCTGTCTAGGCCCAATTTTAGGCTCTCTTTATACTACTTAGGGATAAAATTAGGTATAATTAGGAGGAGCTTAGGCTTAAATTAAGCACAATTACGCTGACTCTAGTTAACTTAGGGCGAGCTTATACACGCTTAGCCACAGCTTAAGCTGCTTACTTATAGCTTATATTGTACCCCTATATAACTTATATTTAAAAACAGAAGCAGATTTAATAGGCATTAGTTCTTACTAGAGAGTATCTCGCTATAAACGCATTTACAAATACTAGACTAGTTAAGCTAGTCTACTACTATTACCCAGAAGGATTTAATTAAAACGGATATATTTTAAAGCTACTTATAGCGCTATACAGATTAAAAGTCTTACCACTACTTTAGTATAAAGAATTTACTAGTATACTGGCCAAATTCGGATTAAAGCCTATCTTAGGTACTAACTGCCTTTATACTAATAGACGACTTATTATCTTCTTCTATATAGACAATATCGCTATTTTATTTACTAAAAAGGACCTTTAAAGACTTAAAGAATTTAAAGCTAAACTTCTATATTAATATAAGATTTGTATACTAGGAGACCTACAATAGTTCCTAAAAATTTAAATTAAACAAGATTGTATAAGTAGAAAGCTCTAGCTCTGCTAAGATTCTTATATTAAAAAGATAGCCAGTTAATTTAATATCTAACCAAAAAGGTTCCCTAAAACACTACTACCTAATAAACTAATTCCATCCAACTAGTAAATAACCCCTTAAAGAACACTAGCCTATTAGCAACAAGTTAGTCCCCTTACGTACCTTGCCATATTTAAAAGACCTAATATTATAAAGACGCATTCTAAGCTAGCTAAGTTCCTTACTAATCTAAATTAAAAATACCTCGACGTATTAAACCAAGCTATTACCTATTACCTTAGAACAAAATCGACAGCTATTAAATACTTAGGTAAAGTATTTGGAGCATATATCTACTTTAGAAACCCTAAAGAAGAAGACGTTACCTTTTATAGAGTATTTAACGCAGCGTTTATAGACTATAAAGAGACTAGATGGAGCTCTTAAGGATACTTATTTATACTATTTAGAGGACTAATTAATTGGAAGGTAATCCTATAATAATTAGTAACTTGCTTAACTACTAAAGCGAAGCTTCTCTCCCTATCTATAGCTGCTGTTAAGATTATCTGGTGGTAGCGTTTCTTTAAGGTAATTGGCTTTAATTTAGAACGTAAATTTACCCTACTTTGCAATAATATGTAAACTATATAACTCCTAAAACACAATATACTAAAGCTTAACATAAAGCTTTAACATATTAATGTTTATTAGTACTAGCTTAGACAAGAAGTTTAAGATAAAAAGATTGATGTCTAATGGGTTCCTATAGCCAAAATGCCTACTAATAGCCTTATTAAAATCTTACCTTGTTAAAAGCACAAAGTATAAATAAAGTAATTAAATTTAGTAGATATTTGATATTAAATCGCTACTGCATTATCTAATAAAGACTCTTAAACATTACCCTACTCCTAAATTGTATCTAAATTTCCCTATTTTGGTATAGTCTCTATCTTTATTTTTATTTTCTACAGCTTTAACTACACTATTAAATTTAGGGGGGTATTGTTACGGGACTGCCCGCGATACGCGCTACGCTAGACGCGTAGCTTTCCTTTCCTTATTTACTGTAATATTGTTACGGCACTGGCAAATTGCCGCAAGTTGCCATCACGTGACCAGAGAATTGTATATAACTTCAAACGTTGCTTCTGTTCTTCCCCTTTCCTTTCTTTAGCTTTGGATCCTTGTTTATAGACAATCCAATTATATAGGCTTGCGCGTCCCTCTTGCCGTGCTTATGCCTTAATTAACTAAGTCGCTAACATTATCCAAAGCTTGTTACTACTCTCTCTTCCTAAGAAGGAACTTAAAAATATCTATAGACTATAAAAAGGATAGAATAAGGACACAGAAACGGACCTAAAGGATATTACTAGAATAGAACAGGACCCTAAGGATAGGATAGAACTAAAGAATATAAATGGAATATAAAACTAAAAAATAGGACATGTACGGACTAGCACCCCTTAGGAAATAAATAAATACTGGAAATTACCTAATACCCTTACTACTATGCTAAGAAATACAGTAGCTGGTAAAGCCGCTATAGGACCCATAAATACCTCTAATAGTGAAATAGTCGCCGTCTTAACCCCCTAGGAAGAACTTATAGCAGCCAATGCTAAAATTAAACGGCTTTAAGAGCTGCTTAAAACTAGAGATACCCCTGCACCCTTTAAGGAGTTATTAGATACCTAAAGACTTGCTATAGTCCTTAAGGCCCTAGCCCAACATATAGTATTAGCATTGTCGCGGTCCGTAAAGGTTGCAGATCCCCTATTACTTACAGACGGAACTAACCCTATATTTAATAATTGGAAGCTTTAACTGCAAGATAAGCTTAAAGTTAATATAGACTACTTCCCTACTACCTAAACTAAAATGGCCTATGTCTTTAGCCGTACTGGTAGGGACGCATAGACGCATTTACATCTGTAATATACCTAGGACTTGGCAGACCCCTTCCTCTCTAAAGAAGAGATAATTAACTACCTGTCTTCTATCTATAAGGACCCCTTTAAGATATATAACGCCCGCCTTAATTATAAAGCTCTTAATATAAAAATAATAGAGACCTTTTTAGCCTTTTAAACCTACTTTCTATACCTAGCCGGATAGGCTTAAATTCCCTAGGAAGATTTAATGCCAGACCTCTTTAATAAGCTTACCCTGGACCTACAGCGCGCTGTACTACCGGTTTATACTACTATATAGACACTAAAGGAACTTACGGACTAGTGCCTAGCTATTAACTAGAGCCTCTACCAAATTAAGGCATATGCTAAGCGGTATAAGACTAGAAGCTCGGCTAATTAGAACATAAGTACTATAAGAATAGGCCATAGCGCCCTAGTAAGATCTATAACACCTATAGCACTAACTATACCGCCTGCTGTTAACCTAGCGGCTAGCCAAGCAGCTAGCCCTATTGCGGGTCTAGCGCATACTTAACCTATATACAGCAACCCCTATAGATAGGCACTCAGCAATTAAGGAGCTTGCTTTTTATGCGGCCAAAAAGACTACTTTATAAAGGACTGCCCTATAGTAGTAAAGATAAATAAGGTCCTATTAGTTTAGGAAAATAGCACAGAGCTAGAAAAAGAGAAACCCTAGAGGAAGACTCCTCTCTAGGGTTAAAAGGGATTGATATATTATATGTTAATTTAGGTCGGCTAGTTAGTAGAAGAAGCTGCACTATCCCTTATACTTTATTCCGCAATAGATATTAAGTTTTAACCTCTACTTTGGCTAACTTTAGAGCAAATACCTTTGCCTTAATAGACACACAGTATACTATAAAGCTGGCTAACTTTTTAAATGCACCCCTTAAAGAACTACCCAAATAAATTCCTATTTATGGGTATAACGGACGGATAGGACCTCCTATTATAACTATTTTACGGATTTACCTCTATATAGATGGATAAAGGTAGTATAATATCCCCTTTCTTATTACGGACCTAAAAAGCTATAATATAATCTTAAAAAGAAAATAGCTAGCCTATCTAGGCTTATAGCTTAATATATAGAGTAGACAGCTTGTCTAGCCTAAAACCCTATCCCTAATACCTTCTTTTATAAAGGAAATTAGCATTATAATAAAAAACCTTATACGGCTATAGATAGACACCATTTACCAGGCCAATGCTATGCGTAGGGACCAGGTCTTTAAAAAAGATATATAGCTTAATCTATAACAGGTCTATATATTACACCATCCCCAGACTACTAATATCGCGCCACCAGCATTAAAGACCTAGGAAACTAAAAATAAGCCAGTTAGATTAGGCCCTATATAGCTATAAAGGACAGTAAGGAATATTAGACGTCATACTAAATAAATAGACTAGAACGATAACTTATATAAAATGGAATAGGAGCTAAGGAGGGCTGTAAACCCTTAACTATAAAATACGGTCTATGGAACGTCCGTAAAGAAACCTATAAACCTCCTACTAGTTAATATCTGCTATATTAGCGCCATAGGGTTCTACTAGAACTTAAAACGGCCTAATACCGTTGCCTTTATAACTAGCTTATATAAAATTAACTAGATAATTAAAGACAAGGAGGCCCTAACCCGTAACTAGCTTAGTAGGGAAAGTAAGCTTATAGATAAGGAGCTGGTAGAACAGAAACTACCCTACTAATACTAGGAATTTAAGGACGTATTCTCTAAGGCAGTATCTAATATACTCCTGCCTTACTAACCGTATAACTACAAGATTAAGATTAAGCCAGATAAAAAAAACACCCTTAGCTATAGCCCTCTACGCCAGTAATTTACTAATAAGCTATAAGCCACTAAGTAGTACCTTATTAACAACCTTAATAAGGGCTTTATTAAGCCTAGCCAAGTCCCCTTTACCTTACCTATTCTCTTCGCAAAAATGCTTAATAGTAGACTTTATTTCTATATTAACTTCTATAAACTAAACTATATAACCTATAAAGACCAATATCCGCTACCCTTGCTTAAAGAAACCCTAGCCCATATAAGTAAGGCTAAAATCTTTATAAAGCTTAATATCCGCCAGGCCTTTTACTAAATAAGGATAGACCCTAGATTTAAGAATCTTACTATATTTTAGACCTACTATAGATTATATAAGTATAAAGTACTACCTTTTAGACTAACTAACGGACTAGCTATATACTAGCGGTATATAAATAACGTACTCCTTAACTACCTTAATAACTTCTATACGGCCTACCTAGATAATGTTATAATTTACTCTAAGGATAAACTGGAACATAAGGAGTATATCCGCAAAGTCCTATAATGGCTCCACGAAGCGGGTCTCCAGGCCAATATTAGGAAGTTAGAATTTAGTGTTAAGCGCACTAAGTACCTAGGGTTTATTATTAGTACGGATAGAATTAAGGCAGACCTAGAAAAAACGGCCGTAATTAGTTAGTAGGAACCCCTAAGGACTATAAAGGGGGTATAGTTATTTCTAGGTTTCTATAACTTCTATTAACGCTTTATTAAAGACTATAGTAAGACTGCTTGGCCCCTTAACTGCCTTACTAAAAAGAACTAACCTTTTTATTTTAATGCTGTATATAAAAAGGCCTTTAATAAACTTAAAAAGCGGCTAGTCTCTGCTCCGCTACTAGCCTATTTCCACCTAAAATGGCCCTTAATATTAGAAACAGATGCTTTAGATAGTATAATAGCTACTATCTATTCCCAGAAACAGCTAGATAGAGAATAGCACCCTATTACATACTATTTAAAGACTATAATAGACGCTGAGCTAAACTACTATATCTATAACAAGGAGATGCTGGCTATTATTTCTAGCCTTTAGTACTAGTGTATATAGCTAGAAGGGACCTCTAAACCTATTTAGGTAGTTTTAGACTATAAGGCCTTAGAATACCTTATAACAACTAAAGCCCTTATAGCCTAACAGACACACTAAATAGATACCCTATTTTAGTTCTACTTCTAAATTATATATAGGCCAGGCGCTACTAACCGTGCAGATACTCTTATAAGGCGTAAACAGGATATAGATAACTAGACAGCCGCAAAGATCTTATTATAGACTTAGACACTACTATAACCAGAGCATCTTAACCCCTAAATATAGGCAGAACTAAATATAGACTCTTTAGACACTAAGATATATCCTATTAACTCTACAGAACTTAACCTTATTAATAAACTGCTATAGGCAAACTATATAGCCCCCTCTCTATAGGAGTACCATAAAAAGATAAAGAATATTAATAGCCCATAGTCCCTTAAAAACGGATTGCTTAAATACTAGGCACGGCTAGTAGTAGTAAAAGAGCAAAACTTATAGACTTGGCTTATTGCTAAAGCGCATACTTAAATCTCTACGGCCTACCCTAGAAAAAATAAGACCCACAAGATTATTGGCGACCATTATTACTAGCCTAGAATGGTTATAAATATTAACCGCTATGTACGGAACTATAACAACTGCTATAGGTCTATAATTCCACAAAATAAGACCCCAGGACTATTAAAACCACTCCTAATACTAGAGTGCCCCTAGTAGTATATCTTTATAGATTTCTATAAGCTACCTATAGACCGTAACGGATATAATATAGCTATAGTTATAGTTAACCGCTTTAGTAAGCGCCCGTTTTTAATCACTTGTTATAAGAATATTAATGCAAAAGAGGCAGCCCAACTATATATCTACTACGTCTACCGAATTTACGGACTACGAGATACTATTATATCTAACTATAGCCTATAGTTTATATTAGCTTTCTAGAATAAGTTTACTTAAATCCTAGGTATTAAGCTAAAGCTTTCTATAGTATATTATCCCTAAATAGACGGCCAGATGGAGATTATAAACTAGTATTTAGACCAGAGGCTCTAACCCTTTATTAACTACTTTTAGGATAATTAGGCCGAATTGCTACCTTTAATAGACTACGCCCAGGCCACCCTACCCTATAACTTTATAGGATTTGCACCTATCTAGCTACAAATAGGGTATTTACCCTATATAAGCTTTAACTAGAAAAGAACGGAGGGCCCATAGACCATATGCGAAAAACTATCTTATAAGGAAGCCTAGCATTACGCTAAACACTTAGAAGAAGCCTAGAAAGTAGCCTATACAAACCTAGAAAAGGCCTAGAAATTAATAGAATAGTAGGCAAATAAGTATAGGTATAAGCCTAACTTTACCGTAGGCAATAAGGTCTAGGTTATAATAAAGAACTAAAAAATAGAGCGGTCTAGCTATAAGCTAGACTATTAGATAGTAGGACTATATAAAGTTCTTAAGAAGAGAGGCAACTTATATAAAGTAAAGCTCCCAGATTTAATTAAGGTCCACCCTAAATTCTTACTAGATAAGCTACGGAAAGCTATAAATAACCTATTACCTAGATAAAAGAATAAACCGCCCCTACTAATCCAAGTTAATAATAACAATAAATGGGAAATTAAAAAAATACTAGCCTGTAAACTTATACGGGGAACATTAAAGTACTGTGTAAGTTGGAAAGGATATGATCCGGACCCTACCTAGTACCCCGCATAGAAGTAGCCCCCACAAGTTACAAGAATTCTATAGCCGTTCCCCTAACAAACCTAGACTGCCAAAGTACCTAGATAAGTGGATGGAGTGCTGGCATAGCAAAGACGATAAATTACCAGAAGAGCATAAAGATAAGAATGCCCCGTGGGGGTAATACGGACTATAAAGCCTGAGGGCAGGCTTTTTTGGAGGGGGGGGTAATGTTACGGCACCGGCAAATTGCCGCAAGTTGCCATCACGTGACCAGAGAATTGTATATAACTTCGAACGTTGCTTCTGTTCTTCCCCTTTCCTTTCTCTAGCTTTGGATCCTCGTTTATAGACAATCCAATCGTACAGGCTTGCGCGTCCCTCTTGCCGTGCTCGTGCCTCGATTGACTGAGTCGCTAACAGATATCGCTTGGCAGATAGTTTATCCGCCCCGATTGCCCCTATATAGATTTAGTCGCAGTTGACCTCTCCAGCAATCCTCTTGAGTCTCCACGACAGCCGTACGTAGCTATCAATTCTTCGAATCTGATGCTTTTTCATCTAGCGTTTGCATGTGATACTTCGTCATCGTGACAGGTATATAACTGACTACAGTAAAACCTCTTTATAACGATATGGTTTTTGCAGCTAAGCGTATCGTTATAAAAGGGGTATCGTTATATTCAGTATTTGTATATAAAATGCACCCAAGATCAAAATTAGGTAATGATATTGTATATCTACGTCTGCGAAGCCGTAATTGAGCGATCGGCTACACTAAAATACATCGCGATTGACTGCTGCTTGGTGTTTTGAGCTCGTCGCCCTTGGATTCAACGCTCGTGCCTTAATAGAGTTGTAATTACGTCTCTCTTGGAGTTGCTTTGCTGCTCCTTATAAAGTCAAAGCTTTTGTAAGGCTGTAAGCGCCTTATTAAGCTTAATTTAAGGTTAATCAATAACTTCCTTATCTGTTTCCGCATCGCAATTGGGCCCTGCGTAGAGCTCTGCTATACTCTTAATAAGATCCTCTGGCGAATCCTCTACTTCCTTACCCGGCAGCTCAACAAAATCCTAAATATTTGTTATAGCGCAGATCCTTTCTGCTGTATATAGCTGCTCTACCAGTTGCTCTATCTTGTTAATCACGGGAGGATCTATATAATCTTAAGGGCGAGGCCGTGGGCCAATTTAAGAGCCAAATAACGTAGATTTGATGAAGCAGTTCTTAATTGTCTAGGGCGTAACTTCCCCCTAAGCTGCAATTGACCATCAAATTGCCTATAGGACGTGCATCTGTTTAATTGGATTCTTATCCTAAAGCGAGTGCTCCACTATAAATTGCAGCTAGAATCGCCTGTAGTGCAGCTTAAAGTTTGTAATTATCCCTTGATTAAGTGGCTGGTATACTAAAGTGTAATTAGAAGGGAGAAACTTAACGCGTGTATTCTTAAGAGAGCCATTCTTAGTAAGCGTTTAAACGGCTGCTTTGTGAGCGCTGAAGCCGTTAATTAAGAGGAGTATCTTCCTGCCCTATATCCTTCTATTAAACCAGGTAAGCCAATTAAGCATAATTACCGTTGTTATCCACGCCTTCTTATTATACCTCCACATAATATTTAGTGAGGCTATATTAATGCGATCAGATGTAAAGCAGCGAGGTTATAGTAATAAGCTAATTGTAAGGAGAGGAAGCTTGTCTAAACCATCTGCATTAGAGCAATGACCAAGAGATATTCTTACCTTCTTCTTCTTTGTTCCTAATTAAGCCTTAGTAGCCAATATAGTATCTAGTATAGCCTTCCGAAATAGCCCTATTTTATCCATATTATAAACATCCTTTAGTGGATAAGGAGCGATAATCTCTTAAAGCTCTATTGTAACGGGCGCTCCTAAAAGGTATATATCAGATAAGACAGATAAAGGTTTCACTAATGTCCCACTAATGTCCCAGAGGAGACATAGTTAGATAGACAAGGGGCAAGGGGTTTACTAGTGTCTTAGGAGGATTATATAGGGAGCTGGTTCTTCTCTAGAGAAGAACTAGCAATTAGTCTCTAAATAGAAGAGGTTAGAAAGCATTTTTCCTTTAATATATAAAGCTTATTCTACCTTTAACTTACCTTCTACTTATCTATGACTTTTATTCTACACTATTAATTAGATAATTATACGTTCCGGTTAGACTGGCCTCTTATAATTCTAATTACTCACAATCCCTTTATGGAAGGAATGTACGGCTATTAATTAACAATAATGGGCTATACTCCTTTACCCTATAAAGCAACACCCTTACCTTAAGAGGCTTAGAGAGTCTCTCTAGAGGAGCGCATTCCCTTTACTTATAAAGGAGTAGACTAAGAAGTCATGGCTAGTCTGTTTAACTTTCTAAGACCCTTAGGGACAATTACCGCTAGGGAGTTATTAGAGCGGTTACTATGCAAGACCTTATAAAAAATAAAGGAGTTGGAGATATAATTAAGATAAGTATATTAAGACTACTAAGAACAATTGTAAGGATAATTAGGAGAAGTATAGACACCCTAGACACAAAGCAGACTCAAAGGGGCAACGCTATACTATGCTGTAATATTAGATAAACCTAAATTCCGTATAAAGGAACCTAATAAGTACAATAGTAATAGTCTCCAAAACTGTAATTGTTTTATCTGTTAATATAAAACCAAGTTTCGGCTAAATCCAAAACGTTACTCTAATAAGTATAATTAGACACTAATTGCTTCTATCTTCCTATATGGCACTATTAAGAGCTTATGGACACGCTACAAGAAGAAACTTACTATACCCCTTAGATTTAGTAAGTTTAAGTCCTAGTTAATTAATTAGGTCCAAGACCCTACTAATTAAGGGATGGATTATAACTAGTAATACTATAATACTAAACAGTAAAAAGGCCAGAGTGTAGTCTAGTTTATAAACTACTTAAAAAAGCTAGAAGACAATATACCCTACTTAGACCTATAGGACGACGCTATATAACTTTATTAGCTACTTACTAAGTTATAACCTAAGATTTAACAGGCCATATAGGAGAAGGGCGAAATTCCTACCTCTTAAGAAAAGCTTATCTCTAAAGCCACTTAGATTAAAAATGCTAAAAGAGACTATTTAGGTAAGTAAAAGGAACGAGACGCTAATAATAAAGAGCGTAGGACTAAACATTGCTTTAATAATAGGGGAAGATTCCAACCTAACTGCTCTGCGGAAGAATAATGTAAGTAGGCTTTGCAGCCCTAGAGCAACGCTAGTTAACCCCAGAATAATAATAGGTAAAAACCTAATCTAAACAAGTGGAATTAAGAGATATGCGTTTACTATAACTGCGGCAGGAAGGGCCACATTTAGCGCTCCTACTAGTAGAAAAAGTAAGAGTTGGAATTGGGAAAAGAGAGAGCCTAGTGGACCTTTACTCCCTTATACTAGGCCAGCAAAAGAAGGAGGGAGTAAGCTGCTATATGGTTATTTCCGTCTCCATTTAAGTTAATAATAAATAGGTAATATAAGACTACTTTATAGACAGCGGCGCGACTATAGGGTTTATTTCTTAATTACTAGTAAAAGAATTGGATTTAGACCTTAGTGGCTTACAGGTGCGTACTATTTAAGGCATTAAAGGCTACTAGATTCTGTGCTATAGGGAATAAACTTTTTCCATGGCCAGCTAGGACCATAATAGTCTATGGGACACGCAGGAGATGCGCTTCTATACTATAGAAATTAAGGGGTATAACCTTATTTTAGGATACCTATGGCTTTAATAAGTGAATCTAGATATTAATTGGCCTTTAGCCTCGTATTAACACTAGAAGTCTTAACCGCGTATTATAGTTAAAGATTAAAAGACTTTCTTAAACTATATGCAAAAGGAAGGGTGGGTATATACTATATATGCCACTCTTAATACTAAGAATAGGGACGCAGAGTATTTATTTTTGGATATCCGGCTATATATAGTTAAGGAACTAGAGATTCCACAAGAATATATAGACCTAAAGGATATTACTAATAAGGAAGCTGCGCATACCTTACCTAACCCTATATTGGTAGAGCATAAGATAGATATAAAAGATAAGGAACCTCCTTTTAGACCACTATACAACCTATTAGAAAACAAGCTGGCAGTATTATATTAGTATATAGTGGATAATCTTTAAAGAGGATAGATTTGGCCTTCTATAAGCCAGGTAGGGGCACTAATTATATTTATACTTAAGAAGGATAAGACCCTTTACCTCTATATTAACTATTAGGCGCTAAATAAGATTACTATAAAGAATTGCTACCCGCTACCCTTAATAGGAGAGCTTATTAATAGGCTGTTAGGCATAAAGATATTTACAAAATTAGATTTAAAAGATGTATACTATTAAATCCGGATTAAAGCTAGTAATAAATGGAAAACGGCGTTCTAAGTATAGTACGGCCACTTTAAGTACCTAGTAATGCCATTTAGGCTTACTAACGCACTAGTAATATTTTAGGCCTATATTAATAAGGTATTATTAGGCCTATTAGATATAATATATATAATCTACCTTAATAACATTGTAGTTTACTCTAATAACTATAAAGCATATATGCACTATATGTAAATAGTACTAGAAAGACTATAGGAATATAAGCTCTATATAAACCTAAAAAATGCTTATTTTATATTACTAGCATTAATTTTCTAGGCTTTATTATTAGCATTAATGGAGTGTTAATAGAGAAAAGCTGGGTAGACGCTATTAGGGAATGGCTATACCCTATAATATTTAGGGAAGTATAGGTTTTTATAGGCACGGCAAACTTCTACTAAAGGTTTATTGTTTATTACTTATAAGTAATGCTCCTAATTACTAATCTGCTAAAGGGATCTAAGGATAGC
>Ga0307507_10006390_pt1 | contig 18137 bp, 7 predicted proteins | sample 7_EM_MG_FD_207223 | JGI IMG/M metagenome (GOLD analysis project Ga0307507, IMG submission 207223) | Populus trichocarpa ectomycorrhiza microbial communities from riparian zone in the Pacific Northwest, United States - 7_EM | ecosystem: Host-associated > Plants > Roots > Unclassified | place... | reverse complement strand
GCTCGTTCATCCTGACTCGGGACCAACATGCTCGTATCTTGCAATGCACATGCTTATATCTTGGATGTGATCAAGATTCAATTTTGTGGTCACAAAGTTTGATGCAAGCTAGGATCTTGAGACCAAAGGTGGACCTGTTTTGATGCTAAACCGTTTGACTGAAAAAAACATGCCTACGTGCATGCCTTCCATGCTCCCACATTGGCAAACAGCTCCACCTCCCGAAGAACCCCACATAGCCCACCTCTCACATGGTTTTGCTTTGCATATCTGCCTGAACTCTTGAAAGTGTTGATTATATTTTCTCTAGCCTTGTCTATAAATAATGAGCTCACTTCCATTTCCTTCCATCCATCACAAGATTAACATTTCCTTATTTCAAGATCTAAACATCTCTTTTCTTAGATTAACCACTCTCAAGATGATCAGTGCTAAGAAGCTCATCAGATTAGCAAGAAAATGGCAGAAACTGGCTGCCATTAGGCAAAAAAGGCTCACTCTGCCGCAAACCATTAGCAGTCTAGAATCAGATGACCGCAGCACATCATCAACAGCAGAAAAGGGTCACTTTGTTGTGTACACTACCGATAAGAAACGCTTTGTGCTTCCCTTGAATTACCTTAACAACGAAATTGTTAGAGAGCTATTCAATCTAGCAGAAGAAGAGTTTGGATTAACAAGCGATGGACCTATCACATTGCCATGTGATGCTACCTTCATGGAATATGCAATCATCTTGATCCAGCAGAATGTGGCTAAAGATATAGAGAAAGCATTACTGGTCACCATAGCTAGCAACCGATGTTCATCATCTTTATATCTTCATCATGATGTTAGACATCACCAATTGTCAATCTGTAGCTTCTGAAATACATTACAATATTAGTATACACATCGATACATTAATGAAATTCAAGATCTTTTGTCATGTTTGGTTGATCTTCCTTGGACAATGGAATTCATCATATCTCAGAATTGTTGAGATTCTACAGTAAATTAATCCGGATCCCTCGTTTTGACAACCCCAAGATACATCCTAGTTAAAATAAAATCCATTTTATGCTCTGGTTGAGTAATTACTAAATATAGTCCACAAAATTGCGTTGTTATTTCACTTAATCACTTGAGAAATTTCACTAAATAACAAAAAAAAAACTAGAAGGATTGGTGTATACCAAGAGACAACTTTCTATTCATTGGAACAGTGCAAAGCGCTTCTTGGCTGGATTTTTTACTTCATGCCTGGCTCTTTTTAGCTGGCCTTTTCCACCTATTCAGCTTACGTTGGTGGGCTTAGGTCAGGAGCATGCTTATTTTTTTTTTCTCTTGGGTTAATTTCCCTTCATTCGGCCTGGGGCATTATGTTTTTTGGTTTGGGTTTTTCATTTGCTGGGGCTGGGTTTGGGGCTGCTAGCTATTGGGTTAAGCTCGTCTTCTTTGTTTCTGTGATTTGTTCTGTCTCTCTCTTCCGGTTTTCCCGTGCTCCTCTTCTCTTTCTCCATCAAAGCCACCAAGAACTGAGCTGTTATGGTAAGGTGGGATAGCTGTTGTTTGTCTCGTTGCCTCGCAGTGTTGTCGTGGCTTATCAGCCTTCCTTTTCTTTCCTTTTGGGCTGGGTTTCGGCTTGCTGTTGTGGGGGGATTTGGTGCTGATCTCCAAGGCTTTTGGCTCTGATTCGTAGGTCCTCTTCGCTTTATTGATGCATTGGAAATGGTTGGTTGCCTTAGCCAAGGTATGAAAGAATGATTTTATGTTTTGGGGGACAGAATGCTTCTATGTCTTGCCTGAAACTATGGCCATCAGTGACTTTGGTCCCTTTAGACATGACCAAAGAAATAGATTTAGTTAATATAATGCATCAGAATTAACATAAAATTTCTCCATGCTTGGTTGCCTGGTTTTCAATTTCCTACCATTCAATTGTTACACTTTTCCATGAAAGTTCAATAGTTGTTGTGCAAAATGCTCAAGGGAGTGCTAAGACCTTCACTATCACCAGGCAATAAAATGTTTAAAAGGACTTCCATTTTGAAGACCAGTGGCTGCCTAAATCCTTCAAATGGTCTTGTAATAGATTTGATGCGTTAACATATCATGTGTTCTGGAACTATCTTTAAATTGAGAATTTCTTTAGGTTTTTTGAGAAACCAACGTATCATATTCTCTGAACCAGCACAATTTTGTCGCCCTAGGCAATTATTAGATCCCATTGCCTAATTGTTCGAAACATGACATAGGATGTTAGATTCACGGCATCTCATAACCTGAAGACACCACAATTCTGAACCACATATTTTTTTTGTTTGGTAGTTCGCCTTTAACATGTTCGGGACCAACATGCTAAAAGCCTAGAACTATGTCCTCCACGCACCATATCTGCAAAATCATTAGTCTCACCAAATTGCCCATTTCTTCTTTCTTATGGATATCCTTAACAGGGGTGAGAAAAAAACCCCAAAAACTAATTAAATTGAGGAAAAAAAAAATTAACCAAAAAAATCAAACTATGAAAATAAATAGATTAGAATATTTTAAAAAACTTTCGGTTTGGTTCGGTTTTGATTTTATAGGTTTGAAACCAAAAAAACTCCAACCGAACCAAACTGGTAGGGGTTCTATAAATAGAAAAAATATGCTAATTTCTAACCCTAGCTTCCATCCATAGCCACCCCCAACTCACAGCTCGCACAGACACACTTTTAGGTCCCAGCCTCCCACACGCCACACCTAGAGGCCAGATCATCATCTCTCATCATCTTCAATCTTCTTTCTTTAATCTTCATATCTGGAAGATCTAACAAACCACCCCCCCAACAAGATTTTCATCTTCATTCTTCAATCCGCATCTTCACATCTAGCAAGCCAGCCGCCTCCCTCTCCCACACTTGACCTTCAATCTTGTCGCATCAAAGAGCTTATCAAGCAAAGACCTAACAAAGCGTGTGCATTCAGTCTATGATTTTGATTCATGTTTTCATTCTTTATTTTTTTCCTATTGTTTATGTGTTTGTCATCATTCCTAACTTCTTGTTGTTTGTTGTTCAGGTAGATTTTTGCAGCACTACCATGCCTCAGCAACAATCTAAATACCCTTCTTTGTAGTAAGATTTCTCTCTTTGTTATTTATTTCTTTAACATACATTTCTAATTTCTCCATGGAAGGAAAGGGCAATATTTTTTCTTTGAATTTCTGCAATTGTTGTCTGTAATTTCTTTGGCCCATTTACTAAGGAATTAAACTTTATATTATTAGGTTCGGAATCATCCATTTACTAAGGAATTAAACTTTATATTATTAGGTTCAGAATCAAGTTTATTGATTTTGAAGTTCAACGTTACTTTTAAATTAGATTTTGATATCGATGGCATTCTTAATTGAGCCTAACTCACACGGACATAGTAACTAATATTTTTTGGGGTTACTTGAGAAGTAGAGGGAAGTTCGTGAGAATAGAAATCTAGGTCTTTCTTTGTCATTGTTGTTGTTATTATTGTTTCTAAACTAATAATTCCTTATAAAATCACATATTAATAACAAATAATTTCATTTAGCAATGAGATTAATGACTTTATTAAGTTACATGATTGAGATTTATTAATTTATTTTGAATGCATAAGATGTTAATATGTTCTCTCTTTTTATTCCTTCTATGGTGATGAATACTTGTTGAAGAATGAACCATGCTAACATAGTGTAGCTTAGATTGAGAAATTGGAACTAAAAAGAACAAAAAATTTAAATACAAATAAAATAGGCTTTTCCTTTCAATATAAATTTTAGAAGGAAAAAAAACCTTTCTATCATTTTCAAAATGTTTTAATGAGAAAATTCTGAAAAATTAGATTCTTGTCAATCATGTAATATGATGGGTATTTCAATGTTGAATTAAATTGTGGGTGGTTATATGGTTGATTTTCCTTTATGCTTAGTAGTTAATCTAATATTGTGTTGGCTTTCTTCTTTTAGTTTTTAATTCATAACGTAACTAGGATGTCTTGTCAATTTATACTTCTTGCTCTATCTGGGTTATCAAATTGTATTTTTTGATGAGGAATTATGACAAGAATTGTGAATTGAATTGATTGGCCTGCAAATTGAAATCAAGTTAATGACTTTATTGACTTTATGTTATGTTAAAAAGCAGATGTTGTTAACATGTTTTCAATTGTTAATTATAGACGGAAAACCTTCAAAATCAAAATGCTTCATCTACCGACACTACCCCAACATCAACCAATGTCCCAACTTCAAACACTAAACCAACATCAATCATTACAAAATTCACCACAAACAATAAAAGTAAACAACCTCAAGTCCTTACATCAAGGAAAAGAAATATTGATAATATAAAAAAAGTCACAAATTTGATATCACTTTATAAAACTTGATGGTGATCTTAAAACCCTTAAAGTTTAATGTAATTATTGTGGAAAAGATTATGCATGTCATACTATTCTTAATGACACAAGTAATATGTGAAATCATTTAAAAGTATGCAAAAAAATTTCTTTTGTAGTTGATAAAAAGCAAAAAGGTTTAGTATTAGAACCTAAAAAAAAGGGTGAATCGGAAGATCAAAATGTGGGCACTCTTAAGGTAATAGGTTATAATTATTGTCGCACGTCTGCGGCGTCGCGGCGAAAACATCCCCCCTCAAAATCTAATCTTATGTGTGGCAAATGTGTGGAGACAAGGAATTCTTGTCTTTTATTAGTGGAAAAATAGAATGGGAGTCGCCACCTAGTATTTTGGTCACTAGGAACCCTAACTGGTCTCAGAGATCGGGTACGGGGACTAGTTGCGTAAAGGGAAGGTATTAGCACCCCAAATACGCCCTACCTAAGGTAAGCTGCATTGTTTTATTGTCTGATAATTGGTCTGTCTGTGATTTAAGAAAAGTTCTCCTCGGTAAGGAGATCCTTATCTTATCGGGTAAAACCTAACCGTTCTAACCTCAACAAAAGAATTTAATATCCGGAGTACGTCTTATGTATAAGATCATAACCCTAGATATTAAAAGAAAACAAAATAATTTTTTTTTGAATTTTTGAAATATTGGCCAAGTTCTCGTGACTTTAATAAACGGGTTATTAAAGCCAAAATGCATGCTAATACCTATTTTTTGAATTTTTGTTGTATGAAAATATGATATTGATTTTTTTTAGAGACTTGGCCGTATGCATAAAAAAATATTATTTTTTTTATTATTATTTTTCAATGTCTTGACGAAAACCGGGTATTTTAATACCGTATTTGTATCTTTACAGTATAAAAATACAAACCGATATTAATTAAAATGCAGTAAAAAAATTGCGGAAAATCACAGAATTTTTGAAATAATTTTTTTTGAAATTTTTTTTTTGGGCTGGGCCCAGCCCCGCCACATTGGCCGGGCTGGACCCAGCCAATGACCCCGCCGGCTTTAGGATGCAAGTGCTTACTGTTCAAGTGAATTATAATTCACTTGAACAGTAAAAATGCAAAAGGAAATCGCATGCACATAGATGAAAAACGCATACCTGGAAGTGGAAACGAAAGGGGCGAAGGTGATGGCGAAGGCGTGCTGGCTGGTCTCTTCTGTGCTTTCGTCTGTTTCAGTTTTTCTCCTCTGTTCCTTGTTTTCCTTTCTCTGTTTCTCTTGTTTTTTTTTTTCTGATGTTCTGCCCCTGTTCTTCTCTTCTTCAGTTCGTATTTCGCTGCTTTCTCAGTTTAATTCCTCCTGGTCTCCCTCTGTTCTATCCTATTTTCTCCCCTGTGTCTGTCTCTTGCTCGTCGTCTCTTCCTCTGTCTTTCCCCTCTCTCGCTGTCTTTTTTTTCTTTCCTCTGTCATTCCCCTCTGGTTTCCCCTCTCCCCTTTGGTTCGGTTTCTCCTCTGGCTTTTATAGCCAGAGGACGCAGGCATTTCTTGGTAACGGCCGGCGTGCATCACGGTGGCGTGAAACATGCTCCCTCCCCAGACTGAAACGGCTCTATTGATGGCGTTCATTTACTGTCAAAACCGTCGCGGATGAAGATGATGAGCAGCTGTCAAGGAAACGGCGCCGTTTTCAAATTCAAAGAACATTTCCAGTTTGGTCCTTGGATGTTTTTTGCAATTTTGTAATCAAGCCCCCGGATAAATTGTAATTGGGTCCCTTGATTTTAGCGCTTTTTCCAGTTTAGTTCTTGGTTTCAGATTGTTTCAATTAAGTCCTTAATTGGCCATCAAACTTCAATAATTATGCAATTAAGCCCCTAATTTGATCAAATCAACTCTTCAAAATTATAATTGGACCCCAGAACTTTAATTTCTTCCAATAAAAACCTAAATTGACTTAAGAAATCAATTTTCTTGCAATCAAACCCTCCATAAATTCAATTAAACCTTGGATAAAATTTAATTGAGTCCATAAACATTTGATTTTGGACTTTTCTTCCTTAACTTGAATTTTATTTGTCAACGGGGCTCTCATCAGTAAAAAATATACTGTTAAATTTCAACATTTTGCATTTTTGAACCTTCTCAACCAATTTTATCATTTTTTCAGCATTCTAGTCCTTTTCTCGCACCTATTATTTTTTGGATTTCTTTCGAATATTTTTTGATATATTTTTTTGTATTTTCTCATTTTCAAAATTATTTTTTTTTTGTGGGAACCCAAAAATGGGCAACAACAATTATGATGAATGTAAATAAGCACTAGCAAAAATAGTTATAATTGATGAGTCGTCTTTTAATTTTGTAGAGGGTCAGGGATTTAAATTGTTTTTTAGGACCATACAACCTAGATTTGACATTCCTTCTCGTTTCATTGTTATGAGAGATTGTTTGAAACTTTATATTGAAGAAAAGAAAAGATTAAGGACAACTTTTAAGGGTCAACAATTGTGCTTAACAATAGATACATGGACATCAATAAAAAACTATATGTTCTTAACATCTTATTGGATTGATCATGAATGGAATTTGTATAAAACATTCTCAATTTTTGTAAAGTTTCTAGTCATATGGATGAGACAATTGGTCAAGTTATTGAAAATTATTTGTTAGAATGAGGGATTGATAAATTTTTTTATTATTACAGTAGACAATGCAAGCTCTAAAAATGTGACTATTTTATATTTGAAGCATGTGATGAAAGATTGATCAACTAATATATTGTTAAATAAGCATTTGCATGTTAGATGTTGTGCACACAATGTTAACCTCATTGTGTGTGATGACTTGAAAGAGATTAATGTTTCAGTTATTAAGATTCAAAATGCAATTAGGTTTGTGAGATCTTCACCTTCTAAACAACTTGCATTTACAAAGTGTGTGGAAAAGTTGTATATAAAGTGTATGAAATCATTGTTTTTAGATTTTGCAACTCGATGGAATTTAACTTATCTTATATTAGAAGTTGCTGAAAATTTTGACAAGGTGTTTGTGAGGTTAGGTGAAAGTGAACCTGGGTATATGAGTTACTTTTTAGAGGTTCATTCAAAGGGGGATAAAAAAAGGGCCACCTAATTTGGAGGATTAAGAAAATGCTAGAACTTTGGTGAAGTTCTTAAATATTTTTTACATGGTTACATTGATATTTTCTGGCTCATTGCATGTCACATCAATAAATTGATTTGCATGCACACAAACTTTTTGTAATTGTCTAAAATTAGAGATAATCTTTTAAGTGGAATGACGATGGAATGATGTTAAAGTTTGAGAAGTATTGAGGTTGTGATGGAAATTAGAATTTTGTTGATTTAGATCTGACTAATGTCTTAGATCCACATTTCAAGTTGAAATATGTGAAATTTTTGTTTTAGTGACTTGTATGATCATGACAAAGCATAATTACTAACAAAGAAGGTGATAGATACTTTGATGAACTTGTATAAGTTTTATTTGAAAGCTAATGAAGTGGTGGATGATAATAGACATAAATAAGATGTTAATGTTATTGATGACATTGAGGTTGATGTTAACAATTTGGTTAATTCAAAACGCATTAAAATATGAAAGACAGTGTGGAAAATAGAAATGAGGTTGAGAGGTATTTGGTTGATAGTTATAAGGATCCAAATGATGATAAGTTAAATATTTTTGGTTGGTAAAAGAGTAATGCTTTGAAGTATAAGATACTTTCGAAGGTTGCACAACATATGCTAGCTATTTATATATCCACAGTGGCTTCTGAATTAGACTTTAGCACCAGCGGTCGTATCCTCGACCAATTTCAAAGTTATCTTTCTCTATCAATAGTTCAAGTACTTATTTGTTGTCAAAATAAGAACCTTGATGAATGATTTTAAAACCTACGAAAACCTTGAGTTAGGTAATTTTTTCTTATGAATGTAGACCTTTTATTTTATTATTTATTAATTAACGTGTTTTGAATCTAACATATCTAATTTATTATTTTGTAGAATTCGGTGGAAAGTTGTTTCTAGCAACATATGATAATTAGTTAAAAAATCAGGGTATTTATTGAAAACTATGGTAAAAATACTACTTTTTATTTTTATATGTTCTATTTTAATTTATCATGTTATAATTCTAGATTTTGAATTCCAAGTTTTGATGTCAATAGTATTAAGGAATCAAAGTGCAATGTTTTTAATGTGCTTCTTGATTGAGATGATATGCAAAACGAAGATTTTTTTTTTATTGGCATGGAGTGTTTTATGACAATATTATTTGTTGTTTTTTTTTTAAGTCTTTTGAAGGCAATGCTTTTTAATTTGGATTTTAACTTTGTGTGTGTTATTTAAACTCTCTTACAACAAAGGACCTCCTCACTCAAACACAAGAAAAAACAAATATTGGGAATGCTTGCAACATATTGAACACAAGATTGACTCTAGCAATTTAATATCAATGAATGACAATTATTTTATTATTTATTAATTAACGCATTTTGAATCTAACATGTTTAATATGTTATTTTGTAGAATTCGGTGGAAAGTTACATATGATAATTAGTTAAAAAATCAGGGTATTATTGAAAACATATGGTAAAAATACTACTTTTTATTTTTATATGTTCTATTTTAATTTATCATATTATAATTCTAGATTTTGAATTCCAAGTTTTGATGTCAATAGTATTAAGGAATCAAAGTGCAATGTTCTTAATATGCTTTTTGATTGGGATGATGTGCACAATGAAGAATTTTTTTTTTTTTTGGCATGGAGTATTTTATGACAATATTATTTGTTGTTTTTTTAAGCCTTTTGAAGGTAATGCTTTTTAATTTGGATTTTAACTTTGTGTGTGTTATTTAAACTCTCTTGCAACAAAGGACCTCCTCACTCAAACACAAGAAAAGAAAAATATTAGGAATGCTTGTAACATATTGAACACAAGATTGACTCTAACAATTTAATATCAATGAATGACAAAAAAAAAAATATAATATACTCTGAATTTTTTAAACAAATTAGACAATGTTAACATCAATTACAAGCCCATTAGAAAGCCCAAAACAACAATATATGTTATTCGGTTTTTGACTTAAAAAAACCAAACCGAAATCGGTCGGTTGAAATCGGTTTCAGTTTGATTTTTTTTAAAATTTTGGTTTGGTTGTTTTTAAGTAAAAATTGAACCAAACAAAAAATGATCACCCTTAATCCTTAATATGGATAATACAAATTTAAAGCAGAAGAGATATGTTCTAGCAATTTAGCATAGTTATCAGACCCAACCCTGCCTAGAGGGTCAACTTGGGACCCGGGTGACCAGAGGCCTTGACCAGATCTGTTCCATTCGAGACTTGGGCCTGTAATTGGCCTAGAAAAAACCATTTGATCCGCTGGGTTAACTCGGAACCCTGGTTACCCGGCAAAACCCAGGAGAGACCTTTTTTTTTTCAAATGTGTTTTATCTCTTAGCCAGAGACCCCTCTTTTTTCATATTTTTCAGTTGGTTACTAACCCATTTCAAAGCTCACTATATAAATACTAGAAGAATGTTTTATTTTTTCAATGTGAGATTTGAAGCTCTTTAATATATATACTCTATGTTCACAAGAAAAAAAAGTTATATTTTTTCAATGTGGGATAAAAAAAATTTCAGTTTAAATACTTCAACTTAAAAGGATAAGATAGTAGTATCTTTTTAATATGAAATAAAAAACCTTTTGAAATAATTTTTTAAATTTTATTATATTTAACATGTATAGCTTATATCTACATGGATCGTTTCTTAATTTTTTCATATGAAATATTAAAATTTCAAATATTTTTTTAATTTTTCCGGGTTAATCCGGGTCAACTTATGTAACCCTCAACCTCGGGCCTAGATTGATAACTATGCAATTTAGTCTATTCATGCCTTAACAGTAGCAGATAAGGGCCATTTTGTCGTCTACACAGCTGATCAAAGACGTTTCATGTTCCTATTTCATACCTTAACAGCAACATTGTTAGAGGACTCCTAGCAATGTCTGAAGAAGAATTTGGCCCACCAGGCGACGGACCGATCACATTACCATGTAATGCAGTCTTCATGGAACATGTAGTGTCTTTGTTCCAAGGGATAGTCGATGAAGAAATGGAAAACACAGTGGTTATGTCAGTGTAGTGTCTTTGTTCATTATCTTCTTGTCCCGGTAAAGGACAAACTAGCCAGCAGTCTTTAGTATGTAGTTTCTGAAATTGTCACTAATTCCGTAATTGACCGGCACCCAATTTTATAATAGTGAATAAACTTCGAAAAATTCAATCAAACTTTTTTTTTTATTGATTATTAATCAATCATTTTCTCTAACAGAATGAAAGATCCAATAAATAATATAAAAATCACTTAAATTAGATCCCAAGGCTTCTTCAGACCCATTCAAAAGGAATAATCCTTTGAGAAATCAAATAATGCTTTTGCTTTCAGGTTCCATTGTCTGGTACTACAAAAATAAACCATATCGAAAGCTCTAATTATGATCTAGCTAGTTCCAAATTAATGATCTTAAGAGCATAATTAGTAATCCACTAGTCTATTTGCTTGTGCTGTGGGTAGGAGCAAAAACATTTTAAAGTGCAAAAAGTCAAGGTATTAATGGCGTGTCTTGTAAAAAATAGATAGATATTAATCATGAATTGAACAATATTTTGATTAAATGTTAAGATAGAAAAATATTAAATCCACGTGGATCAACTTGAGCTAACCTGTGAAACTCACGGGGATAATCTTGAAAATAAAATTGAAAAACTCATTCATGAATTAATTCAATGTTGAATAATAAAATCAATAAAAAACAACATTTTATTAAAAAATAAAGTGAACTTAAGCCAACTAAGTAAAATCATGACGCAAGTTATGCACATCATCGGATTCAATAATTTTTTTTATTTCAGATATTATTTTTTATTTAATTATACAACAATAAAACATATAATATTTTTTTTAAAATGAAACAACATTGTTGTTTTTTTTTAAAAAAACATATATTGTTAATGCTAGATGATATGTTTAAAATCCAATGCGTGCAGCTCAAGAAGCTGATCATTAAAAGCGAAGTATGGCTGTAAACCTGCACTTACCATTTCCTAACAAATATTATAGCCACTTGCATCTTATGCATGAAAACTAATCTTAATCTCATCATTAGTAAATTTATTTTCCTTAGGCAACTTATAGAAATATATATAATCAATTGTTGTTTTCTTGTATATGCCTACTTTGAATCTGAAGCTGGAGAATCAGGTCCAAGCTCCCGCATACAAGTTGGTAATGTTTTTTCGAAGGTTTTGGTATCATGTAGCCAAGGCCATAAATTCCTACGTTGCAAAGTCTCTCTCTAAAAGTAAAGTATTTCTACAACCTGCTAAAAATAGCACACCACAGTCCATTCTCTCGTTAATAGCCCACTTATCAAACAATTAATCTTAATTCGTCAAATCAGTTACTTAGTCCAGGCTAGCGGCCAGCCGGCAACATAGAAATTCTTTTTTTTTTCTTTTTCATGTGTAAAATTCTTTCATGGACCATTAAACATCTATAAATCATGCAACATTATTATATTTGATCATGAATTACTAATTAGTTAGAGATTTTAACTAACTGAAATTAATGTATAAATCATTCTATATCTTTATGCAATTCTCCAGAAAAATTCTTTTCATCCTAATAAACAAGATAAAATAACAATTAAGGTTTGTGATGAGTCATTATTTTTTATGATTTGTGAAAAATTCTAAACCCATTAAAAGGTGATAACTCAAGCGAATGTCTTGCAAAACCTAAAATACTCGGGTTCGACCATGTGTTGAGCTCAAATCAATATGAGTCTGGTAAGATGCTAAACCTAACATACTTGGGTTCGATCATGTATTGAGCCCAAGTGAACGTGAATTTGACGAGTTGTTAGGCCCAATATACTGGGGTTTGGTCACATGCTAAGCCCAAGTGAACGTGAGTTTGGTGAGTTATCAGTCTCAATATACTCGGGATCAGCTACATACTAAGTTCAAGTGAACGTGAGTTAGACAAGTTACTAAACTCAACATACTTGGGTTCAGCCACATGTTGAGCCCAAGTGAATATGGGTCTAGCAAGTTGCTAGGCCCAATATATTTTGATTCGACTATATGCTAAGTCCAAGTGAACGTGAATTTAATAAATTGCCAGACCTAATGTACTTGATTTGCCAGGCCAAATCAAGGTAATCTCACTTAAACTTGTATAAATGAGTTTAGAAGTCTTTACCATTCATCAAATTAAGCTTCAAAATGCTCTTAGTTGAATTTTTCCAACCGTTCTTCTTCTCCCACCAAGCTGTCATGAACTCCCTCCCTATTGTTCACTCTCTTTTTCTCTTTTTACTTGCTTCCTTAGTGTAGTGTTTAAATGTTTTTATCATTTACCCACACTTACAACATGGAGAGATCAAACTCCTTTAGGATTTCTCTTAAGAAAAAAAAAAGAAAGAACGGAGAAAAAAGAGAAGAAGAAGCCACAAGATTTTCTCCCTCAATATGGTCTGCACATCAGGTTTTTCAAAGGGAAGGGAAGAGTTTTTGGCTAAATTTCCAATTTTACCTTACTTATTGTCCATATGTTATTTTACTCGAACTCTAGCACTATCATAAGGATTTTTCAAACTCTGATTCACCTGAAATTTTAATCCATGATAGAAAGATGTGCCAGTAGGTTACTCGTAACATTTTAGCCCGATCCAACACTCACATTGAGAATTATACATGATAGTGTAAAACTGGACAATAACTAGTAATTTTTAACGTAAAAAATCTGAATTTTTGTACTGTTTTACTTACTTAAATTATCCATATTTTTAACTAACTTATTGGGAACTTCCATCCCTATTTATAATATAATTTTCCCTCCAATTTCACCTCTTTTCAGTTTAAAAACTGCACGATTGCGCGTGAGGCTTATATCGGCGCGGCCAGGGTCATTCGCGCATTAAACAATACATTAATTTATTTGAAAATTCTAAAATACTTTTCTAAATATTTTCAACCCAAATTTATAAAAACAATCTCCATATTTATCACAACTTTATAAATTTTCAAGTTACTAGTTGACATTGTATCTTTTTATGTTTGTTAGGTTATATTTTCCATATCCTAATGTCTGTCTAAACTAAATTTTGACTTGGTAAAATCAAAATTATTTAAACTTTATCCCATAACTCTTCTTTCCTGATAAATAACTTTTATTTAATTTTTATTCACATTCTATACTTTTTTACTTTTCGGTTAATTCTCCTATTTTTATTTTAAAATTAACACAAACATTTTTTTTTCACATTTCCAAATCTATCATCATCCCCTTAATGTAAATAGTCGATTCACTTATATAACATAATATTTACTTCACTATCCTTATAGATTTTACCTAGGGGTTTACAATTTTCATCATTTATTCATTTCTTTTAGTCTCAAGTTTCCATTACTCATCAGGACCTTACTTCCTACGACTCTACTTTTATGCGAGGGTTTACACAGTATACTTGGGTTTGATCACATATTGAGCTCAATTGAACATGATCTAACGAGTTGTTAGACCTATCATACTTATATGGATTTGACAAGTCGGTCGTCAGACCCAATATACTTGGGTTCGACCACACGTCAAGCTCAAGTCAACATGGATTTGATAAGATGCTAGACCCAACATACTTGGGTTCGGTCACATGCTAAGCTAAAGTGAATGTGGGTTTGATAAGTTGTTAAACTCAATATACTTGAGTTTAGCCACGTGTTGATCTCAAGTCAATGTGGGTCTGACAAGGTGCGAAACTCAATATACTTGTCAGAAGTAACCATCTCCCGACATTTATATAAAAGGTCTTTTAAGGGCCTATCATATTTTTATCTTATTAATGATCTGTAAATTATATTTGTCTCTCATTAATAATGTGTAAAAGATTTGTATCCCTTATTAATGAAGTGTAAGAGATTTTATCCCTCATTAATGCTATTAGGAGAAAATGATTCTCCAACTCCTTCACTCCATCAAAACAACAAGATTCAGAGATTATAAATACTTCATGAACCACTCAGGTAAAGAGTTTATAATTTCTACTTTCCAAGCATTCATCCCTTAATTCGTAGAGCATTTATTATACTAAAATAAGAACAAACATTATTGTTCTTGAAATTTAAAGTTTTTTTTTTCATTACAATTATTTATCTAAAAATCATGACTTTTCAATAAATGGTTTCTAAACCCCAAAAAAAAAAATTGTTTTATGAATACCTAAACTTCTACCATCGATAATATATTTCATAGGCTATATAAAAAAAAGAAAATATAGATATAAATATAAAATTAACTATTATCTAAACAACAAATAATCTTATCTATGAACATATCAAATTCTATAACATCATCAATTAGCCTATTGCATGTAAAAGCAGAAATGAACTGGTTAATTACCTATTAATAATCAGAACTGTCACGTGTCTTTTCATCCACCGTCAAACGATTCAAAGCAATTATTCTCCCCAGTTTAAAATGTTTCGTTAAAGTTATAATTTAATTTAATTTCAGGTCTGATCCAAAGTGCATGAGATGATTTAAAGTACAGGAAAGAAAATTCAAACGTTTCGGTTGACTTTGCAGATTTAATTATTAAAATTGTTGACATCAGATATTCGAAATTTCATTCTTCTAATCATCTAACATAATTTATTACCTCAAGTCTGAAAAAAGATTTTGCTGAACCCAAGTTACATTAATCTACCTTGTGTGAACGATTTACAAAAATATTAGAGGTTGAAAATGTTCCCTAGAAGCTCCTATTTCCCTTTATAAATAATTCACAATGTAGCAAGAATGAGACTCGAACCCAAATTTTATCTGCCTCGAAGAAGTCATAACACAAAGAAATTATGGCCGGTTTGAAAATGTTATAAAATTTGTTTTTTTAGCAGTTTTTATTTAGAAATATATTAAAATAATATTTTTTATTTTTTATTTTTTTAATATTAGTATATTAAAATAATCTAAACAAACTAAAACAAATTATTTAAAACAAACTAAAAAATCAAAATTTTTCAGAATAACGGTCGGAATGCACTCCCAAATACAGCTGCATATTGTTGACAGTAGCATAAGAAGGTTTCATATCTATTTTCAGCAGCAGACTTCATTGAAATACAACCATATAAATCCTTCATTAATTTCTTTTTCCCTGATCTACATATAATAAGTAATTGAGCAAGAAAAAGTTTACCCCTGTTTATTTTATCTTTTATGTAGAGCAGATCAGTAATTTATGACGTTTGACTAAAACCACACTCGGACCATTTTTCTCTTGTTCACACACACACACACACACACACACACACACACACACACACATATATATATATATATATATATATATATATATATATATATATATTTTATCTTTAGCTAGTTCCACCAATCATACTTTACTAAAGTAATAACAATGTTAATTAGAGTAATCCAGTAATGTGAAAGGAGCCAGGGGAAAAAAATCATAATCATTTATTAATAATTATACAATTAATAAAATTAAGTTGTGCACGATGTGAGAATCAAGAAACTTTTTAATTAGCTGCCATAAAATTCCCGTGTCGAGGAACTTCAAGTGTCGAGGAACTTCAAGCCTCTGTGTGCTTGCTAATGTTTTTTTATATATATATATATATATTTTTATGTTTTAAAAGTATTTTAAAAAAATTTAAATTTTTTTTATTTTTTTTACTTCAAATTAATATTTTTTTATGTTTTTAAATTATTTTGATGTGCTGATGTCAAAAATAATTTTAAAAAAATTAAAAATATATATTATTTGATGCATTTTTGAGTGAAAAACACTTTAAAAAATAATCACAACCACACTCAACCACACTCCCAGACCCTAGTTATCTTGTAAGCTCACCTTCTTGGGTAGGATTAATTAAAAAATGGTAGGTGATCGTAGATAATTCTACTCAAGCAACTTTATTTTCACCTCCGTTCTTAATTTTGGTTTTAGAAAAGGCTTCTTTTAATTAGCTTATATTATCCAGGGCTAATTCCAAGTCAAAGTCGGATGAAGATAAGGGCTTTTTTTAGTTAATGCATGGGGTATGCACCCCGCGGTGCTGACCAATTTTTTTTTGTAGCCGACGTATTATGACCGGCAGTCCTAAGAAGAAAGAATCAGAAAGCCACTAGTTTGATAAAGTATAGCTGGTCTACGGTTGGCTGCTAGAAATCTTTAATTTTTTTCCACGTCTTCGAAACCCTTTTAGAATATTTTGTAACCCTTTCTTTGACTAAGAAATTCTACAAATTATCAAAGTATTGTCTCCCATTTACACGCCCTTTAAGACCATATGAGGTTTTGGAATTTTTAATGCATAAAATAAGGAAATCAAGGTCTATATATATAGTCTAACTTCACTATTTAGTTTGTGGGCAAAGGGAGGACCAGAAGAATACTAAAAGAAAAGAAAATAATGGGTGAAGTTGTTGATGCAAACTCTACTCCTGTGACACCAAGACCAGCCTCAGTGGCACCAACGCCACCGATATCAGCTCCTCCGTCGCAATTTCATTCACCGTCGTTGTCTAGATCACCTTTGCTCACACCTGATCATATTGTTCCAAGCAAAACCCCCAAAAACTCAACCCCAAGAAATGCAACCCCAAGAAATAGAACACCTCGCTTTATTACCCCTATAGGTAGTCCTATTAGAAGGGCTCTCAAGCTCACTAGACTAGACCCTGAAGATGCTTGGCTTCCTATCACCGAGTCCCGAAATGGAAACGCGTGGTATGCAGCGTTTCATTGCCTTTGCTCAGGAATTGGTTTTCAAGCACTTGTGCTCCCTGTCGCCTTCACTGTCCTTGGCTGGTAGGTGAAAATATCATACTTAATTCTTTGATTCAACAAGTTTTAGTTACTGAACCAATTTGGAGACTATAGCAGAGAGATCTTAATCATTTTTCTGTTACAGGGCATGGGGGATCATAGCCTTGACTGTTGCTTTCGCATGGCAGCTTTACACCCTTTATTTACTTGTGCAACTCCATGAAAACACTGAAACTGGCGTTCGCTACAGCAGATATCTTCAAATTATGAGTGCAAATTTCGGTATGTGTTCATCTTTTTGTTGAACTATTAACAAAATAAAAAAAAATGTTTTTGATTCAATAAAAGATAATAATAAATTCAACTTACCAAAATATTATTTTTCTGAAACTTAACATGCAAAAGAAAACTCACCCTGATATTGCTACAAATACAAGAATAGTGCTTATTTGACAACTAATATGTTCTAAATTGTGGCTTCTTATACAATTCAGGTGAGAAGAAAGCAAAGTGGCTGGGCCTGTTCCCAATATTGTACCTATCAATAGGCACATGTGTGGCTCTAAACATAATTGGAGGATCAACATCAAAATTATTTTTCCAGACTGTATGCGGTCAATCATGCACAGTCAAAACATTAACACCAGTGGAATGGTACCTGGTGTTTGCTAGTGCTGCAGTTCTTCTGTCTCAGCTGCCAAACTTGAACTCAATAGCTGGTGTCTCCCTAATCGGATCCATCACGGCTGTTATGTACTGCACAATTATGTGGATGGTTTCTGTTAACAAGGACAGGCTGCCTGGAATTTCATACAAACCAGTTCGCGGACCAAAGGAGGTTGATAGGCTTTTTGAAGTTCTTAACGCACTTGGCATTGTT
>Ga0307507_10006389_pt1 | contig 18138 bp, 20 predicted proteins | sample 7_EM_MG_FD_207223 | JGI IMG/M metagenome (GOLD analysis project Ga0307507, IMG submission 207223) | Populus trichocarpa ectomycorrhiza microbial communities from riparian zone in the Pacific Northwest, United States - 7_EM | ecosystem: Host-associated > Plants > Roots > Unclassified | place... | reverse complement strand
GAACTGGGAACGTTCTCCCCGCTTCCCCTTTTTAGTCTGAACACCCCCACAAGCTCTGTTCTTCTCCCCGCACTCCCTGAACCCTTTGCGTATTCTCCCGCATCCGGCGGACAACATCAGGGCAGAACGGAGTATCCTGGGAAGAAGGGTGGCGTACAGGGGTGTGTGGGAGTGGGTTTCGGAGTAGATAGGTCCCGGCCACAAGGTGCCTGCGAAGAGGAGCCTGCGGACAGGGGCATTTATGGCTAGGGGAGGAAGAGGTTATGTGCTGCGGGCAGGGTTGCTAGGGAGAACTGCGCCAGGCCGCGTCCTGTGCCTCCAGACACAAAGGGGGCCATGTCCAGACGAAGGGAGGCCGGGTGTTTGGATCAGAAACTGGAGTTTACGTTACAAGCGCCTGGAGTGTCCGGCACACAGGGCGCACAGGACGCACCAGGACGCAAGGTAATATTTTCGATAATGTATACAGACGACGGGCAATCATCATCGTCCCCGCCAACCTCATCCCCGCCGGGGAGCGAGTAGTCCAGAGTTTGATTCAGGGTACTGGGCTCACCCTAACCAACCTCTTTTCGAGTTGCTGACTTACTCACAACGAGCTCAACTACACTTCTGACAACCCTGAGCTTGGCAGAGCCATCTATTTGATATCCTCTAGTGCCTACCGGTCCCTCTATCACAATGATGAGCGCTTCGAGGGCTGCACTTGGGGGATTGAGATTTTCAATTAATCTCATATGGCGAAATCTCAAGCGACACTAACCTTCGACTTCCTAATAAACATTGATGCCCCCTGTAGGATCCAGCTCAGGGGGACCCTAATGCACAAGATGGTTGGTGATTGGTGTATGCAGACGGAGTGGCTGTTCGCTCAGATCATATATGAGGATGAGCTAGAACACCACGGTCCTCTTGCGCTTAACTTAGGCATAGTGGAGCCAAAGCACAAAGACATTATGTTGGAGGAGGCATACGAGCAGATTAAGGATATTGCATGTCCATGGACCATCCGGCGCTGGGGGGAGACTAAAGACTCAAACAGAAAGCCTCCAGTCCGCATTCCCGAGCTTGTTCAGCATGACATGCGCCTCCAATACCCTGCTGTTAAGGTATCCGCAATTAGTGATTGAATTGAAGATGCCAAGAGTGACAAGTAGAATGCTATCCAGACTATGCTGTATGAGTTGCGTCTTGTGTGCCTCTCCATGGACCTTCTAGACAACGATGTGAACTTAGATGACTCAGAAGCTGTACATGGAGGAGTGCCCTATCAGGAAAGCTGCGACTGCGATAGGTTCCCCAGTGAGCCTGTATTCAGATGGCTTTCGGATGTTTGCGTTCCCTGGTTGTTAAGCGCACCTAAATGAAGGGTGCTGAATAATGTGCTGATTTGTGTCCGGTTGCCAGGCCAAGCATCTTGTGCTCCTTGGTTTCTCCCGACCTTTCATGTTGGTATTCATTCCATCTTATATCACTGTGGGATTGTGTCGAAAGACCGGGTTTGGCTACTACAAGAGTTTGCTTCAGTCGATAGGCCCGCCACGCTGACCCTCACCCTAGCCCTGGGTGGCACCAGGCTAAACCTAGTCGCTGCGAACCATGTTATCATCATGCAAAAATTCTGGAACGGCAATCAGCAACGTCAAGCAGTTGCCCGGATTCACTCTATCGGTCAAAGGCGGATCCCAATGGCATGGATCCTACACTGTGAGACAGGGGTCGATGACAGAGCTGAAGAATTTCACAAGAGCCGTGGAAAGTGTGAGGTGCGGGTTATGCACAGATTGATTGGGCAGAAACTTTTCTCTATGGAGTTAATGGCCGCTAGGGCAACAAGAATCCGTGAGCTTGAGGGACAGTCTGCTACACAAGCCAGTGCTGCTGGCCCTGGTCCTTCTGGCACTCAGGGTGGTGATGCTGGTACTCCCAGTCCTTCCGGCACTCAGGGTGCTGATGACGGTACTCCCGGTCTTTCTAGAATCCAGGGCAGTGATGATGGCACTCCCAATTCTTATGGAGCTCAGACCAGTGCCGGCAGTCCTTCTAACCCTTTCTCGGCTTACTGCTACTAGTATAAATTGTGGAGAGCCTGGCCCAAGGGTCATCTCTAGTATTCGCTTGTTTCTGTTTTGCTCTTTTCTACTTGGGTTGTGAGCATTTCCTTTCTATCTACAGCATGCTATAGGCGGTAGTTTCCTTTTGTTTAACGGTCCACGTTTGAAGGTTCTTGTTGCCTGCCTTCCATCCGCGGGAGCGTATTGGTTTGGTTCATTTGGTTATTTTTCTTTAGTTTTCTAGTGGGTTAGTATTTCTTTTCGGTCTGCAGGATAGGCAGTGGTTTGTTTCTTTTTTCTTAGATCCGGTCTGCATTATATGCAGTGGTTGTTTTTCTTTCGCCGGGCCCGCATCTCATAGAATATTATATTTAGAGTTTACAAAACAGTGTCTGCATAGCGGTAGAGTGCTTCTTTTTTGCAATTGTCTAGCTTTGCATTTTATCAGCTGGGGTCAAGGGTTTGCATTCAATCAGATGTTAATGGCGGTCGTATTACCTTCGTGAGATTCTGATCTTTCTCTTCTTTTCCACAGCTTTATCGGTAGCTATAAAAATAATTTAATTCCATTGCGGCAGACTTAACTTGAAGTTAACTGTTCGAATTAAGCAAGCACGAGACACCCTACACCAAGAAGCCATCTCAAACTGCTTGAAGCGCTGGGCTACACAGGCGCGTGTCATGAATCACGTTTTGGGTACTTTCCTCCCGATATTTTATCCCTTGAAATATCCTTGGCTGAGTCCGAGCTGGGGACACATCGCGGTGGCTGCCCAATGTGCACCCAGGGACTTAACAGTTTACCTATATCTTCCGGCCTATACCACGTAGTTTGCACTTCACCCTTCACCTATTACGCCTATCCAGACAACAAAAGGCATGCCGCCTGCAGGTGAGAATACCTAGACTCATCAGATACAAACTCGAGCTTCTCGCTCTTCCGTTTCTCAGCGTTTTGGCAAGCGACAGGAACGGGCCCGGTGTGTCAATTTACCCGTGCATCCCCCTTGTCATTCTGAACCTGAGCATCCCCATTGCCATTCTGAACCTGAGCACCCCCCTCCTCGCTCTGAACCTGGGCATCCCACTCGTCGTTCTGATTCTGAGCATTCCACTCGTCGTTCTGAACCTGAGCATCCCCCTCATCGTTCTAAATTCCAGCATGCTGCTAGTTTTTCAGATGGCAAATCTAGCGAGGAAGGGGAAGACTATGCTGAATTCTCGAATGGTAAGGTACCCTATATAGTTTAGGAGGCTTCACTCTACTGAACTTTACACTACCAAAATGGAGCACCAAGAGGCACAGGTTGTACCTGATCTAGCTGAACTGGCAAGCATGGTATTCAACAATGATCTCTCCTCTGAGTCTGATGTGGTGGAACCATGCCCTCCCAAGCGGACTCATATAAACCTTGAGAACCCTGAAAACAGCCATGGGAGACCCCTTGTTAGGAGACATTCACCAACTGAGAATTAGCGGACCACCGGCCTGGGGCAGCACCCTAGAAAGCTGAACAACCTCTACAACAGGCTGTAAAATGAGAGGTTATCCCCCCTGAGAATATTCTTGTTTATGATGCTGCGAAACTTTATTTACAAGGCGAAGTCTACACAGGTCAACCTTGGCCTTCCGTGGCTGTAATGGAGAATATGGTTGAGAGGGCTTGAGCACTAGCAATGTATCAGAGAAAGCGGGAAAAAGGAGAATACGACCGCCTAAGCGATCAGCGGCCTGCGGAACAGGCACCATCACTTCTTCCTGATGCATTCTCCATTAGAGATGATAGCTCCCCTAACCCCACCATGAATGAGACTTACAATTCAGTGGCTAAAAGTCATGTAAGCTGAAATGCCATGTATTGGCGTGTCGTAGATATCTACTTTCAGAAGTGTGGAAAATGGTGGTGGAGTGGTATAGGTTGCCGATCGCAGACCCAGTTGCATGCAAGACGCTGGTGAATCGCCTTCTCAAGGATGATTCATTTCTTAGCCAGAGCGTGTGTCTCGGAGATGGTTCTCAGACTAGCTCGTTTACGGCAGAGGAGATTGTAAAACTGGTGCGTGCCTACTTTTTCGCCAACGAGCGTAGTCTGGGCTGCAAGCCGTATACACAGTGGCAGCACCACTTCTGCTCACTCTGTTGGCCCACACGTATTCTCGTATGCACTGCTCTTCACTGCTTCTTAAGTGACTACGAAGATACAGTGCACAAGTCCTTAGCAGTGGGCGATTGCTGATAGAGAGTTTTTGGTGGTCAGTAAATTATTTCTTGGGGTGATAAGGTAGCTAATAGGTTGACAAACTACTACAAGAGGTAGTATCAAATGTCGGGTTGGTACAACCCTTGCCAATTGGGCAAAGCACGACGAACACAACCGGGGGAGTAGACCGGTACGCCTGGGAGGTTGGTTGATTATGGTATTTCCAGTTGCCGGAACAGTGCGGAGTCATAGCGCTCCCACGCACAGCCCATCGAACCTTACTACACGAGTCCCCCTTTCTACTTCTCCATACCACATCATCACCACTTTTCTCATAGCTCGCGTTTGTTATTTCTCGCGTTCATAATTGCCCTCAAACCACTATCTCTACCCATTCAAAGCCACGCCTACCTGGTTTTAGCCACTAGCCACCACCACAAATACACTATAGCCCCCAGAAGAGCTGCAATACATGGAGGCACCTCCACACCGGCAATCAGGCGAAGTGCCAGTGCACCAGCAAGAGTAAGGAAGAACATGCGTATCTGACAAGCCCCAAGTGGTCATGGCCAACAACAACAAGATCCGGATCACAGTACCCCCAGGACCGAATATACAAATCCCCCATCTAACAATAGTGAGGAACCCGAGCTGAGCACCCCCCAGGACAGCCAGTCCTCCCCCAACAATGAACGCATACATATCTCGCATTCCCTGCCCTCCAACACAATCTCACCACAGCCGGCCACCCTCATATTAGCAAGAGATGTAGATAGCCACACCTTATCTCGCTCCCCCTCAGATATACCAATCCATCTCAGTACGAGGCGTAAACTCCTCCGCTCACACGAACCGGATATTTTCGACCGAGTGGTCCTCCAACTCACCTCAAATAACCAGAATCTCCAGAGTCCCACCCCCCAGCATGCCCAGCAACTCCCTATACCAACCCAAGGCACCCAGCCCCACCAACCCAACTCTACACACAGTAGGATAGCTGCACTAGAAAGCCAATTGGCCGAACTCAGAAAGCAAAGCGAGCTGGGCCTGGCTGATATGAGGGTACCGAGGGCTCTCGGTATCTACGACACTTCCCAGCTCCTATTCCCACACGAGGGTGAGACCACATCAACTATCGCTGCGTCAGTGGAAGTGCTATTCCCAGGAGTCCAACGCGGTACCATAGTACAGATTATTGAAAATATGTTCAAGCCGACAAATATCTACCGGCTTCTAGCTAGTGAAAAGGAGCGAGCCGAGACACAACGAACGATTAGCATCGGAGAAATCGAGTTTGAGCAAGCCGAAAGCAATGGCAGAGAGAGCAAGTATCGTATGAGCAGCTTCTTCAAAGCCTGGGCGGCCTACTCAGGAAGCCTGGTGAAGCTAGCACCACCCCTACTCCAAGGGTACCTCACCACAGCACTGTCTATATACACCATGAACCTGTATGACTTACTGGAAAAGTATGCATAGGAGGGAGTGAAGGCTTACCACTTCTAATTCCACAGGAAGAGTGTCGCTAGTGGAAAAAGCATTTATCATGCCAGCGAATGGCGACTCCTTGACAGTGAGCTTGTAGCCTCATAATGCTTTGCGCACCCAGTGCCACGAGGCCCGTGGCCACAAAGCAATAAGCCAGCCACCAGATCTCTCTGCCGGATACACGAGCTCTCTATAGGCGAGAATGTCCGGGGACAAGGATACCAGCCCGTCGGCAGCAGCCTTACAGCAACTTTGAGCCAACCCAAGAATGCGAGAGGAAACACAGGGTCCGTACCAGCAATAGCCCCACAATGCAGAAATTGGAACTATCGGGAGTGCCGAATCACCCACTGCTGCTACCAGCACCCGTGCATTTCCTGCGGTAGCAACCCCTGTGTAGCGCAATGCCCCACAGGGACTGGATGCCAAGGGCCCAATAGACGTTAGCCATCCCAGCTACCCCCACTTTTCTCACGCCATTTCCTAGCCATTTCCGATACTCCTAGACTGCGTATTTCCCCTTGCAGAATACTTAGCTCACTGCTACCCAAGCAGCTCATATCCCAATCACTCATTTAAAGCAGACACCCCACAGCCCAAGCAATAGTTGCCTGCCCCTCAAACATATCATAGCATCTGCACGCCCTAATACATCACTGCATTACCCACTATTTAGCACCCATGGCCTGCCAATGCCTACCAGGCAACTAAGAGGAGAAGGATGGTGCAAGCTTACACTAGATTACCCAGACCCCGATGTGATCACAGCTGTCTTAGGCATATGCACCTTCGGTGCAAGAATAGTCTATAAAGGTTACCGCAATACTACCACAATTCCCCCCAACCTAAAGACCGCTATAGCGGAGGCCCCAATCGTATCAGCCGATATACTATTATAGCTTAATGAATCCCGCCTAGATGTCTTCCCTGATCTTAATAGCTTACCAAGCCACTTCACAGCATCTCCGCTAGGCCTAACTGATAAGGCCATCAGAAGCAAGAGGAGAATCCATCACCTATCTTACCTACCAGGAGATATGAGTGGGATTAATGCTGGAATCCCAGAGCATTATGGCGCTATTCAATATAGCAGGATCGAAGACGCAATTCAGGCAGTTCAACGATTTGGGAGAAACGGCATAATAATTAAGCATGACTTCGAGTCCGCTCTCCGCCACATACCTGTATCGCCAATAGACACTCCACTCCTCGGGTTCCAATTGGAGGACCCATTTTATGCAGAACGTTTCCTGCCATGCGGACTGCGTACAGCTCCATATCTGTTCAACCTCTTTGCGGAGGCTTTCCACTATATTCTCGAACAGCAACTCAAAACGGCGAATATGAGCGCTTTGATAATCCAGTACCTCGACGATTTTTTATTACGCTTAGACCCAAAAGCGATAGCCAATCTCAAGACATCTAGCGAAATCTTTACTATACTTTGTGCGCAAGTGGGATAGAGTATAAAAACATCTAAAAATGAAGAGGGGACTGCCGTGAGCTTTGCCAGATTGGTACTCGATACTGGTAACATGGTAATTCGACTCCCCAATAAGAAGCTGCAAAAAGCAGGGGAAGTCATCAGCGAGGCAGGCAACAGCCAATCCCTCTCGCTGCTTGATATCCAGAAGCTTACCGGATATCTAAACTTGGTCTCCACTGTTGTTCCTCTTGGAAGGACATTTCTTCGCCGCCTCTACAAGATGGAGGTGTATTTCTCCCCACAAGCAGCTAAGTACTATAAACGGCGGATATCCGGTGAGGCGCGTAAAGATCTTGCCTGGTGGTCTGAGGCACTACGGCACCCACCGGAAAGATCAATCGCAACAAGAAGGCGTGAAGTAATTAGAGCCTGGTCCGACGCTGCTAGCACTCAAGGACTAGGGGGATACTACCTTAGCCAAAGCCAGGTACACCATGAACCCGATTCTGCGTTCTCAATACCGATACCCCTCTCCATAGCCAAGGGCAGGGAGCACATCAACATGGAAGAAATGCGCGCTGTCGAACAGGTTCTACTGCATTGGGCCTCCAAGTCGAAGGGGAAAGTACTTGTAATGTATGTCGACAACCTAGCAGTGGCCCATGGTATAGCCAACTGGACAATCCGAGGAGCCTCCATGCAAGTCTTAAGGAGATGCTTGTTGCTCGCTAGCGAATACGACTTGGAAGTGTAGGCATTATGGGTCCCAACGAAGGAGAATGCCCTAGCCGATGCGCTCTCACAATCGGAATATAACAGGATAGCTGACCTCGCACCACAGTTACTACACCCAATATGCACCCGGCTACAATGTGGATTTCTAACATACAGGAATCGGGATTGTCATGGGTAGCTGCCTACTACCGTTGGCGCGGGCTCGCCCCTTCAACAAGACGGAACTACTACACTCCGAGATCCCGGTTTTTCCTCTTCTGCAGACTGGCTGGGTACCAATACCCAAATGCAGATTGCTTTCCCGCAAAGGCAACATGGTTGACAGAGTGGTTATGTTCCCTAGCTGGAACAGTTAAAGTCAAAACAACGAAACTCTTCCTAGCAGGTATTAAGCCTTACCAAATTGACCTCAGAATCAAGTGTGCAGCATTTGCAGAGCCCCGTTTGGAACGAACAATCCAGGGGATCAAGCGTGATCACCTGGAACCAGAGCGCCAGATACGAATACCGCTGACCCGGCCCCACCTCTTACTCATCCTCCGCCATCTCTCACGCTGTAACTACAACGATGTAGCTACCTGAACCGCATTCACACTTGCCTTCGCCGCCTTCCTCCGAGTTGAGGAGTTTACTTTCAAACAGACGGACCTCACACTGGGGGAGGCATTCCCAAAGTGGTTTCTCACTAAGAGTAGCGTCAGAGTACGAGGAAGAGGAGCATATATGGAACTCACTCTCCCATCATCAGAAACAGACCCATTTCCGAAGGGAATTAAGCTGACTATAGCCGCAAGTCTCGACAATGCCTGCCCCGTGCGTGCCATGGAAAAGTACCTCACCCGTGATACCCACCGCCCCTATCAAGTACCCCTGTTCTGTATCGGTAGTCTTGAATACGAAGCGTTCTCTCGAGAATAGGTTGTCCACAAACGACGAAGACTCGCATCGACGGCTGGACCGGGCCACGGTATGTGGAACGGCCACAGCTTCCGCAAGCGTGCCGCCACATGGGCAGCGCAAGTGGGGATCTCTGAAACGGAAATCCAAACACTGGGCCGCTGGAAGTCAGATGCCTACAAGGCATACATCGAATACTCAGATACGGAACGAATTTCACTCTCTAAGCAGTGCCAGACTAGCCAAGTAACCACTCTCCAACCTTAGAGTTCCGCCTGCCTGAACATGGCCCAGGGACGTTATCAACCACACGGCAGGCCAACTGAGGCCCTACTCACTATGCCTGTCTATATATGGGAAACATCAGTGGTAACGATCTCCCCTGGCAAGGGCAGCAGCTTCCCATGCACTGCCTCCGACAGTGGAATCAGATATGCATTCGGCGCAGGGCACATGTGTATTCTCTATGGGTCTTATTCTATTTTGGGTTTTTCTTGGGTTCTCTTTCCGTTACTTTTAGCAAAGTTCTCCTAATACATTTACTGGTCTTTGGAAAATTGGACATATCAAAAGGTGGGTCCGCAGACTGCCACCTTTCAGGAAATACACCCCTCTAGTCAATTATCCTAACTCAATCCGTGATTAGATGTCCGACATGCGAAAGAAGGCAACAATGCGAAAGATAGACAGGCACGTGCAAAAGATCTGGTTACAGCACCAGACTGTACGAAGCGAGACCGCTGGATAGGGGGAAGATATAGGGGGATCAAATGAGTGACCTGGTTGAGAGCGACAACGATACCTTGCCGTGGTCTGCAGATCCTGTCTGGTAGTCCGGAGGTGAATGGTAGTCCGGAGGTAAATGGTGGTTGGGAGCGGAATGGTGGTCCGGAGCGGAATGATGGTCAGGATGGAAACGGGAAGCACGGCCGCATTAAAGCCGGTCACTTTTGAAGTTGCTGCCCCAAGTGTTCAGCCTCAATTCGGCCGCATTAGTATTTTGTGGATTGATCCCTTTTTTCTTTTTTTTACTTTAATCAATATCTTTGTTACTTGGCATTGATGGTGAGCACAATGACATAGACTAGACTATGTATTAGTTAGATCCACCGGGGAATTATCATTGGTAATGAGTATTTGTTTTTATAGGTTATATATCTCAAAGACAGCAGGCTGTGCCCTTGCAATCACTGGGTTAATTACAACGCGTATATGCAGCAACAAAATTGTGATTGCGGAACCCACGGAATCCAGAGGGCCTCAGAGCCAAGGCTGCGAAAAGCTGATGGAAACACGGTGCACAGAACGCGGAACAGGGAAGAGCTGGCGTGCAGTTAGACAACTATGGGAGAATCAGGAGAGAGCAGAGGTAGAACCGGGACTATCAGGATTATGCCGAGACCAATCCAGAGGTAGACCACAGGTAAACAGGATAGACAGGTGATTGTGAGCAAATATCATGGGGGATACGGAACTCGCAAAGAAGGGTCTGAGGAACCTGTAGTGGGGAAGTGAAAGGATCAAGTCAAATAGGAATGGGGAAGATAGAAACAGATAGTGATTGAAATCAAAAATGTGTAGACTAGAGGATGAGCGCGATAGACCTAGATGGCTCTGGGCTGAGGGAGACAAAAGAGCAGGAGTAGAAGGGGAATGTGAGGGAGGTTCAAGATAGGAAAGTTGGAAAGAGAAACTCATCCGCTGAAACCGCTTCAACTACAGTGACCATCTCACACTTCCCATCTTACTTTACATAGGGATTCTTTCTGCCGGGCTGTGTAATGACTTTTGTTTTTACTGAGTAGCCTAGAGTAATACCTTTCTCATCAACATTACTAATATTATGATCTGTGATATCATGCTCGGCAAGCACCTTTCCCAGCTTCTTGGTGTAGTCCTTGATGGTTGTATAGTCATTCACATAAACTCGCTGCTTGTCCATTCTCACAGCCAATTTAGCTGCCAATCCTGGGTGTCGATCATGGAATTGAGTTATCCACTTCTTCCCTAAGGTGACATGAACAGCATTCTTCCTTCCCTGGCTCTCATATCATTCCTTTAGCCCCTTCCTCTCCTCCACTGCTAAACTCTCAGCCATTTGCCATACACGATCTAACCGTGCTGGACATCCATGCTGTTCAAGCTTTGAAATTCACTGGACCATTGCCTTCTCAGCAGCGGGTGATAATATCTGATCACCTTCATGTGCTTTTTGCCGGCTGTGGTGACAATTCATGCGATGCCCGAGTGTGGACTTAGGAATGTCAAATGCGGTAGCAGCCTTACTAAGCGAGAAGCATTTTCCTGTCTCTACAGCCTGAATGGCTTGGGCTATGCGGTTCTCACGATGAAGAATACTCGCACTCAATCGTACTTTGATTTTCTGCATTTTCGGTTATGGTTTGTGTTGTACACAGATGAAAGCGGGGTATACTTCCTGTTGTATCATGAGTTCAATCTTATCCTATCTTGATTTTCTGGGTGTCTCGCTAATCCCTGATGTCTCGCATCTACCTTGGGAACGTTAGAAACTATAGGGTTCTAGGAGGTAGGATAACGGTGTATACTATAGAGATGTTTATCTTTAGAAGAAGGTCTTGAGGACATCCCAGACCCCACCCTTAGTGGACGTATGATCGGGAGGTACCGGTAATTAGGAGAAGCGGTTTGTCCGCGGTAGACAATTCCCTATTCTCATCTTTAACTTGCGATAGAGTACAGTACTGATATTGTGAGTCTGTAACTCCTCTGTTAGCTTGCGCTCGCTGAAAATTTCCGGTTTATAATACATACAGTAGAGGGAAGTGGTTTTAAGACTTATCCTTGGTAAAGCAGTATTAGTTACCATAGCCAACGGCTAGTCAGAGACCGAGTCACAGGATTTAATAACTGCTATTGTCTGTCCAAACAGCTTCGTTGGGTGGGGAGCTCTGAGGCTGGTAGCTCTTCTCTCGGAAGTCTTCGACAAAGAAAGCGTGAATCAGGCCGCATGGGCCAAACCTTCCAGGCTGTGGGGCAATCCTGGGGTTTTAAAGTGTCCGGTTTGCTGACTTCATATTAACTTTCGCTTATCGCCAGGCAGCTCCCCTTGCGATACAGTAGTTATCGATAAAATAGCCAAGGTGGCACCGTGCTGCCCATTGGTTATGAGGATTATGGGCAGCAGCCGGTCTTGAATAACAGATGAATCCCCGGAACAAAAGATGAGACGATTTGGTGGGGGCCGTGACTAGAGCCAATCGGATCACGCATGCTCTAATATTTACTTCCACCACTGCTCGGATGCGATGCATCTGTGCAAGGATTATTCTGCAAGAAAGTGAAAGGTGGGTTTCTCACTCTTGCTTACATCCACCAATCATAGAAACTGAACCCTCAAGTATTTGTCTTAGAAGCCGCAGAATCTACTGGTATAAGAATTATGCACTCAAGTCCTAGTTTACGTGCAGGAACGGATTTCAATGATGATGTGAATGAGGGTGACAAAACATCCTTCTCGCTCAGGCACAGTAGATGGGAAAAGAGCTACTCTGGAAGCGGCTCTAGAGATTAAAGGAGGGCCGTGCTCGGCTAGTGAGGGATTGTGGTGCGTGAGTTTCTAGTTGTTTTCCTTTTGCGTTGTCGATAGTTTATGTTGAAGTTGCTTGCGGGGGGTTTCGAAGATTTTTGTGTTTTCGGGTTGTTTATTTTCGAAGTTTTGGTGGGGGGTTCTTGCCGGGCGGAGGTACTAGTAGAGTATCTCCGTCGGCTTGCCGGCAGGTGGCTAGCTTCTACGGGAGTGCGGAAGAGTTGCTATTGAGGCTTGGGGGCCAGAGTATGACTTTCGCAGGGTGTAGAAGATGGTTAGGCAGCGAATTGCGTGATATTGTGAACTCGTGTCAGAGTACGTTGGGGAAATTGAGGGGTATTTGTGGGATTACAATTTTTATAATATTTTTCTGTCTATAATGACACTGTTGTTTTGGCCAAGGGCGTAGAAGTGATGAGGTGTGATTATCGCTAGAAGTAACTATACTTATCCAGGTACTATTTTAGTACTTGTGTTATCTAACGATATTCGGCCCTCTATCTCGGTGGTGTCTAAATCCTCCAACTTCTTCTCTGTGCATGGCCCGATACCTATTTCCACTTGCCGACACTCTTGCTCCAATTTCTCTAAGAACAGAGTGTTGAAAGTAAACTGCTATTGGTATTATATATACGTGTGATCGATTTTTTCCTTCCTTCCATTAGGTTATGCTTCTTCTCTATGCTGGTTTTAATCCCTTAAGCCGCAGCGAGACCTTCTGCCCTTCCTATTCGTCGCAGCATACCGGAGATACAGATATACTGAAAGGATGTCAAAGCCCCTGTACTCTACCGGGGTGGACGAAAATAGTGCAACTCTGCCTCCTCCGTATTGCCTGTGGAATCGAGACCAACGCCAATTTCCTTATCCAAAGGGATCAATATTCGACCAACTTTAACCCTTCGAATCTAATATGGGGGCCAAAGGAACTCGCAATGGCGGTTGATATTTTGTGTAGATGTACGTTGAGATTGTGTTGAACTGTCATGCCTACTCCTGACCCCTACAATTAAAACTTGAATACCGTAATTTAACCTCACACTCGGACGTTTGAGTTGCCTCTTGCAGCAGTGTCTGTTGTATTTTTTCTTTTTACTTAATAGCCGGTTCCCCTCCTATTTCGCTATCGCTCACAGTCGGGGAAAGCAAGTGTGACGCTCCGGCAGTTTTTTTTTCCTCCAAGAGAGGCTTACTTAATAAGTTAGTAGTTCTCAATCACAAACCGAGTGCTGATTAGGTCACGTGATCTTTATTCCGGTTTTCTTGTGATACCTTCAAATATCATCGTTTACCTTGTTTACTATTTTTGTTAGAAGGGGTTCTATCTTATAACCCCCTGGTTCGAAAAAGTGAGTTCCAGCCCTTCGATCATTTTTTGATTGAACCCCCCTTCTTTGCAACATTGCACTTGCTTTCGCGTTACACTTGCTTTCGCGTTACACTTGCTTTCGCGTCACACTTGCTTTCCCCGACTATGAGCGATAGCGAAATAGGGGGGGAACCGGCTATTACCTCAACTGAAGGCTGAAAGAGGCTGTTTTTCGCCATATTCTCCCCCCTCGACCCGGAGGGTATCATACGGTAAGGGCTTTGTTCGAGGGAAAACGATCTTTGGGTTAGGGTTCTTGACAGTCCCCGATTTCCTAACTCGCCTGGCTCCTCATCATCTCGTAACGGGCAGGTTCTTACACTTGCGAATAGTATTAAAGAAAGCAAGTTACCGGAACTTTCTTTATTCAATGAAATATAGACTTTGACTGTGGTATTGGGGGGGCTCGCGAATGTAGATCGGAAACGGGGAGCGGAGAGCTATGTGTACTAGCCCGCATTACCGCCAAATCTCATGATTCCTGTTCCAATGTGCGTGGACTTCCATTTTTGTTGGGCGACTGCCGGTAATAGGCCTCTGTATTGTCCTGTATTTACTATCCCTCGTACTCTGCACTTGAAATTATAGTAGCACCTACTAAGGAGAACCCCTCCGCAACACTAGTGGTGAGCTTTCGGAGAACTCTCTTTCTGGGGTCGATTCTATTACCCGAGCAGCTGTCACGTGTCTTTTTGGAACTGGAAACTTTTGATGCAAAATGGAATGACTGATTGGGCAGCACGACTTCTGTCGCCAAGACGGGTGTCAAGAATGGTTGGTTGGTGATGCTCGAGGCAGGGGTGGAAGGCTGGACGGGCGGCTATCTGCTCTACATACAAGTAAACTTACCGTACCCCGACCCCGCTTTCTTGAGCTTCAACTTCGAGACCTTCTATTGTTTTCGCAACCCTAACAACACGCCCACCGTAAAGCAATATGGACCCTTCAACACATCTGCAACTGAATGCTACCGGTATAGGCCATATACACAGTTTTAACCAAATAAATAGTAACAACACGACGACCAACACTTCTACCAACACCACTACCAACATAACATATGTGAATGAAAGGACCAAACTCTTGAATTGGTTATCACCCTTACAACCTCATGTACGCCACAACGATGTGAGAGTCCGAAGACAGGGTGGCTTAGGAGAATGGTTTTTGCAAGCCGATGAGTTTCTCAGATGGCGTGACGGCGATGGTGAATCCGGCAAGGCTACTCTGTTTTGTTCCGGTAATCCCGGGGTTGGAAAGACCTTTCTCAGGTAGGAAAAATAGTTACTTAGGAGGGAGAGTTATAGCTAACTAGATAAAACACTAGCTCTCTAGTGATTGATAAGTTGCTTGATCATTTTAGGAGAGAGAACGTCACTGTTGCCTGCGTCTATTGCGATTTCCAGGACCAAAAGGGGCAAACAGCTGCGAACATGATAGGTGCCCTCACTAAGCAGCTTGTGAATGCAAATACGGTTCCTACTGAGATCGAGGAAGCATTCAGGAAAGCACAGCGCGAGGTCGGGGGCCGGGGGCTCCAAGTTTCAGAATCAGTTAAGCTTTTGCAGGGGGCCCTTGCACCCTCGGAGCGGATTTTCATTTGTATTGATGCCCTGGATGAATTCCCGGAGAAACATCTATCCCAACTTCTCACCTCGTTGCATACCATTTCTCAGGGGTCGACAGGTGTCCGATTATTTATTACTGGGAGGCCTCATATTCGAAGTGTGGTGGAGAAATATCTTCCGGGGTGTGTGCAGGTTATCCCATTCAGCCCGAATAGTGACGATATAAGGGAATATCTCGAGATGAAGTTGAAGCATGACTTGGACTCGGAAGAGATGAGCCCTGCACTCAAGGCCGATATTATGAAACGCATTCCAGAAAGGATCCCCGACGTGTATGTGGCTAATTCTACATCAAAATCCCGGAGTAATCGCTGACAATGGTGTCTAGATTTCTACTTATTTCCTTGAGCATAGCCGCGATATTAGATGAGGCCACAATCCGCAAGAGGCGAGAAATACTCGACCGAACGACAAGTGGACTCGGTTTGGACGGCGCCTACGATGCGACATTGGAGAGAATAAAGGGTCAGGGTAAGGGCAAATCAGTACTCGGCATGGCTGCATTGATGTGGATTTCTCACTCGGAACGCCCGATGCACATTGGGGAGCTATGTGACGCCCTGGCAGTCGAGATTGGCTCTAGAGATATGGACTGCGACAATATCCCTTCGGAAAAAACATTGTTAGCCTCCTGCTTGGGACTTGTTACCATAGATGAGAGCTCAGTTGTCCGCCTAGTGCACTTTACCCTTCAAGAATATTTCAACAGGCATTCCGAACATTTCAAGAGCCCCCAGGCGACAATGGCGCAGGTTTGCTTGGCGTATCTTAACTTTGATTCCGTCAATGAACTTTCGCCCAATCTTGACCGCGCTCCGGTCGAGACACGCCTCCTCCAATATGCTTCTAGTTACTGGGGACTCTATGCAAGGGGTGAGCTTACAGAAGGCGTGAAATCACTTGCGCTTCAACTACTTAACAAATTTAGCCGACATATATCAGCCAAGCTTCTTTTTTGGGGGAAGTATTCTGAATGGGAAAGGGATTGGCGGCATTGTCAGGGATTTACTGGTCTTCACTGCGCGGCATACATAGGGCTTGATGAGATTGTGATTACTTTGTTGGAGGAGGTGGAAGGTTGTGGCGCAGAGATGGTGGATGCATGGGGCCGTACTCCGTTAGCATGGGCCGCGGAAAGTGGGTGTGAGAGGATTGTGAAGTTGCTCTTAGACCGAAAAGAGGTTAACCCCGACTCGAGAGGCAATGATGGCCAAACACCACTCCTGTGTGCTGCCGAGGGTGGGCATGAGGGGATTGTGAAGCTGCTCCTAGCCCGGAAAGAGGTCAACCCCGGCTCGAGAGATGATTATCGCCAAACACCGCTCCTGCGTGCTGCCCGTTGTGGACATGAAGGGATTGTGAAGCTGCTCCTAGACCGGGAAGAGGTCAACCCCGATTCGGGAGACAATCGAGGCCAAACACCGCTCCTGTGTGCTGCCAAGTGTGGGCATGAGGGGATTGTGAAGCTACTCCTAGACCGGAAAGAGGTCGACCCCGACTCAAGAGACTATCATGACCAAGCACCACTTTTGCGTGCTGCCAAGGGTGGGCATGAGGGGATTGTGAAGCTGCTCCTTGACCGGAAAGAGGTCAGCCCCGTCTCGAGAGACGATGATGGCCAAACACCACTCCTATGGACTGCGATGAGTGGGTATGAGGGGATTGCCAAGCTGCTTCTGGACCGGGAAGAGGTCGACCCCAACTCGAGAGACTATGACGGCCGAACACCACTCTGGCATGCTGCGATGAATGGGCACAAGGGGATTGTGAAGCTGCTCCTAGACCGGAAAGAGATCAACCCCGACTCAAGAGACCATCTTGACCAAACACCACTCCTACGTGCTGCCGAGGGTGGGCATGAGGTGATTGTGAAGCTGCTCCTTGACTGGAAAGAGGTCAACCCCGACTCGAGAGACCATGATGGCCGAACACCGCTCTGGCATGCTGCGATGAATGGGAACAAGGGTATTGTGAAGCTGCTCCTTGATCGGAAAGAGGTCAACCCCGACCCAAGAGACAACCATGACCGAACACCACTCCTATGTGCTGTTTTGGGTGGGCATGAGGGGATTGTGAAACTGCTCTTTGACCGGAAAGAGGTCGACCCTGACTCGAAAGACGATGATGGCCAAACACCACTCCTCTGTGCTGCAGAGGGTGGGCATGAGGGGATTGCCAAGCTGCTCTTAGACCGGAAGGAGGTCAACCCCGGCTCGAGAGACGATTATGGCCGAACACCGCTCCTGCGTGCTGCAGAAGATGGGCATGAAGTGATTGTGAAGCTGCTCCTAGACCAGAAAGAGGTCAACCCCGACTCGAGAGACGATTATGGCCGAACACCACTCCTGCATGCTGCTGATTGTGGACATGAGGGGATTGTGAAGCTGCTCCTAGACCAGGAAGAGGTTAACCCCGACGCGAGAGGCAATAATGGCCAAACACCACTCTGGCATGCTGCTTGGCGTGGGCATGAGGGGATTGTGAAGCTGCTTCTTGACCGGAAAGAGGTCAACCCCGACTCGAGAGGCGATGATGACCTAACACCACTCTGGTGGGCTGCTTTGATTGGGCATGAGGGGATTGTGAAGCTGCTCCTTGACCGGGGGGAGGTCAACCCCGACTCGCGAGGCAGTTATGGCCGAACACCACTCCTGCGTGCTGCCTGGGGTGGGCATGAGGGGATTGTGAAGCTGCTCCTGGACCGGAGAGAGGTCGACCCCGACTCGAGAGGCAATGATGGCCAAACACCACTCCTGTGTGCTGCCGAGGGTGGGC
>Ga0307507_10006388_pt1 | contig 18142 bp, 10 predicted proteins | sample 7_EM_MG_FD_207223 | JGI IMG/M metagenome (GOLD analysis project Ga0307507, IMG submission 207223) | Populus trichocarpa ectomycorrhiza microbial communities from riparian zone in the Pacific Northwest, United States - 7_EM | ecosystem: Host-associated > Plants > Roots > Unclassified | place... | reverse complement strand
GAGAAAGAAAGGGGAGTAAGTAGGCTAGCTAGGTGAGAGGCTTGCCGAATAGAAGGAGTAGGCGTCTGCAGACGCCTTTTCGATACTTATAGGCTGCGAAGTAGACGGCAGAAAGTGTATAACAGGCTGAGGAGGGGTTTTTTTGTCCCGTATCGGGTTTTCCCATTATGTAAAATAGGAGTACCGCATGGCCACAGAGCTAAATCGGTGTAAGATCAATAAATAAATAGTATATTAGGAGAACACCTAGATAAATTTATTATAGTATACCTTAACAACATTATTATCTACTTAGAGAATAAGGAAGAACATAGAAAATATATTAAATAGGTCTTAAAGAGACTACAAGAAGAACAGATGCTAGTAGCAATTAAGAAATACGAATTCTTTACCAAGAAAACCAATTTTGTTAGATTTATTATTAAACTAGGCCAACTTAGCATAGATCCAAAAAAGATTGAGGCTATAGTGAATTGGCAGGAATTAGAGAACGTTATGCAGTTAAAATCGTTTCTAGGGTTTTACAATTATTATAGAAGGTTTATAGCGCAATAGTTAAAGGATATTAAGCTACTTACGCGGTTAACAAAGAAAAAAGAACTATGGGTATAGGGAAAGGAGTAATAAGAACTATTTAAAAGAGTTAAAGGATTGTTTACCTAGGAGCTAGTTCTTAAGATCTATTAACCAGGCCTAGAGATGGTTGTAGAAACAAATGCATTAGACTTTATACTAGGGGCATACTTTATACAGAAATATTAAGACGGATGGCACCCAGTGGTATACTATAGTTAAAAGATAACACTACCAGAGTTAAACTATGATATCTACAATAAGGAGTTGTTAGGTATAGTTGCAGTACTTAAGGAATAGAGAGCATTTTTATAAGGCATAGAGAAACCATTTATAGTTAAGACAGACTATAAGAACCTTATAGGGTTCCTAATAATAAAGGAACTCAACCAAAGATAGGTTAGATAGGCGGAAATGCTTATAGAATACTATTTCAAAATTTAGTATACCAAGGGTACAGACAATACACGAGCAGACGCTCTAAGCAGAAGGGCTAAACTATAAAGTAATAAAAAGCTATTAGGAGCTTTATTACGAAAGAATTAAGATAGATTAATTAGGTATAATTATCTAAAGATTATAGCAACTAAAGAAAGCCAGATCTATAAATTACTAGAGAGTAATTAAATATAGAAGATTTAAAAAGCATAGGTAAAGAATCTAGACTTAGAGTAATATAAAAACAGAGAAGTAACGTATATACCTAAGTCTATTACAGAAGAATTTATTAAGGGATTCTATAAGGGAATAATATAAGGACATAACGGAGCTATAGGCTTAGTGTTAAGACTTTAAAAAGAGTATATTATTTAAGGAATCTAGGGACTAGTAAGATAAGTTATAAAGGAATATCTAGATTGCCAAAGAAATAAACCAATAAGGTATAAGCTATATGGAAGGCTATAACCTATTAAAGTACCAGAAAAACCGTGGGAAGTTATATTATAGGACTTTATTATTAAGTTACTAAAGTTAAGAGATCCTATTACAGGACAAGATTATAACGCGATTTTAGTAGTAGTGGATAAGCTAACGAAGTAGGGATACTTTATAGCGTGCACTAAAGAGATATTAGTAGAAGATGTTGCTAGAATCTATATAAAGGAAGTATTTATAAGATATAGAGCACCAGATAAGATTATATCAGATAGAGATCTAAGATTTATAATAGTATTTTAGGAAATATTTCTAGCAGAATAAGGGGTTTACGCAGCAACATCTATAGTATATTATCCACAGATGGACAGATAAATGGAAAGACTAAATTAGACACTAGAACAGTATCTAAGGCATTATATTAATTATATACAGAATAATTGGGTATCATTATTACTAGTTACACAGTTTGCATATAATGCAACACTATAAGAGGGAATGGGGACATTACTATTTAAGGCGAATTATGGATATAAACTAAGAATGTCGTTATCGCCATATTAAGTAAAAAAGACAAGTAGCACAGCTAAACAAAGAATGGAGACATTAATAAATCTTTATACAGACCTTACAGAAATAGCTAAACTAGTACAAAAATAAATAAAAAGGTACTATAATGCTAAGAGATCTAAGGGACTAGATCTTAAGGAGGGAGATAAAGTATAGCTACTATATAAAATTTTTAAGAGTTAACAACTAAGTAAGAAGTTAGACCATATTAGACTAGGACCTTTCAAAGTTAAGTAAAGAATTTTATTAGTTATATATAAGTTAAACCTACTAGCCAAAATAAAGATCTACCCTATACAATATATCGCAATGCTAGAGCCAGTATACGGGAATATTAAGCCACTAGTCTATAAGGCAGACACGTACAGAGGACAAAAGAAAGATAAGTAGCAAGTTTTAAAGATTATCAGTCACAAGGATATAGATAACAAAACATGGTATAAAGTAAAGTAGATAGGCTATAGTAAGACTACCTAGAAACTACTAAGCAACTTAAAGAATGCTATAGGAAAGGTACAGGAGTATCGGAAGAAAGTAGGTTAGATAATATTAACAAGGAAGGATCGCCAAAGAATAAGTTACCTAAGGGGGACCTAAGAGGAGCAATTACCGAGCTACTTAGAGTTGTTTTCCTTATAGGAGGAGGGCCAGTCCTTTTATTACTTAGCTTAGACAAACCCTGTTAAATAAGCTTCCACTCCTTAAAACGGACCTTTTTATAAACACGTTTAAGACGTTAAAGACAAGTATAAGCTAAATGTTAAGCTTTAAGGACGCGTGCGGACTCTTTTAAGGTACATTAAACCTTAAGTAGCGCAGAGGCCAGCTTACCATTAAGCTTTATAGCGGTAGATTAAACACGAGACCCTATAATAAGTTACTTAGGGAACTTAAAGACTGTTAAGAGTTATAGGACGTATACACTTAGCGTTAAAGACAGAGCAAACATTATAGAACGATTAAACGTTTGCTTTAGTACACTTAGAGTAAAAGGAGGGTTATTAGGACAAAGGACTTGCTAGCGTAACACACACTAACCCCTCTTTAGCGCAACGAGAGTAAGGGATTGCCATCACCTCGCCTAGCAATAGTATGGAGGAAACCGTATAAAGGCAACGCTTAACCTAGGAAAAAGAAGAAGAAGCTTTAGGTATAATAAGTAAGGATATTAACCAGACTAATTAAACGGACATTACACCTCTAGTAGACAACTTGGAGATATTAGGAATCTTTAAGGACAAAGATAAAGAGAAGGGAGATAGTATTACGGACGCTTTAAGTACGATATTACGACTACTTAGAGAAGAGTCGGCGGAAGCTAGTTGGTTAATATAGGTATAGTCTAGGATAGATCTAGTGGAACTATATAACAAGGAATAGTAACCAAGGTTATATAGTGTTAAACGCGTTAACTATGTTAAATAAGAGGGATGTTATATTTAATATAGATAACACGTACCTTATATATAAGAGAGGATTTCTTAGGAGTACGGTTGTGTATTTAAAGGACCTTAGTCCCTACTATAGATAGTTCTCTCCTTGTAGTGAATCTTAGAATACAATTAGAGTTAATCTGTTGGGTAACTACTCCACCAGTTATTAATATGTTGTTGATTTGTTCTTACCTATATACCCAGCCTAATAACAGAACCCGCTATAGTTCCTACTACAAGGTTCCGTTACATTTAGGTTTCCGTAGTTAATATATAATCTTAGCTTCCGTCTATACTAGCTCCTCTGTTCTAATAATAACGGCCTAAATATTACTAGTAATTAGGTTACCGTTCTTAGCAATATATACCCCATTCCTATAGAGGAAGTCTTAAAAATCCTAGATAATATTAACATTTCTAAGTGCCTAGGTGTCGGCAGTCTATCCCACAAAATCCTCCCTAAAATATTCCTATAGTTGTATATCGGCGTAGTGTCTACTTCGGTAGAAGAGAATATAGTATAGGAGAAAGCCATTAACTTATTTTACCGTATAGGTTATTATATTAAAAACGGGAAATTCGTCCCAATCTTTATCAATAAGTTTCGCGTATATAGCTACCCCTAGTGGTAAGGAGTCTCTCTAGTTGTTAGCCATGTTTTTAGAGGAAGGGAAGTGTTATAGGGTTGTAGGAGAGGAGGTGTTATTAGTATAGGGATTGTCAATTGTCGTTTAGTACGCGTTTAGACGAGAATCTGCGATTATAGGGCTTAGGACTAGTTCTGGCCTTAAATCGCAAAGACTCGTAAAGCGTGTTATTCTACGTAATAGACGCAAGAATCTGTAATCTAGGAAAGGCTTAGGACTAGTTCTAGCCTTTAAATCCTTAGATTTGTAGAAGAGTTCTATTTAAGGTTTAGGACCAGTTCTGACCTTAAAAGACAGCTTCCTTTAGCACGAGTAGCACTAATATAGTGGCTCGTCTCTTCTTGGGAATACTTAGCTGCTTTGTAGTATAATAGTGAAGTTAACCACTAATTAGTGTAGGTATCACAAGGTGATATCACGTAGCTACGGTTCGTAGATAGTATGATAATTGTTGTTATATTCTATTATTGCTCTTCCTTAAGGAAGGGCGAGGAGCTTAAGGCTCCTCGCCACGCTAGTGCCGCGGCGGCACGTGATGGCAACTTGCCTGTATTCCTAACAATAATAGATGCCGAGCTAAACTACCACATCCATAATAAAGAAATGCTGGCTATTATCTCTAGCTTTTAGCACTAGCGTGTATAGCTAGAGGGAACCCCTAAGCCTATTAAGGTAGTTTCGGATTATAAGGCCCTAGAATACTTTATAACAACTAAGGCCCTTACGGCCTAGCAGGTACGCTAGGTGGATATCCTATCTTAGTTTAACTTCTTAATTATATATAGACTAGGCACCACAAACCGTGCAGATGCTCTTATAAGGCGTAAACAGGACCTAGGTAACCAGGCAGCTATAAAGATCTTATTATAGACCCAGACACTACTATAACTAGAGCACCTTAACCCCTAGATATAGGCAGAACGAAATACAGACCCTTTAGACGCTAAGATATGTCCTATTAACTTTATAGAACTTAACCTTATTAATAAACTACTATAGGCAAACCGTACGGCCCCCTCTCTACAGGAGTACCGTAAAAAGGCAAAGAATGTTACCAGCCTATAGTCCCTTGAAAATAGACTACTTAAGCACTAGAAACGGCTAGTAGTAGCTAAGGAATAGAACTTATAGACCTAGCTTATTACCAAAGCTTATACCTAGGTTTCTACAGCCTACCCTAGAAAGAATAAGACCCGTAAAATTATTGGTAACTAATACTACTAGTCCGGAATGGTTATAGATATTAACCGCTATATACAGAACTGTAACAACTGCTATAGGTCTATAATTCCACGGGATAAAACCTTAGGACTATTAAAGCCACTTCTAATACTAGAACGCCCCTGGCAGTATATCTCTATAGACTTTTATAAGCTGCCTATAGACCGTAACGGATATAATATGGTAATAATCCTAGTTAACCGTTTTGGTAAGCGCCTGTTCTTAATCCCCTGTTATAAGGATATTAATGCTAAGGAGGTAGCCTAACTATATATCTATTATGTCTACCGAATCTACGGACTACTAAATACTATTATATCCAATTATAGGCCGCAGTTTATATTGGCCTTCTAGAATAAATTTACTTAGATTCTTAGTATTAAGCTAAAGCTTTCCATAGTATACCACCCCCAGACAGATGGTTAGACAGAGATTATAAATTAATACTTAGACTAGAGGCTCCGGCCCTTTATTAACTACTTCTAGAATAACTAGGGCGAACTACTACCCCTAATAGACTACGCCCAGGCAACCCTACCCTATAACTCTATAGGATTTGCACCTATTTAGCTAGAAATGGGATACTTACCCTGTATAAGCTTTAACTGGGAAAGACTAGAGGGGCTATAGACCGTACGCGAAAGACTGTCTTATAAGAAAGCCTAGTAATACGCCAAACGCTTAAAAGAAGCCTAGATAGTAGCCTGTACGAATCTAAAAAAGGCCTAGAGATTAATAAAATAGTAGGTAAATAAGTATAGGCGCGAGCCTAACTTTACCGTGGATAATAGGGTCTAGGTTATAACAAAAAACTAAAAGATAGAACGGCCTAGCCGCAAGCTAGACTATAAGATAGTAGGACTATATAAGATCCTTAATAAAGAAGGCAACTTGTATAAGGTTAAGCTCTTAGACTTAATTAAAGTCTACCCTATCTTTTCGCCGGATAAGCTACGGAAGGCTATAAATAACCTACTACCTAAACAAAAGAATAAGCCTCCCCTGCTAATTTAAGTTAATGGCAATAATAAATAGGAAGTTAATAAAATACTAGCCTATAAACTAGTACGAGAAACGCTAAAATACCATATTTAATAAAAAGGTTACGATCTAGACCTAACCTAGTACCCTACTTAGAACTTTATAGGTTGCCCCTAAAAGCTTAAAGAGTTCTATAACTAATACCCTAATAAGCTAGGACCCCCAAAGTATCTAAATAAGTGGATAGAGTGCTAGTATAGCAAAGATAATAGGCTACCTATTAAGCACATAGATAAGAACACCCTATGGATATAATACGGACATATAAAGCCTAAGGGCAGGCTTTTTTAGAGGGGGGGGTAATGTTACGGCGCTAGTGGAAAACGGTGGATCTTAGCAGACGTGGATTATAGTAGACGCGAGTTACGTAATTTAAGGACCGCATAAAATGTCAAGCGGCGCTGCTATTCTTCTCCTTCCTTTCTCTAGCTTTGGATCCTCGTTTATAGACTACCAATTGTACAGGCTTGCGCGTCCCTCCTGCCGTGCTCGTGCCTCGATTAACTGAGTTGCTAACATGCGTTGAATGAGGTGGGAGAGCTACTAGGACAATCTTGCGCAATAGTGTATACTGGATGAACTGCTAGGTAAGGTAGCTTAAATAATTATCCATTAGAAGTATATGGTAGCTTTAAATATTACCCTTAGCGTCCTCTATAAGTTGTCTCGTGTATTTATTGTAATGTTTAATGTAGTATAGGCCTAACGAGTTGTCCATCTAGCCATTAGTTAAGGTCGCATAGGCATATCCACGAAGGCGCTTATTATGTTTAGTAATTTAATACTAAATCTCCTGGTGTTGCTGCCCCTTCCAAATTAAGAACGGAGGTAGGTAAGAGCTATTAGTGGTAATTGTCTCTATAATAGAGACTGACTCTTAAGATCCTGGTTGTTAAACGGTCCGATTCTTTGACCTCTCCCTACTATTCTTGCTAGAGACGATTATTTGAGCTATTACTGCTTGGCCTAGCATAACCCCTTTCTTATTAAAGTTAGCTATAAATTTTGAGTGCTTAATTGAATATTTATTTTATATGCTTTAAAAGAACTTAAACTAATTGTAGATAATGACTGGATTATTATTCCAGGCCCTCTAGTAATCTAATTGACGACTTATGATAGTATAGAGCCTGTGGTGTTGTATAAATTTCACCCCTTAGTGTTTGCCTATTACCCTGCCTTCTGCCAAGAATGAGCTTGCTATTGTAGGAAGCATATTAACCCTTATCGCAAGGCCCTAGGACTGACATTTGTGTATCTATTTGACAATTTGATCCTCCTGATAAGGATGCAGTAGCGTTTTATGAGCTAGGTGTTGAGGGAGACGCCTAGCAAGGCGATGCGCAACGGTAGAATGGGGTAATGCGCGAACGCTGGAGGCTTTGCGAATTGATGGCTTAACGCCTGATTTAATGTCTTGTATAGCTTTTTATATGGAGACTTTAGCTTCACGAGAACTTGACTGGGGAAGGGACATATTGATTTGTATAAGGAATTTCGGGTTTGGGTGTAATTTGGTAGGGGAAGAAGAAGAGCGCGTACAAACGCGTGTCTCGCTTGGGGGGGTGTCTCGCTTGGGGGTGAGCTATGTTAGAGGTGGGCTCCTTGTATCCAAACCCTAACCATCCATGTTATCCTAGTGTGCGTCCGGGGAAACAAATTCTGAATAATCTTCATACTATCTCCGAAGGTCTCATTTAATTAGGCTATCATTCAGTAATCTCTTATGCTCTGGTAAAATAATTATCCCATATGATTCCGATCTCGATTCAGACTCTCATATCAGCATGCAAATATCATGTATTTATTTATGCTCCTCTCCAAGAAGCTTATATCCAAACCGGCTCTAATGCGCGGCGGCAGTATAACGTAAGGTTCTCCGGACACCAGAATCACTAAACCAACATTAAATATAACGCCCTTAGAAATGCCAAGACTCAAAAACACCAAGCCGTCCCGAAACAATGCTACGCCAACAGTATCGAACAGGATCTAAAGAGCGAGCCAAGAGCCAGAATAACCGCCAAATATCGTATTCCATACCTGAGCCCGCTGAGAAAACAAGACCTTTGTAATGGTCAAAACTTTCGATATTTTTTGGCGAAACAAGTGATTGGGTCTAGATGCATTCCCATTCTCCGAATACGCACCACCGCGCGCTACGATCAGCTAACACGAGGCCTCTCCAGGTTCCTCTTTCCCCGATCTTGATTACTGTTTCCCATATGCTGCCATCCGCGCTCTCGGCTGTGCCCCCCATGTGCTCACTCTTCCTCATTAGTCTAATGATTTTGCCAGATGGTGTTTGGATGGCTAACTTGGCCGGCTTAGGTGCAGACGTTGAACCACCAGAGTTAGATGAACCATGGGATGCCGAAGATGGATTGGAGTACGAGGAACCGGTAACAGAGATTGAGTTCATACTCATCGCGGAGGTAGGCCGGGCGAATGGATTGGGTGAAGCACGACCACCCGCTCCAACTCCGGAAGAGACTGAGGGATCAGGTGAACGCGTAAGGGAGGAGGGATGTTGACGGATGGCAAACACGAATGTGTTATTAAGAGCGAGGCGGGTACATTGAGGTTGAGCAACATAAAGGTCGTGGCGCTGAGCATGTGGGGTCGGGTGTAGTGTCAAGAATGAGTATGGTGGATTAGGGCCAGTGTGGACAAGAGGGAGAGCAAACGCTAAGGAGTGCGGGTTTGACTTGATCGAGTGCTTGACAGAGGATTAGCTTAAACTACGAAAGAGGAAAGACGAAAACAACCAAAAAAAAAAAGTTTAGCACGTACCATTAGCCCGCGTTTCCCAGCGTAGATTTTCAGAATGCCGTGACCTTCATCGCCTGGGAGAAGGGCTTTCACGGTGTATCGCTTCTGTCCTGCAATCCACTCAGGTTGAGCGAGAGCTCGTTTGCGTACAACGTCGCCGCTCTCAAAATAATCTCCATCTGCATCTTGCGTGATTGCTTTTGCCTCGACCTCAGCTACACACTCTACATCTTCGGGGACATTAAAGTAGATGTGTGCCAGCTCGAGGTTTTCGAGATTCAAGAGGCTCGTATCAAAATTGACTATCTGAAGGCCATGCTTGAAATATGGCGGACAAGTGCACGGCAGAGCCATAAGAATGTCGTGAGGTAACGGTGGGCAGATATGCTGTTGCTCTGGAAGAAGCGGGACATGGGTGTAACAGATCTCCATCGGCCGAGCCAGAAACCACCAACCGTCAGCAACCTGAGATCCAGCGCTAGAATATAGGCTTCGTTTTGGGTTTGTTGGACCGGCTAGCGAGCAGTCCATGATTCGCCATTCTCCGTCTACAATGACGGCATTCCAAAAATGATTCGGGCGCGCCACTATATCCAGATCAAGTATCTCGCCAGGGGTCTTCAGATAGCCTCTAACAACCTCGGCGTGCAGACCAACAGATGAGCACATTTCCGCAACAAGAATAGCAATTTCTTCAGAGCAACCTCGCTTGGTCTGAATAACGTGTCGCGTATCAATGTCGCCTTCGAAGTCTTCTTCCCAAGATATCCGCTCGCTGACCCAAGTAAAAATGGCTCGAAGCCGTTGAACGTCACTCCGGTATGGCCTGCATACGTACCCCTGAGCTAGGGTTGCAGGTGTCGTCCCAAGTGGAAGGTTGTTCACAAACCGGGCGCTCTTGTCTACCAAGGCCAGATTGCATTGCATGAAGTCTGTAGGCTCAGCTATTGGTAATCCATCAAGGCCTTCGTCCCCCTCTGCGGTTTCGTAAAGAACATCTATGGGGTTGATCACTGGAAGGTCTAACATCTGGCATCTCTCGGCTCTTTCGACTCTTTCATTTTTGCTTAGGGAGTTCGACCTATTGACGTCTCGTCGCACTTGCACCCAGTCCACAGAACCGCCTAGCCCCATATCCCTTGCTGCACTAGAGGCCGAGGTAGTTCCGCCGGTTATACTAGCGATACCGTTGGGTAGTATTTTACTTTGACGCGAGACTGGTCGACTGGATTGGCCTGAAGAAATTGTACTTCGCGCGCTCGCAGCACCCGTCTTTGCAGACTCTATGACCTTCCGGAAAAAGCCACTCTTCCTCGGCTTCGGAGCCATAAGCCCACCTAATGGATCATTTGCATCTGCAACGTTCTCGACCCAATCTACTTGTGAGCTAGAACTGGGTTGTGAGTGAGAGTCATGGCTTGAGTGGTACGTCACACCTGTAAATGGTGTTTCTCTACCATCACTAAAGCTGATTCTACTTGGATTTGTGTCTCGAGTATCCGTGACATTGACGGGTCTTTCTTTGACACCCGCAGCAATGCCGAACCTCTTTCGGTAGAAGCTGCCAGCGCTTGTGGCACTCATACCTGTAGCTGATGGCCCGGACATTAGGCTGTGATTTGTTGTATTACTACTTTGCGTGCTAGCGCTCTGCACCGTGGCACTTGTTTTGGTGGTAAAAGTACGGCCCAGAACCTCCCGGCTGATATCATAAGCTGACTTCCTATGCTTCAACGTGCGCCGGTTTGACCCCTTGCGTTCGACAAAGTCATTGACCTGATCTATTGATGATTGCGACCTTGGTTGGTACATGGGATTCTTTGGAGGAACAGCTGGCGGAGGCCCCATCTGGTCTTGTGGAACGTAATGGTCATTGACTACTCGAGGGGTTTCTTCCTGCTGCAGCCTCCTTAGGCGGCTCTCCATTCGCTGAACATAATTATGTACTTGAGGTGGACCATCATCGAATTGTGAATGGTAAGGGCGTGTGTCTTGGTAGCCATCATCTTGCTCGTCATATTCTTCTTGCCCTCCAATTCCAAGAGATGTTCGTGGCCTCGGTTTTTTGGCTGAAGCGTGATAGACTTGGTCGAATGCTTCTGGTGACCAAACGTTTGGTGGAGTTGCGGGTTCATCTGGAGAAGTGCCACTCCTGGAAGTACTCATATCTTGTAATGATGACATTACGTCGTTCATGGCGTTTGTTAAAGGTGAAGGAGTGAACCTACCCCTACCAGGTGATGGCGGTATAGGCGAGGGCGGAGCAGGCGTATGATAACCATTTGCATTTGCATTTCTATAGTCATTGTAGGGTGCTGGAGATGGCGCTCTGCTAGGATTATACGCGACTCGGTGTGGAGGAGGTGCAGGTGGCGGTGGAGACGGGTCATCATTATCGTACGGAACCGGCGAAGGGCCTCGAGACTGAGGACGATATTGAAAAGACGGCGCAGGGGAGGGAGCGCGCGAATGCATTTGATATGATGTAGGAGGAGCTGGTGAAGGCGCACGAGAGTGCGAGTGATGCTTAGATGGTGGTGGAGGCGCGGGAGATATTGCCCGAAATCGAGGAGTGTCCTTTGATTGTGGGAGCGGAGATGGGACCGTCTTCTCGAGTGATGATCGCTTCATTGAGGAATACGGCTTATGTTTCGAGAAGCTCCCGTTGGGATTTGGGGACAGGCCACCTGCCTTCTGCTGGACTTCTCTCGCGGCAGCCGCCGGGTTTGGAGAGCCGGCAGCGGCATACGCCGTGAACGGTTTGCGAAACATACTTTTCGTCTTTTGTGGAGTTGGTTTGGTGGCTCCGAGATTTGATCCAGATGTTCTTGATATGCTTCCTCCGCCATTTTGCATTGTTAACGGACTAGCATTCCGACTCCCGGGCTGGAAGCTCTCATCTAGGACTTGGACGAAATTCGAGGGAAATAGCCCAACCATCCGCCTGTCTCTCCTCAACCGCCCCATCCACCATGACCCATCTCCCGCATTAAGACATTCTATAAGGTCGCCTTCGATGAAACCGAGATCTCGCTTGGTCTTTGACGGGGTTAGCAAGCATCTTTATTGAGGTATTCTGAAGCTGAGCCGTACCTCTCCCCCCCAAGAATATACCGCTTTACACCAGCATGGGAAGCGTGTAGGCAATGGCTGAGCAGCTGGAGCCATCTTATTCTGTTAATTGTGCGAAAATGAGCGGAGGTCGGTTGAGGCAGCTCATCCAGCAGGTTTTCGGGACAAGGAAGACATCCGTGTTTTGAGGGTTAACCTACAGGTAGTGAGAAGAATTAAAACGATGGGTGAGAATAAGATGCCTGCGTGAACAATTGATGCTATGGACCTCGTCCAAAATGAGAGAATGCAGCCCTCTCCTGCTGGAATAATAGTGATGGTGATCTAGGGTGTCAGGGTGGTCGGTTTGTTTACGCCGGGTGTTGTGGTTTATCCGAAAGCAGTGTCTAGCGCCAATTGGAAAGTAGGGCTGAAACAACGTCACCAGCGCTTCCTCGCTTACAACATATTTTAGACCATATCACCTGGTCAATCCTTGATAACTGTCAGATAATCTGTATTCTCTAAAGGTGTGGGTCACGTGCACGAGTCACGTGCACGAAGACACGTCACTGAAGACACGTCAGATCAAGGTCAAAAAGCATCAATCAACGATCAAGTCAAGATCATCAATCAATCAACCCATTTCATCAATGAGCAGCTCCATCTGAACTTCGTGACAGTTATGAGCCCGGTCCGCCGACTCAAGAAGCTATTCAGCTATTATTCAATCATTTGAAGAAATTCTACCTCATTGTTAGACTCTGATACCTCATCGTTAAGACGCAGACTCTGACAGAAATCCTACCTTAATCGTCACAGGACGAGATTCCACGAGATTCCATGAGTTTCTACGAAATTCTACCTCATCGTTAAAGGATGATTCTGACGACAAGGACGATCCTGACGACAGGACGATCCTAAAGACAAAATACCATCTCAATTCCCCATCTGCCTATTAGTCAAAATGACTCCACCAACGTCAAGTTCGTTGACCACAATCATCCTCAATAAACTAGAAGACTGGGAGCAATGGATCTGGCAACTACAAGCCCTTATAGATTAGCAAATTTGGGCCCACGTTGACCCAGCCACATAAGCACCTTAGGAAGGTCTACTTGAAAAACCACCTCATCCAAAGGTTAGAGATTTTAACGAGAATGCAACCTTATATGCACAGCTCTTGATAAATTAATAGAAAGCGTATAAGAATAGCAGACGATACTATGACTAGGATATAAAGTATTTCCTAAAATAGGAAGATTATCTTTAACAGATCCGCACCTAGATTGCGTCTATAGTATCGATTTAGAAGAAGCTACTACTTAACCCTTCCTTAACCGTTAAAGAATAGCTATCTTAATTAAAGGAGAACATAGAACCTACCTTATTGTTTGTTAGGAAGAAGGTATAATACTAGTATACAGAAGCCCTTAAGGGGTTTAAACACTTATTAAAATTAAATTAGTAGTTAGATTAATAGGAATATATAATAGTACTAGGAGAGAAGTATAAGATCCCTTAAATATCCAATAGAATCTGGCTTTAAGATTTAGTAGAAGTTATTTAACCGTTTAGCGACACCTACTGTATAAAGTATACTACCAAGTTAAATAACCCTTAGAAGTTAAGATCTTCCGAATACCATAGAGTAGTAAAGGAGCTATAAGAAGGACTTAAAATAACGTAATCTACAAGCCAGTAGTACCACATAAGCGAGTGGTACCACTCTAAAACTTACCAAAAAATCCAAAAATCCGTCTTTAATATCTCAACAACGGCTTAATAATAAATTATAAAAATTCATAATTAGACTTTTATACTTACTTTAAGACCTCTATTAAAGCTTTAAAGTAATTGGTTTAGCCGTTATTGATATATTAAGATTTAGCTCTTAAATTTAAGCCTAATTATTATATCTTAAAAACCACTTATTAAAATACTTTAAAACTTTAATAGAGGTCTTAAAATAGGTAGGAGAGTCTAATTCTAAATTTTTATAATTTATTATTAAGCCGTTGTTAAGATATTAAAACCTGATTTTTGGATTTTTTGGTAAGTTTTGGAGTGGTACTACTCGCTTGTGTGGTACCACTGGCTTGTAGATTACGTTACCCTTAAAGAAAGCCAATACTACTACAAAAGGGAGTACCTTTAATATAGACTTTATAGAGTAAGCTACGATAGATTATTCTAATACTACTAAAGGTCTAGGGAAAGGAACCTTAGTACGTACTAGATGCTTAAAGAGAGCCAGGTTACTAGTAGATAAGGAGACGTCCCATAAGAAGCTAATACCTATATACTTGGTGTGTGAGAAACAAAGATATTCCCTTTAAGACTATTGGTATTTATTTAAAGATAAGAGACCCAAAGGAGTCACAATTAGAGATGCTTGCATTAAAAGGGTGCTAAAGAAGGTAGAAAAGAATAAGGATCTTGCTAACTAAGTTATAAAGATTAGACTTAAAGAATAAGAAGACAAGGCTTAATAATAATAGGATAAGAGTTAGGAGATAGTTAATATTAAGGGAGAAGCTAATACAATATTCCTAGAATTATATTATACCGGTTAACTCTATCCACTAAAGCTATTAACTATTCTTAACTTAGGAACTACTCTCTATATCTTTAATAACCTTTCTTATTTTTATAATTTTAGGAAAGCTCTAAGATATAAATATATTATCACTAGCAGCTTAGAAGTGCCTATACTAGGCTACAGCAATATTACTATCTGTATAATTACAGCACCTGTCGTACCAACCGCGTGCTTACGCGTTCGGTACGCCAAGTACGCGTTTACGCGTTTAGTGCACCAACCACCCGCTTACGCGTCTAGTGCACTTCTAAAGCACTAACCAATTAGGGGGGAGGCGTATTAGTATATAGACTACGTAGTCTGCTTCTTCTCGGATAGTAACCATCCAGGCGCGGACAGTCGGGGCGCCAAGCCCGAAACGGCCTAGCATACGCGAGGTCTTGGCGCCCAAGATAACTTCACTCTTAATTAACTACGTCGACCTTTAACACCCTATCGCTTAATCAATAAGCGAGTATCCAGTAAGCTAGAGCTTTATATTAGCTATATACGTTATATACTAACTTATATACTAGATTTTCAATCCAACTGCTCTTATAGAGCATCCAACATGCCTCCCAGGTAAGTGATTTTTCAAGTTATATAATTTTTATGTATTTTTAGAAAAAAAAGGCCTCTAGAACTATATTTTTAAATTTATAAAGATCTATTTTTTCTTTTCTTAGTTTTATATTATACCGCTTACTAGTTTCTTAGTTATTTTGACATATTGGCTTTAAATTAACGATTTAAAATTTTAAAATTTTTTAGGAAATTCGGTTCTCGGTTTTATGTTATACCGCTTACCAATTTCTTGCTTATTCTAACATATTAGCTTTAAATTAACGTTTCAAATTTTTAAAACTTTTTAGGAAATTTGTTTCTTAGTTTTCTACCCTAGCGATTACTTAATTATTAGATTTTCTGACATCCTAGGCTTCCTTTCTTGCTAGGAAGAATTATTTAATATACAGCCTATTACTTTATTTACTAATATTTTTTCTCTTTATTTTTGTTGGTTACACAAGGTGATATCACGTAGCTACGGTTTGTAGATAGTATGATGGTTGTTCTTCTTAATAGGAATAAGGAAAGGGGTAAGAAACTTAAGGTTCCTTACCACGCTAAGGCCATATTAACACGTAACGGCAACATGCCTTACGTAACGGCAACTTGCCTTATTCCCGACACTAGTAACTCTTCTTTTTATAGTTGCCATCTATATATATACAAACAGACAGGATGCGACAATACTAGACAGTGTATAATAATACCAAACAATATGCGACAATATGCGACAATACGGCAGTTGGCAGAATTTGGCGGATAACGTAAAGACGGGTGGGCCGCTAAGGCGCTAGTAGTAAGCGAGCCAATAGCAATTTTCTATCCCGGGGATAGAAAATCCTGATTGGCTGGTTTAAGTTAGGGTCTATAGAATATTATACTCCTACTCCCTTTTAACCCAACCTTTAACTTATATATATAGAGTGTTTATGTTAATAAACGTTTCTAGAGCCTTATTTAGGTTTGCCTTTATCATTGCGTCTACTAGGTTATTTTAACCGTTAATCTATTAAATCTTAAAGAGTTTTTGCCGTTTGTAGGATTAATAAAGTACCATAATATTGATTATAAGGCGCTTCTTCTTTGTAGTACCAAGCTTAACTAAGCACTTATAAAGGGAGTATAAATTGGTGTATACGATTATAGGGATAATAGGAAGTTTAAGTTAATCTATAATTATCTTTAGGGTAGTTCTAATTGCAATTACTATGTTAACTTCGCTAACCATTCTATATATCTCTAACGCTAAAACGCTTTAAGTAACGCGCTTACTCTTAGTTAAGCTCTAATAGATAAAATTGCTATAGATTATAAAGTCATTCTCTCTAGTAAATTTGTTTATAATAATAATCTTATATCCTAACTAGGAGCTAAAATCTTTGTTATTTATAAATAATCTATTAACAAATACAAAGAGCTTAGCAGTAGGAAGATTAATAGGCATATAGAGTAGTCCCCAATCAAGATAGTTTATTTGCCAGGAAAGATGTTTATTTAGGGCAAGAACGTCGTCCTTAGTTGGTTCCTGGTATTAGGCAGTAATAAAGAGATCGAATAAAGCCTTAGGTTAATAGATAGAAGCAATATAAGCTCTACAAGCGCGTTACTCTATGTATCCTTACTTTAGGGAATTAACGTTAATAACATTAATCTTCTTACCTTAACCCTTCTGGCGCAAAGCAATAGAATCCTTATTTAGGGAGAGGATGCATCTATTAAAGAGTAATGGTATTGTTAAATCAAGCTTTTCTTTTAGCTTTGCTATAAGATTTGCCTTTACTAGCTTATCTTCTTTAAGAGCTAAGAATTGGTCGTCCCCTAAGATAATTATATCGTTAGTTTGCATGCTAACGATTCCAAACGGAGTTCCTATAGTTGTAATAAGGAAGCAGGGATTGAATATAAAAGTAGTTATTAAAAGCTTCTCTTTATAGTGCTTATTATAGGTAGCCTACTAGTGAGTTCCTACCTCTGCGATTCTATATAATGGCTTAAGTATAACCATGATCGTATCTTTAGGATACTAGTGGCGAATTTACTCTGGAAGGTATGCCAATATTAAGCGCTAAAGGTGCGTCTCTAATTAGGTGTAGGCTTAAGTAATATCTTATAAATAAACCGCCATTCTATTCTTTATTAAGGAGGGAGCTAGCGTAATAATAACTCGCTGACTAGCTCGTTAAATTATAGGAGATTGCATAAGAATTACCTCCTTACTATTATTGTTGTAACCTTGGATAATAAGCCTTAATTTCTTAAATAGGGCGTTAGTAGCTTTGCCTTTAATCTTATTAACCATTCTTAACTTAAAGATGCAAACTTTATTAAACTTAGTAGGGTTATACTTCTCGAATTTAAAGACTTCTCTTATAATAAGACCATCGATTTCCTGCTTATTAGATACTTGGAAAGGAGCTCCTAGGGTTATAATATAACCTTCCTTTTAGAGCTATTTTGCGAGCTTAAAGTCAGCCTTCTCTTTAGCTATTATAAAGGCCATTAATAACTTAACTCTATTCTTAATAGCGGCAACAAATTGTTCTTCAAAATTAATAAGATATTAGCAATTTTATAATCCCTTTAGGCGACCTCTACCGCGTCGTAGTTGTGGCGTATCTACTATAATTATATTGGGATTGTAGTTGTCTTCTAGAGCATATTAATTATAGTTCTCTTCTAGGGCATCTTCTAGGGCATCCTATAAAGGCTTAGAATTGTTATCTTTATAGTAAGGCTTAATAACAGTTAAACGGAATTAAGTGGGTCCGTAAGGCATCTAAATAGTACAAGTTTAACCATTAATTGCAATA
>Ga0307507_10006387_pt1 | contig 18145 bp, 4 predicted proteins | sample 7_EM_MG_FD_207223 | JGI IMG/M metagenome (GOLD analysis project Ga0307507, IMG submission 207223) | Populus trichocarpa ectomycorrhiza microbial communities from riparian zone in the Pacific Northwest, United States - 7_EM | ecosystem: Host-associated > Plants > Roots > Unclassified | place... | reverse complement strand
ACGCAGAGCTTCGCGTAGAGCCTCATGCAGAGCCTCTGAGCGATAAGACTATATAAGACTATATAAGATTATATAAAATTGTTTTGATCCTAATATATATTATAAGCTAGTATACTACAGGCTAAGAAAATAGTAAAAATTTATTTACGCAATTAGTATATAACTGTCACGGGACACCTCCGTGACACCTTACACACGTCCACCTGTTTCCACCGACGCAGTAAGAAGAGACCGACCGCGAGACGGCAATCTGTCATATTCCGCCAAAATCCACCAAATTCCGCCAAATTCCGCTAAAGCCCACTGAATTCTGCCAAGTTCTGCTAGGACCGCTCCTTAAATCCTATTCTGCTCCGTGTACGTGTTAACCAAGCAACTAAACTAATAATATATACCCTTTCTTCCCGTTTCCTTACCTTTTCTCCTTATATAATGTCTTAACTTTATTATATAGTTTATATATATAGCTTAATAATATCTACTTTGCTATATATTATCGTCGCTTGTACTTACTCCGTAATACTATATTATATTAAACTATATACTCTATCCTACCTTAACTAACATACAGAACAACCTAAAAACCCCCTTATCTATAAATAACCTATACACCCTATTTACTAAATAAATAAGAAGTCTCTAAAAGGCTTTTATAGACACTCTTACCTAATAAAAAACTTAATATTATAAGACAATCTAATCCCTAAGAAAGGAAGTTAAAGAAATTTATTATAACCTACTACCTGCTATACTATCGCCTCTACCTATCCCTACTACTATTAACATATAAACACCAAATAAAAAAAATACATCTAAAACTAACTCCTTAACCCCAAATTTACCAGTTAATACCCCTAAAAAAAAGTTATCTAAATATCTCCCTAATCCTCCCGCCTATTCTAATAAGAGGAGTAAGCTACGCTCTTTTTTTAACCAACTTCAGAACAAGTTAAGCGGCAATATTAACTACTACCCTACCCCTAACAGTTAGCTTTATTACACTATAAGCCGCCTAAAAGGAGATGCCGTGGATACTATATACCTATTCTAACTAAATATGGTAGAGGAACTAGTTACTATACTAGAAGCATTTTATAGTAACCCTAACTAAGTTACTATATTATAAAGAAAACTAAATAAAATAATATAGGGCTCTAAGAACTTCCTATTATACTTTACTAAATTCCACTACTACGCTAAAGAGACTAGATAGAACAAACCCGCCTTAATTAATTACTTAGTAGAGTCTCTAAACCCTAAATTAAAAGCATCTCTTATAGGAGTTAAACTGCTAGGTACTGTTACCGCCTGCACTAATATTATTAATGGCCTATATAACGACTTACTACGCCTTACCCTAAAATATATACCTTAATACTCTACCCCCTAGCCGCCTAAGACCCGCAAGGACTTAGATGCTATAAATATTAACACTAGAACCCTTTTCTATGCCCTAAAAGGATCTGCTAAATAAGAGTAATACATTAAACACAGCCTCTATTTTAAGTATGGAAGCAACGCTTATATCTTTAGCTACTACTCTATCCCTTTCTAAAAGAATTTACAAACAGTTAATACTAGCAGCCGTTCACCATACTAATCCTCTAGTTACTGTCCCTAATCTTTACCTAGTTCCAGCCCTATATCTAGTAAGCACTACTTATAAGAATAAAGTTATAACCAATGTTCTATAGAAACCCCTTCCTACTTACTACCAAAAGGTGCATTTTAGAGTTAAGTTACTCTCTAGGATAGCTATGTCACAGGATCTTGTTAAATATATTAGATATTACAAACCCTAACTCTTAGGATTATAGTATAACCATTAACTGCCGTTTTTGGTAGAAAGGTTAATAGGCTAACACTTAAGTCCTAATTAATACAGGAGCTAGCAGCATAGGATTTATTAATAAGATCTTTGTATAAGATAATAGGTTTACCCTAATACCCCTTAACTAGCATATTAACGTATTTAGATTTAATGGCAAATGTACTATCTTAGGCTGTATTACTTATATAGCGGCCCTAAGACTCTAATACCTAAACCATAAAGAATTAATTAAGCTCTTTATTACCACCCTAGGTTACCTAGTAATCCTTAGACAACCCTAGATAAAGCTATATAAGGTAACCATTAACTAGAATAACCTTAAGCTTCTATTTACCGCCTCCTATTGTAAGTAGAAGTGCCTTATAACTTGCAGCTTAGACCCTAAACCAAAATCTAGAAAATCTACTAAAATCCACCAACCTAAAAATTCCACCAAATTCTATAAACATAAGATTTCCACTAACATCTACTAAGGACCCAGAAATTACACTAAATTACATAAACTAACCCTAACTACTGCACCGCCCTAAACTAAGCAAAAGCTTAATATACAAAAGTACCAGAAGAACTGGTATTCTACTATAAAAAAGATGCTTAAAGAGCCCAAACCTAAATCTAACACTAACTCTATATCTAACACTAAACCTAAAACTAAATAGGAAACTATATAAGAAACTAAGGACAATCTAAGCCCGCTTAATGCCTTAGATATCCACATAATTAAAGCTACTCCGCTTGCATAACTCGCTAGGAAACTAGAATATATAATCTTTACTATTACAATGGCTAATATTAAGAAGGCCTTAGCACTAAAGAAGCATACTAACCCCGCCATAAAGATACCAGTAGAGTACTATAAATACCTAGATGTATTCTTATAAAAGGAAGCCAATAAGCTACCAGAACGCCGCCTATATAATTATAAGATTGTAATTAAAGAAGGAAAATATTCTAGATTTAGACCCTTATACAGGATGTCCTAAAATAAACTTTAGGTACTATAGAAGTACTTAAATAAACATCTAAATAAAGGATTTATTAAAGCAAGTTCTTTACCTATAGCCGCGCCAGTAATCTTTATTAAGAAATCTAGCAGTGGTCTGCGCTTCTATATAGACTACTAAGCTCTTAACGCTGTTACTATTAAGAACTAATACCCAATCCCGTTAATTTAAGAGACACTAAACTAATTAAGTAAGGCTCGCTTCTACATAAAGCTTGATATTATTTATATATTTAACCGCCTCTATATCGCAAAAGGAGACAAATGGCTTACTATATTTTGTACTCAATATAGATTATTTAAGTACTTGGTAATGCCATTTAGCCTTACAAATGCCCCAAGTTCTTTTTAACACTTTATAAATAACACCCTATACCTATACCTAGACGTCTTTTATACTACTTATATTAACAACATCTTAATATACAGCAATAATCGGGCTAAATACTAAAAATATGTTAAACTGGTCCTGTAAGCCTTACGCGGAGCTAGCCTATAGTTAGATGTAGACAAATATAAGTTCTATAAAACGGAAGTTCTATATTTTAGACTTGTTATTTCTATAGACAGTATATAAATGGACCCTAAGAAAGTTGAAGCAATTATAAACTAGTAAGAACCTAAAAATGTTAAGGACATAAGGGCCTTTATAGGATTCGCCAATTTCTACTAATAGTTTATTAATAACTTCTCCGCCTTAGTTTTACCCCTTATAGCCTTAATATAAAAGGATAAAGCCTTTATCTTTAACAAGGAATATAAGAAAGCTTTTACTTACCTAAAAGTTATGTTTACCACCGCACCTATACTCTAACACTTTAACCTAAACTAAATAAGTATTATAGAAGCTGACTTATCCAACTATATTACTAAAGGTATCCTGTCTTAATATAACAAGGAAGGAGTATTGCACCCTATAGTATACTTTTTAAAATAACTAAGTCTAGCTAAATGTAATTACAAGATCTATAATAAGGAACTATTAGCTATTATTAGATGTTTTAAATAATGGCGACCTAAACTAAAAGGCTCTAGATTCTTAATTAAGGTTCTTAGCAACTATAAGAACCTATAATACTTTATAACTATAAAACAGCTAAGCCACTAATAGGCCCGCTAGTTAGAATACCTATCCCGTTTCCGATTCTCTATTATATATTACCTAGGCGTTTAAGGCCAGAAGCCTAATGCCCTAACCTAATGTTTATAAGATGTACCAGCTTAAGAAGAAGCGCGCTCCTACTATAATTAGACTCTGCTCCGCCCTGAACTATTTAAACCCCCTACTAAAGATCTCTTAGTATACGTCTTTAAAATAACCAATTAAACCATTGAATAGATTATAGCCAATAAATACCTAAACAATGAGTTTATCTAAGAGACGCTTAAGCTAATTTAAGACGGCGTTAGACGCTCTAAAAGGATTTCTTTAAGTGAATATGAAGCCTATAGAGGCCGCTTGTACTACCAGAACTGTCTAGTTATACCGAACCACAACAAACTTAAGCTTAAGCTCTTTAAATATGCATATAATCTACTAGTAGCTAGTTACTTAGGCCAAGGAAAAACCCTAAAACTGCTCTAACAAAAGTACTACTAGCCAAATATGCATAATATAATATAAAGATATATTACTAGCTGCTATACCTACCAATAAGCTAAAGCTTTATATAAGATATATAACAGCTTTTTAAAGCCATTACCTGTTCCGGACTAAAGATGAAAAGATATCTTAATTAACTTTGTTATTAATCTCCCTAAAAGTAAAGGCTGTATAAACATTATGGTAGTTATAGACTAACTATCTAAGATAAAACACTTAATTGCCTACCCTAATATATTAGCACCTACCATTGCCTAATTGTTCCTAAACCATATATAAAAACTCCACGGACTTCCTAAAACAATTATCTCTAATAGAGGCAGACAGTTTGTCTCTATATTCTAGAAAGAACTGACTACCTAACTCTATATTAAAGCACTATTGTCTATAGCATACCACCCAAAAACGGACGGTTAAATGGAATGTGTAAATGCTATTATGGAACAGTATATCTGGATATACACGTTATATTTGCAGGATAACTAGATAGACTGGCTTACATTCGCTAAGTTTACTATAAATAACTCTATCTTAGAAACCATAAAGGTCTCTCCATTCCTGGCTAACTATAGCCAGCATTTATAAATAGGTTTTAAACCCTTTAGTAACGTTCCTTACCTAGCCTATTAAGCCTTATAGGTTATAGAAGCAAATAAATTTATAAAAAAGATGGAAGAACTATAAGAGTTCCTTACTAACAAAATAATATTGGCCCAATCTGTCTATAAAGCTGCAGTAAATAAGAACCAAACCCTAGCACCGGCCTACTAAATTAGTAACTTTGTCTGGTTAGATATAAGAAATCTAAACATAAAACAACCTACCAAGAAATTTAATTAAAAGAACGCCGGCCCTTATAAAGTTAAGAAAGTTGTCTTTCTTTATGCCTACTAACTAAAGCTCCCTAATACGGTTAAAATCCATCCTGTATTCCACACGTTAGTCCTCTACCCTACTACCCCTGTATTAGATGCCCTGCCTAAATAGATCTAGGACCCTCCCCTACCAGTTAAGGTAAATGGTAAGAATAAGTACTTTGTTAAAAGAATTAATAATATTAAGTACAATAAATAAAAACACTAATATATATATCTCACAAAATGGAGAGGTTTTAATAAGCCTATATAGGAACCCGTTAACTCTGTAGGACTTATACAAGCTATAAAAGACTTCCATAAACTTTACCTAAAACTACCACAGCCCTATCTTACAGAAGCTTAAGTTTAAAAGGGGGGGGTACTGTTACGGGACACCTCCGTAATACCTTACACACGTCCACCTATTTCCACTAATATAGTAAGAAGAGACCAACCGTAAGACGGCAATCTGTTATATTCCGCCAAAATCCTCTATATTCCGCCATATTCCGCCAGAATCCACTGAATTCTGCTATATTCTGTTAAAGCCTACTAAATTCTACCAAGTTCTGCCAGGACTGCTCCTTAAATCCTATTCTGCTTTATGCATGTGTTAACCAAGCAACCAAACTAACGATATATACCCTTTCTTCCCGTTTCCTTACCTTCTCTCCTTACATAATGTCTTAACTTTATCACACAGTTTATGTACGTAGCTTAATAATATCTACTTTGCTATATATTATCGTCGCTTATACTCACTCCGTGACAATAACTTTACCTTAATTATAGGTTAAGAAATATAAAGATAGCTTTAAAAGTTGCCAAGTTGGCTAATTACATATTAAGAAATATACAGTTAGCTTTAAAAGTTGTTAAGTTGGTTAACTGCGTGTTATTTAACTTTTAAATATGTCAAGTTGGTTAATTGCATATTAATTACGCGAAACGCGCTTAATAAAGTCGACTTGAAACCCAGCCTGCGAATATTTTCCCAATATAGTAACAGCTATATATTCGCGGCTGGCGTCATTATACATTCATTCTAATAGGGAGATAAAGATTTTAAAATTAATAAAGGTGTCGTTATAGAAGAATGGATCTATAGTTCATGCAGCGTCTTTACTTAAACAAGATATTCCATAGCTAATTTTGCTAGCTTTAGTAGGGTATTAGTTATAGTTTATTAAGAGTTTAAGACGGAGCTTAGTTACAAAGGGACATAGATTATTTTAATTTCTATTAAATATTAGAGGATTAGGGAGCTTTTTAGATTTTATAATAGGTATTAAATTCGTTATAGATATGGGTTAAGTTACCATTACTAGTTTAAAGTTCGCGTTTAAGGGGCCAGGCTTAGATACAGTTACTTCAATTTCATTTACAGGCGGTGTCGTGGTCTCTAACATAAGTGTTTTAACATTATAGAGTTCTTTACAGAGTATTTCCATTAATCACTAATACTAGGCTTCTAGTACAGCCCACTACTAAGCCAAAGTATCTATAAAGGCTTCTTATATTGCAGTTAACTGTTCCCTAACTAGGGTTATAATGCTTATAGTTAACGCGTGGGATTCAAGGTCGTTTACCATTTTAATAGTAGTTGTTTTTAACGCAACATAATATAAGGGCGCGAAGAGGCTTTAAGGAAGATTCAAAGGAATAATATAAATTCTATCTAAATCTAAGGGTATATAGCTCTTACAGAGAACAAGACGTTGCGTAAAGAAGAGAAGGGAACATAGAAAACTTATAACTAAATGTTCAAGGTCTTGGCAGCAGACGCGTGGGCATAAGCCCATACGGATTTTAATAGGTTTTAACCAAATTCCATCACGTCAGTGGAACTTGGTGGAATTTAATTAAGTTGGTAGAACTTGGCAGAATTTGATCAAAGCGTCGGAATTTATCTGTTGAGTGTTTTACCAAGACATTCCTACTATAACTGGGCTAGTCCCGTTACAAGGAGTTGTTTACTTAGGATCTAATCCTTAAGATCTACCAACCAAAGTTAGATATGGTTGTGGAAATAAATGTATTAAACTTTGCACTAGGAGTATATTTACTATAGAGGCACTAGAACGGATGGCACCTAGTAGCGTACTATAGCTAAAAAATAACACCACTAGAACTGAACTATAATATCTATAATAAAAAGTTGTTAGGTATAGTTACAGTACTTAAGGAATAGAGAGCATTGTTATAAGGCATAGAGAAACCATTTATAGTTAAGACAGATTATAAAAACTTAATAGGGTTCCTAATAACAAAAGAACTTAATTATAGATAAGTTAGATGGGCGGAAATGCTTACAGAATATTATTTTGAAATTTAGTATACTAAGGGTACTAAAAACGCAAGAGCAGATATACTTAGCAGAAAGGCAGAGTTACAAAACAATAAAAAACCGTTGGGCGCTATATTAAGAAAAGACAAAGACGGATTAATTAGGTATAATTATCTAAAACTAGCAGCTATAATAGAAGGACTAGAACAAGTTTATAAGATGCTAGAGAGCAAATAGTTGTAAAAAATCCAGGAAGTATAGGAAGAAGATCTAGAATATAAGAACTATATTAATAGAGAAGCAATATATATTCCAAAATTAATAGCAAGGGAGTTTATTAGAGAATTTTATAAGGGAATAACTTAAGGATATAATAGAGCTATAGGCTTAGTGTTAAGGCTTTAAGAAGAATACATTATTAATAGAATTTAGGGGCTAGCGAGATAAACCACTAAGGAATGCCTAGATTGCTAAAGGAATAAACTAATAAGGTATAAGCTATATGGAGGGCTACAATCTATTAAAACACTAGAAAGACTATAGGAGGTTATATTATAGGACTTTATTATAAATTTATTAAGGTTAAAGGACCCTATTACTAGATAGGATTATAACGTAATCCTTATAATAGTAGATAAGTTAACTAAGCGGGGCTACTTTGTAGCATATATAGAAGAAATCTTAGTGGAAGATATGGCTAGAATCTATATTAAAGAAGTGTTTGTAAGACATGGGGCACTAATAAAGATTATATTAGATAGAGATCTAAGATTTATAGCAGCATTCTAGGAGGTATTCTTAGCTAAATAAGAGGTTTAAGCGGCAATATTAATAGCATATTACCTATAGACAGATGGTTAAATAGAGAGACTAAACTAAACGTTAGAATAGTATTTAAGGCATTATATCAATCACGTATAAAATAATTAGGTATTGTTACTACTAGTTATATAGTTTGCGTATAATATAACACTATAGGAAGGGATAGGCACATTACCTTTTAAGGCGAATTACGGGTATAAGTTAAGAATATTATTATTGCTATAACAAGTAAAGAAAACAAGTAGCACAGCTAAATAAAAAATGGAGAACCTAATAAACCTTTATGTATACCTTAAGGAAACAGCTAAACTAGTATAAGAAAGAATAAAAAAATACTATAATACTAAGAGATTTAAGGGACCAGATCTTAAGAAGGGAGATAAAGTATAGCTACTATACAAAATTTTTAAGAGTTAATAACTAAGTAAAAAGTTAGACTATGTTAAGTTAGGATTATTTATAATTAAAGCAAAGATCTTAGAAATTACGTATAAACTTAACTTACTAGAGAAAATGAAGATCTACCCTATATAGCATATTATAATGCTAGAGCTAGTATATAGGAATATTAAGCTATTAGTTTATAAGGCAGACATGTATAAAGGATAAAAGGAAGATAAATAGGAAGTTTTAAAGATTATTAGTTATAAGGATATTAATAACAAAATATGGTATAAGGTTAAGTGGATAGGCTATAATAAGACTATCTAGGAACCACTAAATAATCTAAATAACGCTATAAAAAAGGTATAGGAGTATTAGAAGAAAATGGGTTAGGCAGTATTAATAAAGAAGGATTACTAAAGAATAAGTTACCTAAGGGGGACCTAAGAGAAGCACCTACTAAGGTATTTAGAGTTATTTCCCTCTTTGTTAGAAGAGAATCTATTCTTTTATTACTAAGTTCCTATAAACCTTATTCCATAAGTTTCCACTTTTTAAAATATACCTTCTTATAAACCTTCTTAAGATAGATTAACTAAGTAGATATAGCTAGATAAGAGTCCAGAGCACATTATTAGGCGTGAAGAGACTTTGGGGAAGATTTAAAGGAATAGTATAAATTCTATCTAAATCTAAGGGTATATAGCTCTTGCTAGGAACAAGACGTTATATAAAGAAGAGAAAGGAATATAGGAAGCTTGTAACTAAATATTTAGGAGTCTTAGTAGCAGACGCGTGGGTATATACGCACGCGGGTTTTAATAGGTTTCAACCAAATTCCATTACGTTAGTGGAATTTGGTGGAATTTGATCGAGTTGGCGGAATTTGGCAGAATTTAATTAAAGCGTCGGAATTTATCTGTCGAGTGTTTCACCAAGACATTCCTACTGTAACTGGGCTAGTCCTGTTACAGGTAGTGGCTACAAAGCGTATGTATTTAAGGAGTCTATAAGACGTTACGCGATTGATTGTAAGGGTCAAGGGCGTAAGGAGGTGATATACCTACGCGTAGCTGACGTAAGCTATATGTAAGGTATATGTAAGAGCACGGGGCTCTCCTATAGAGGCCCCTGTGGTAGGGTTCTATAACACTACCCCCCCCTCCTATAGAGGTGGAGCTCCGGCGACGCTGTGGTTACTATATATATATAAAAGGGACACTTAAGGTATAGGGAAGAAAGAAAAAAGGGGGTATTGCTAAAGACTTGCAATAATGTTATATAATAAGGCTTGGCACCTAAGAATCTAACTAATTAGACAACTTTAACCGCCGGTTGAAGTTTTTAGATATCTTAGTGATATCTAGTTATGTAATTGCACTTTGCTATTATATATGGCAATCTGCGGTAGTTTAATAGTAATTTGCCCTTACATGGTAATGTATAACGGTTTAACTCTATAAGGGCTCCCATAGAGGATTAGGCATGAAATCTCTGCTTAGGCCTAGTTTCTATAGATTTGCATAGTCAAAGTTGTTGATTAAATCCTTTACATTTTTAAAGTCTTTCTATAGTTACCATTTTGGCAAATTTATATTAATATAAAGTCCTACATCCCTAAGACGCTATAGGACCTTTTAAATATACTTAGTATACTTAGAAGGGTTATTGCTATAAATAAGTATATTATCTAAGTATATAAAGTAGAAGTCATTAAGGTAGTCCCATAAGGCGTTATTAATATAGCTTTAGAAGCTGCCTAGGCTGTTATATACGCTAAAGGGTATAATAGTATATTTAAATTAGCTTAAGTGTAATGCGAGTGCGGTTTTCTATTTATTACCCTTTTATATTTAGAGGCGGTTAAAGGCGGCGATAATATTAAGCTTAGTATAGATTTTGGCTTAGCTAAGCCACTTAATAGTCCTATATATAAGTGGTATAGGGTATTAGTTCTTAATTATAATAGCGTTAAGTCCTTTATAGTTAACGCAGAATTAGATACCTCCTTTTAGCTTTTTAGTAAGGAGGATAGGGGTAGCTGCTAAGGATATACTGGGACGAATAAATCCTTTATTAAGGTGCTTGTTAATATACTTTTTAATAACTAGAAGTTTGTTTTTTGATATTAGGTAGGGTCTCTTATAGGGTAGCGTTTTTCCTTATTTAATATTAATAATATAGTTATTAGGTTAATATAAAGGGAGTATATCTGCGCCCTTTTATAAGTATATATTAATAAAGTTATAATATCTCTTAGGGAGGAGCTTACAGAGTTCCTTATTAGTAAATCCTTTCCTAAGCTTTATAAATTTCTTAAAGTGTAAAGGTAAAAGTCTATAGAGTTCTGCGGGGGCATTATCTTCTAAAAGGTTAACTATGTTTATTCTATTACTATAGAGGACGTAGTCCTATTTTTTATTAAGCTTATATAGTTATAATTAGGAAGCTATAGCAATGGTCTAACCTTTTTTATATGCTATATAGTAGAAGGCCGCGGTACTTATATAGTAGCAGTTAGTTATAGGTAGGGTAATAAGGGGTTTCTTAGGTTAATATCCTGGGGAGTAAATAAAGGCGGCTAGGCTATGCCCTAGGCAAGTCTCTCTGCAGTATTTAGAGTTAAAGGTTACTTCTCCCTTTTTTTCTAGTTAATAGTGGGGTTGTGTTATTTAAGTTAGTTTATTCTAAGGATAATAGGGTAGTTGATAAATGGTATAATATAGGCCTAGAGCTCTTTCTGGTGCCTATTTATATCTAAGTAGAGTTATACTATATAGGTAATCTTCTATATAGTATAACTACTATTAGCAAATTATAGGGCGCGGGCTTTAGTAAGGGGTAAGGTAGGTGGGATATAAGTATATACAAATTAGGTATTTATAAATTTATTAGTAGCTTCGCAATTAATTATAGAACAGCTTTTATATTATTTTTTGGCAGTAGTTCCTATTATAGGTAAAACTATCTATTTCCATCTATTTATCTTTACTAAGTTATCTATTAAGTAGGCTAATATATAGATCCCTCTATCTTTAGGACGTTCTAACCTGTAACTTAGGGCTAGGACTTAGCGTTTTCCACTTCTATATCTAACTCTACTGCTATTACTACGTCTTTGTCTTATATGGTAGCGGCATATAGTAATATATTTAGTGTTTAGGGTATTAGGTTAGGTATTAGGTAGCAGCTACTAAACCTAGCTATTAGGCAGTTTAGGTTATTATAACAATAGCCTTCTTAATGGCATCTATAGTAGCGTCCTAGTTTCTAGAGTAGCTCACGCTCTCTATCTAGGAGTTTTTACGGAAAGGTTAGTATAGAGAAGTTAATGTTGGCTCTAATGGTATTTAAGGTAGTAGGCATTAGTGGCTTAATATATATAGGTTTAGTGGACCTAGGGGGCTTCTATAGGGAGGTCTTTAGGTAAAGGTTAGCAGTAGCAATCTAATTTAGTTATTATTTAATCTTCTATAAGGCTACTACCATATTATAAATATTATTATAGTTGTAGCTGGTGGCTGCGTAACTAAGGTAATAAGTAACCTTTTTAAGGAAATCTTTTTAGTCTTTAGTATTGTCTTAGGCGAGGGCTCTAGTGTATTTCCAGAATTTAACATAGAACTTATTAAATAATTTGGTAGGGCTTATCTTTAGGGCACGTAGTTTAGCTTAGTTGGTAGCTAGTAGGTTATAGTCGCTGTATATTAGGTTAAGATTGTTAAGGACTTTTTAATAGGACTGCCAGTTTTAGGGGCTATTAGTCTCCTACTAGGCGAAGAGTCTATTAAATAGTATACCCTTTGTTCGCCTAATAATATAGCTAATTTTAGTGTCTTTTATAGGGAAAAGGTAGGTGCTTTAAGTTAGTTTCTTATAGATTTGCATCTTCTAGTAGCTGTATTCCTTATAGTCCCCCTAGAAGACTAGGGGATTAGGGTAATATATATTAAACCCTATAGTAGTAGCTTAGGTTTAATTATTATAGCTTTTATTATTACTGCTTTAGTAGGGGTTCCCGTTGGGTAAAGCTGCTTAGTATTAACCCTTTATTAAGTGTTAAGTAGGTAAGGTTACTAGGGGCGTAGAGGCTTAGGCAGTGTTATATATAGTAGAGAGGTATCTAGCGTTATTATAAATATGCTTATTAAGCTAGGAATATAGGTATTTAATTATGCCTTCTTTTTTAGTAACTATAGCAATAAGTATAATCTTAGCTTTCTTTAACTGTTAGATATCATATTTAGATACATAGAGATTATTTTTAGTCTTTTAGCGTGTGTTATTAGCAAGCGCCTTACAAGCTTATAGGTCTTAGATAATATTGCAGTCTTAGGTAGTAGACATTTTAGCTTATATAAGCTTTAGGTGGTAGTTCTATAGAAGGCGGTAGTATTTATTAGGTTCTTATGCTACCATTTTTATAAATGTCTTAGCATCTTATATTTTAATTTTAATAGGTAGTAGCCCTTTTACTTGCTTATCTATAGTTATATAGTTAATAAAGGATAAGATATTATTAGTATCTACTTCCTTAGGGGTTAAGGCTAGGGCTAATAAATTAAATTCTCCTAGGATTAGTTGGCGTTGTAGGTTAAGTATAGGTATTGGGTTGTTCTTTAGGTTTAATATAGTAGCTAGTAAGGAATATTGTCTTACTATTATGGGTTCCTTAGAAGTATAAAGGTAACTTATAAATACGCTGCTTCTGGCAGCGCCTGCAGTGTTATAAAGACGTAGAATTGGTTGTAGGCTAAGCATTGGTGGTAAAAAGGCGTAATATAATGTTAGGGGATATAGGCAGTGTCTATAAAGCGTATATATTTAAGGAGTCTATAAAACGTTACGCAATTAATCGTAAGGGTTAACGGCGTAAGGAGGTGATATGCCTACGTAATGCTGATGTAAGCTGTACGTAAGGTATATATAAGAGCACGGGGCTCTCCTATAGAGGCCCCTGTAGTAGGGTTCCATAACAAAATAGGATAGGTATTTTAACTAGCGGGCTCTCCTTAAACTCCTACTCTACAATAGTTAGAAATATTTAGATGAAATTTAGTACTGGCTCATCACGAATGTAATTTTAAACTTACTTATTCTATAATCTACCGTGTTTTAAAGAAGAAAGGGTGGTTAAGGAAGGCAATTAGGCGTATAGTGTAAGCTTTGTAGTGTGGGAGAATTGGGTAAATAACTTAATTGTAAAATATAGCTCTAGAGCCTCTCTATATATATAAAGAAGGTATGGAAATAAATAAAAGGGGAGACTAAGACGTAACTAATATAGCGTAATATGTAAGTGATATGTAAGCGATACGCAGGCAATATGTAAGCGATACGCAGGCAATATGTAAGCGATACGCAGGCAATATGTAAGCGATACGCAGGCAATATGTAAGCGATACGCAGGCAATATGTAAGCAATATGCAGGCAATACGTAGGTAAAAACAGTAGTAGTTTAGTAGGGTACCATAGTTGGTTATATATAGTGTAGGGCCGTAACTTATAGCTAAGGGAGCTCTACTATAATAATATAAGGCGCTTTCCGGCAGATATTATAGTATTCCTTAATAAGGCTATTTTTAATAAAATAACTAGCTAGTAGGCGAGAGGGCGAGCTCTAGTTAGTAAAAAGGCGTGCTATTAGGGCGATCTTTAAAGAGGTAATACTTAGAGTATCTATACAGCTATAATAATTAACGGCTAGGTTTGCCATTAAGCCCATAAAGGCTACTTTAATATTAATAACTTTATTAGGTGGCTATATGGCTGCCTATTTCGTGCGCTTTATAAGTAATATCTAAATTAGACTATGGTAATTATAATAGATAACCTTCCGGTTTACATTAACGCGCGGATTTCTGTTAGGTGAAACCTAAGTAGATTATATATAGCTATAAGGCACAGGTGACTTGCATGCGACTTGCCTATAAGGTATATGCGCTGTATATACCTAGGGAAACCCCTTCCTTACCTCGCACTTTAGACTCCTCCTTCTCCCTTAAGGATTTGTCTGTCTATATAATATACCCTATTATTCTATTATTGAGCTCCCTATCTACATCCTTACCTTATATTTAAATCTTTACTAATCCCTTTAGGAGGATAGCCAGTTTAATTTTCCTATAATCCACAATGCCTTTAAAGATAAGATTAATACCTATACTTAACGGTAATATGCCTGCGATATGACGGCAAAATGCCTTAGGATTTAGTGTAGACGAAAACGCTAGTATACTAGCAATATCTAAGCCACCTTTTAAATCTTAAGACAATTAGATATCTATAAACGCTAGAGACTAGTTTGACTTATATACCTAGGCTTAATAGGAGCTTAGCAAGGTTACTAGCGTCCTACTAAATACTACTGACCTAAAGGAGCTAGATAAGCTGGCTAAGGAAATAGCCAACTTATAGAGCATTATTGACTTAACGAAGCCCTCTTGTTATCTCTTAAGCGAAGAATACAAGTCACATGGCGAGCGTATACGCTAAATAAATCTTAACGCCCTAGTTAAGAAGTCACTACCTAATATTAGTGGCACTACTTAACAGAAGTTTAACTAGTAGATTGCCGCAGTTAAGAACTGATTTAAGGTTAATAATACTAACTATAACTGCGAGTAACGTATATGCTAGGCTATTAAAGGTCTTATAAAAGCGAAGATAATTACCCAACTAGTATATTACTGGCTGGGTGCTAAAGATAAAGGTCCTTTACTATAGGATAAATTTAAGACTATGGTCCAAGACTATATTAAGGACCCTATAGTAAGACACTTTAATAATGCTACTGTATACTATATAACTATAATAAAGGAGAACTAGAAGTTTAATACCTTTTTAGCCCGTATACGTAGCTTAGAGGACCTCTTATTATATACCCCCTTTATTAATCCTAATTAGTAGGTAGACATTTAGTTCTTATATCTCCTAACCTCCCTATAAGCAGAGCTCTTCCGCTAGAACTTTGCTGTATAGGTAAGAACTGCTAAGGACCTCTTTGCTAAAGTCCGCTGTATAGAGTAATTGCTTAATACTATAAAGCTTATAAAAGATCGCATAGTTAGTAATAGCAGATCCTTGCGCTTAAAATGCAGTTATAGTATAAGCTCTATAGGGTTAGGTTTAGAAGACAGAACCTAAGGAAGGTAAGGCTTTCCTAAGTAAACTCCTAGGGAGACTACTTAATAGCCAGACAGCTCTAAGGACACCCTAGACGCTAGTGCTATATATATATATTATAAGAAGAACGTAGATAGCAACTATAAAGAATACTAGTAGTAAGCCGCTATAGATAAAGCCTAACTGTCTGGATAATAGGTCTATCTATAACTAAGGTCCTTTAACTAAAGTCTATAACCTACTAGTAACCTACTAGTAGTAACCTACTAGTAGTAACCTATACTAATGGCTTAGATATTAGGTAGCAGGTCTATCTATAACTAGGGTCCTTTAACTAGGGTCCTTTAACCTACTAGTAGTAACCTATACTAACGACTTTATGTATATATTAGGTACTAGATATAACGAGCTTATATAAATACTTCTAAACCAAAGCTTATAGATTGCTACTATATAAGAATACTAAGCTAAGGAGAAGAAGAAGACTAGTAGAGACTAGTAAGATATAAAGGGGTTATTAAGGCGCTAGTAGTAAGTAAGCTAATAGCAATTTGGCAAATTGCCTAGAAAATAGCAAATTTCCTAGGAAACGGCAAATTGCCTAGGAAATAGCAAAATGCCTAGGAAACGGCAATGTAGCAGGTAATACGCTTTAGCACTATTACATTACCCCCCTCCTAAAAAAGCCTGCCCTTAGGCTTTGTCTAAGTTCTTTATTATTATTTAAATTATTATATCTAAACCCTCTTTCTAGCATTTAATCCAGTTATCTAATTTGCGTGGTGGTCTAGGGAGGTCTAGGTAGGTTAGGTAGAAATCTTGTAGCTTATAGGGAGAGTACTTAAAATTGGATACAGGGTACTATTCTAGATCTTTATTATAACCTACCCAGCTTATATAGTATTTTAAGGTACTACGGTCCTTCTTAACTGCTAAAATCTCTTTAACTTCCTATTCTTCATCCTCTGCAATCTAAATTGGTAGTGGGGGGTCGTTGTACCGTCTAGGTAATGGGTTGTCTATAGTCTTCTATAGTTGGGTTAGAGAGAAGATAGGGTAGATCTTTATTAACTCTAGTAGCTTAACCTTAAAAGAGTGCCCTACCTTCTTAGGGGTCTTATAGGGGCCAGCTATTTAGTAGTCTAGCTTATAGCTTGGCCTCTAGGTCTTCTAGTTCTTTATTAATACCTATACCTTATCTTTTATATAGAAGTCTACCTTGCAATAATATTAATTTACATTAGACTCCTTCTTTTCTTATACTCTTTTTATAATTGCTTAGGCGGTCTCCTAGGCTCCGTATATTCTCTTAGTAAATACCTAGGCCTCTTTATAGCTAAGGCGTTTGTGTAAGGGCGCGAAGAGGCTTTGGGGAAGATTTAAAGGAACAATATAAATTCTATCTAATCTAAGGGTATATAGCTCTTGTTAAGTACAAGACGTTACGTAAAGAAGAGAAAGGAACATAGGAAACTTGTAACTAAATATTTAGGATCTTAGCAGTAGGCGCGTGGGCATAAGCCCACGCGGATTTTAATAAGTTTTAACTAAATTCCATTACGTTAGTGGAATTTGGTGGAAAACGGTAGATTACGGCGGACAATCGCGGATAGTTGCAGATAGTTATAGACAGTTACAGACAGTTACAAATAGTTGTAGATAGTTACAAATAGTTTCACATAGTTGTCTGTTGAGTGTTTCACCAAGATATTCCTACTGTAACTAGGCTAGTCCCGTTACAGTTTACGGGCTGTTATAGGTCCTATAGGTCTATCCTAATTAAAGGATGTTTGTAGTTTATATCTATAGAGTAGCTTAAATAGCGATATTCCTATCCTATGCGCCGTCAAGGTGCTCCTTTTATTGTGGCCCGTGCGCGAACACCAAAACATCACGGGGTTACAGCTGAGCGTAGTCCGGAAAAAGTTGAACGTGGTCGCCGATGGGGGTCGGCGAAAGCTGAGCATGGTCACCGATGGAGCGCCGGAAAAAGGTCGGCGGTACTTAACTTTTACCTATATAGAACGCGCATCAGTAGCCACAATTTGCCTTTAGCGACCGTGTGCATTGGATATACGGTGCATATGCCAAGTATATACGCACACATAACTATAAGATACCTATATTAAATAGCTTATTAATAAATGCATAAGTTAAGCATATGCTAAGTATATGCTAAGTATAAGCTTAGCTTATATAGATAATAATATACTCTACCTTTTTAAATGAGTA
>Ga0307507_10006386_pt1 | contig 18146 bp, 5 predicted proteins | sample 7_EM_MG_FD_207223 | JGI IMG/M metagenome (GOLD analysis project Ga0307507, IMG submission 207223) | Populus trichocarpa ectomycorrhiza microbial communities from riparian zone in the Pacific Northwest, United States - 7_EM | ecosystem: Host-associated > Plants > Roots > Unclassified | place... | reverse complement strand
TAACTTAATAGCACGAGTGAGTCGTATCCACGGGCACGAAATACATGTAGTATCGTATGCTTGTTTGGATGGTGACTGTCTCTTATATTAAAGCAGACTACGTGGTCTATATACTGATACAACCTCCCCCTAATTAGTCAGTGCTTCAGGGGTGCACTAGACGCGTAAGTGGGTGGTTAGTGCACCAAACGCGTAAACGCGTAGTTGGTGTACCATACGCGTAAGCACGCGTTCGGTACGACAGGTGCTGTAATTATACACTAGCGGTACTTGAAAAATGAAACCACCTATATACAGCCTCCGTAATTATTTTAATAGAACCGTAAATGCTCCGTCAGTCTCGCTCTACCCATTCTGTGACCTTTAGGTTGAGCTTGTTTGTGTTAATTAGGGTTTTAAGAGCTTGACACGGCTTTGCCTTAGTTATGGCGTCTACTAGGTTATCTCCGCTGCTAATCTATTTGACCTCCGTAATCTCGCGTCGTTTGTAGGCCTAACGCAAGCACATTAGGTCGACCATAAGCCTCTTCTCTTATATCGTACCTAGTTTAACTAGGCAGTTATAGAGGGACTTTAAATCGGTGCATAAAACCAGGGGTAACTGCTCCAGTTATAGAATCTTCTAGATTGTTAATTTAATTGCGGCTGCTATATTAAAGCTATAAGCTAGTACATATAGTTCAGAAGCTAGTACATATAGTTCAGAAGCTAGTACATATAGTTCAGAAGCTAGTACACTACGGGTTACCTATTTACATTTAATTAAGGACTAGTACAGGATATTTACGTCCTAATTATAGTCTGTAAGTACGATTATAAAGCCGATTTGCGATAATAGGTCCCTGTTATTGGTAAAGGAGGCGTCCGTAAATGCTAGTAAGCTAAGGGAACTTAGGTCTAGTGGTACAAAAGTAAGTCCCCTTACTGCATTATTAATTTGCCACTGAATACGCTTATTAAGCTACTTAATATTTTCTTCTTGCGGATCTACTGCCTAGGCCGTAAAGGATAAGTCATAGGCAGATTTGGGTTGGCAGACTATAGCAATATAGGCGCCTCTTATACGCTATGCAGCGTATTAGTCCTTTATATTTACGGTTTTATAGGTCTCTCTACAGGAACTAGTAAGGTCCGTAGGCTTTACTATAATAAGCTTTAGGTTTTAAGCTTGGCGTTTCTGGGTTAGCTAGATTAAGTTGCCCTTTTATATAATTAAGCCTTTATTAAACTTAATTGGAGTCTACTTAGTTAACTGCTCTTACGGCTTTGCCAGGAACTTAGCTTCTTGCAGTTTAATCTCTTTAGCGTCCGCAAATATCTGGTCTGCTAAGAAGAGGGTATTATCTATTTGGAGTCCAATAATACCAAGGCCGTTTAATGGGCTGTATAGGAGGTAGGGGTCATAGGTTAACTATTCCATTTTAAGTTTACTAATATAGTGCTAGTAGTATATCTTAAACTAATAGTTTCCGGCTTCTGGTACTCCGTAAAGAGGTTTTATAACCTATAAAATTGTTCCTGGTTATAGGTTAAGCTCATAGGGTAGTTATATAAAGATATCCCTACTTAGGTAGGTATTAGACTATATATAGGCTTGTAAGATGTCCCGTAAGTAAAGGGCTATAGATTTGGTTTGCTGTAGTCCAGGCATAAGTGCGAGTATAATCCATTAACTGACCCGTTAAATTATAGGCGATTGTATAAGGACTAGGTCCTTTCCCTAGTTATTATAAGCTTATACAACAAGCCTTAATTTCTTAAAGGCTTTATTAGTACTAGGGTGCTTAATCTCGTTAATAAAGCGTAAGTTAAATATACGGACGCCTTATAGAATGTCTCTCTCCGTTATAATTGCAAAGATACCCTTTTTAAGTAGTCCGTTAATCTCTTTACGCCATAAGTCCGTAAAAGGGGTTTCCTATACTAGAACTGATATATCCGCAGGCAGAGATTGCTTTGTAGATATGCCTATAGAGGTTAAGTGGTTCTCTATTACGGGATTCTTATAGGGGCGTCCTCAGCCACGCTTTATAGTAGGTTTAGTAGGTTTAGTAGGTTTTTAGGGAACCTCTAGGGTAGGTAAGGGTGCCTCTAGTTTATCTAATTCGGCAGTCGCTTCTAATTCGTCTAGTTTAGTAGTTGCTTCTAGTTTATCTAGCTTAACGTCATGGGTATTTTTGGGCCGAAAGTAGGGTTTTATAGACATGCTTCTAAAGCTAGTTGGCCTACTAGGAAGCTATATACAGCATGTCTTATTTTCTACGGCTAGTAGATAGTAAGGTTTATTCCAACTACCACTTTTACGCTATATAAGGACTTTAGAGTTAAGCGGGAGGTTGTATATTAAGGTTGTATTAGGTCCGTTATAGTAGTGTAGGGCGTTATTAATAGTTTGTTTAGCCCGTAATTTAACTATTTTGGCTATTGCCTTCTGTATTGCAGCTGCTTGTTCTGTAATAGATAGGGTAGGGGGGCCTAGGTTACTTATCCTTAGGTAGGCTCTGTAAACTAAGAGGGTAGGTACTAGTCTATTAGGGCCAGTAGTATTATTAACGGCTTTTATAGCTATCTATAAAGCTAGTTCCTTTTAAATATTCTTACACTTGTCCATAATAATCTGATAAGCTCTCTGTAAAGCTAGGTAAGCTCGCTTAATAAGCCTAATAGACTAATACGCCTTAACTAGAACAGCTTTTGTTAATATAGCTATAGCTATAGCATACTACTGGAATTCCTTGCTGATAAAGTTCCTACTAGCGTTGTAGGTAATATACTTAGGAGGTCTAATATATGTGTTAATTTAATAGGTCCGTAAAATATCCCAAGTATGCTTTATAAATATATTTTGCAACTAACGGGCGGCTTGGTAGCGGGTTGCCTTATTAATTATATATAATACTAGGCTGCTGTTAATGTATATAATATCTATGTACACTAAGTGGTTAAAGTTAAGGTCCTTATAAAGGGTAAACTTGAATTGGCCTAGGGAACGTCTATATTTCTAGCAAAAGGAGCAGTATTTAGTTAGGTAATTAACTGCCTTTCTATTAACGTTGTCATGTCCAGAGCGTTTAAGGACTCTATATAGCTTTTCGGCTGACGGGTGGCCAAAACGGCGGTACAGACAGTAGATCTCTATACTGGTAAGGTAGCATAGGTTATAGTTAAAAGATTCCTAAATATAGGTCCGTAAAGTCTCTCCCTATATAAGGAACGGGTGTCTAAATCGTTATATAATTAGTAGGGTAATATACTTGCTTCCTAGGGCAGTTGCAGGGCCGATTAAGGTGTCTATAATATTGTTATAGTAAACCTGTAACCTATCCATGTCCGCAAGGCAAAGTAAGAAAGGGGTGTCTGCTTTTACTATATAGAAGTTAACTAGGCCAATTAGGGTCTTAACTGCAATTAATCCGATTAATATAGTTAAGCTAATGCCAAATTGGACGTTTACGGCCCTAGTTTATATAGTGTTAATATCCGTATTATTATTTGCGGTGGTTCTATATGTAAGGTATTGTCTATAACCTATAGTAGACTTCTTAGAGGCGCCTGTGTTAATTATAACACCGTAGAATTCCTTGGGGGTATAGCGTTCTGTGGTAATATATGCAAATAGGTCCTGCTTGTAATCTATAACGTCCGTAACAGAGGTGCTTGCGGAATGGTTTTTGGGTGTAACTAAGTATATAAAGGAACAGTTAGCTAATACGGTTGTAATATTAAAGGCTTAGCTATCCGTAAAAGGTCTGAAAGTAGTTAGGAATGTCTCTAAGGTCTCCTATTCCTGGTTATCTAGGTTAAAGTTAATTATAAGGGCTTCTATTAACTTATTAGGGGGCTTCTCTTCTTCCTCTCCTTTGTATTTTAAGATAAACTGGCTAATCTGTTTATTAAATCTCTTCTTAGACCTATTACGTTCTTCCTAGATATGCCTTATAGACCAATATCCTTTCTTGCTATATATAAAGCATTTCTGGCTTGTTTATCTGCGGGGGTATGCTTTTATATGGAAGTTGCTATAGGGGTTACGGGTAGGACTTAGTTGGTATAGGTGCTGCTGGCGGTAACGGTGGTCTGTAAAGTAGACGTCTAAGTCTGTTTGTGGATATTAAATATCTGTGGCAAAGGCTTAAGTGCTACCTAGTAGGTTTAAGACTTTGTACGTTATAATAGAGGAGCGTAGGTTATTAATAAGGCCAGCTAAGGTGTCTGTAGGCTTATAATAGGTATACTTATAGGGCTCTACTTCCTGGCAAGCCGTAATAAGTTTATTGTGTAGAAAGTCGTCTATTCGAAGCTTAGTATTAAGGCCGTGCTATAGGTGCCAGAGGTCTTTAATAAGGATTTATAGATACTCTATAGTCGATTTTTTAGTGTTCTTGTTAATTACGGTCCGTAGCTTGGTTGTATTCCATTAGGTAAGGATATCACGCCTATATTCTGGTCCTTTAAAGTAGTTATGGGTAGCTTTATATAGCTTATTAAAGGGGACACCAAGGGGGTTGCTCTTGAGGTTAGTGTAGTAGTAGTTAAGTGCTAGGCCGCGTAGCATAGTAGAGTAGGCTTAGCTGAACTCTTATTTAGGAATATTAGCCTTCTGGTAGAGGTCTATAAAGATGGTTAGTTTAAAGTTAAAATTATTATTTTTACCGCTATACTTAGATTCGTTAGTATAGAGCTTGGCTAGGTTAGCTAGCTCCTTGCTATAGGTCTTTGCTTAAGTGGGTTGCGGATCTATAACTTGCGGATCTATGGCTTGTGGGTATATGGCTTGCGGATCTGTAACTTAAATGGTAGGGGTAATTTAGTCCGTATTTTGGTTTATAGGGGTGTTATAATCCGTAACTTAAGAGTAGGGTATATTTTGGCCAATAAGGTCAAGTCTAAAGTTGCTTGGGTTTATGAGACGAATTTGGTTAAGTGGGTTAGGTATAAGGCCAGCGATTATATTAAGTTTAGAAGAAGTAAAGAGTTCCTTAGTTTCTTAGAACTGGTCTAGGATTTCCTCTTTAGTCCATTCCATTTAGTCCTTCTCATGTATTATGTTGTATAAGGACTATATAATAGTAACTTGTTTATTTCTTTTAACCCATACACCTTGGTTACATAAAAGGGTTTATAGTTTACGGATAGTAACAGGGTTATAGGCCTTAAAAATAGCTTCTATAAAGTCCGTAAAGTCTTCCTGGTATTGCTCCTATAGGTCGTTATTTATAAGCTTAAAGTATTTATATTTAAGGATTTTAAAACTGATGTAGTCGTTAACGTTGTTTGTAGATGTAACGTTGACTCCTTGTCTCTACTTCTTTTAACCTTCGCTAACTTGCTTGCTAATGTCTGCCATACTATAGTGTAGTGTGGTGCGTAGCGGGTAGTAGCAGCTTATAATGGGTAGGGGAGGTCTTGTAACGGTCCGTAAAATTAATTAACGGGTCCATAATAGTTTATAGGAGGGTAGGGGGTTTCCGCAAAAGGTCTAAAGAGGTTTAAGGTTTGAGGGGGTTAAAGATAGGGGTTCCGTATAGGTCTATATTTGTGTCTATAACTTCCAGTAAACCGTACTAAGACTTAAATAAGTATACAAAGTTGGAGATAAGTCTATAATCCCTAACTTCCAACCTTCTAGCAGGTCGTACTAGGAGTCTAAACAGGTGGTTGCTGTTGTGTGTATTGCTCAGGGGGAGGTATTAAGTAATTGCTGATCTATGCGCGCTTACTAATCAGTGTTTGTACTAACTTAATAGCACGAGTAAGTTGTATCCACGGGCACGAAATACATGTAGTATTGTATACTTGTTTGGATGGTGACTGTCTCTTGTATTAAAGCAGACTATGTGGTCTATATACTGATGCGACCTCCCCCTGATTAGTTAGTGCTTCAGGGGTGCACTAGACGCGTAAGCGGGTAGTTAGTGCACCGAACGCGTAAACGCGTAGTTGGTATACCGTACGTGTAAGCACGCGTTCGGTACGACAGGTGCTGTAATTATACACTTATTTTATAGAACCATAAACCATACAGCTATTTAAGACTGTTAACTATATTTACTCTATTCTTCTAGTTATTTCTTTCCTTTCCTATACCGTTCAATCTATAAGATTGCAGTTATTACTAATTATACGTAGGAAGCGGCCAACTTATATATTATAGATGGTGGTAGGAATTGTAGCCAGCTATATAAGTCTCTAAATTCTGCAACTATAAGTATATCTAATAATGGCCAGGGTATAGAAGGTATTCTCCAGGCTATATACTAGTAAATTACTCTACACGTATATATATGACGTCCCTATATAGAATTATAGTTTTATACTAACTAGACGTTTAGGTCTTTATAGAAAGTTCAATACTTATATAGAGTACTATTTGGATCCTTTTTTAACTCGAATTAATTCACTTAAGGTATTTTTATTTTGGCTCTTGCCTAATTACCTATATCCTTAAAGTCGCCCATTTTATCGTCCTTGCCGTTGGCCAATTAATTAACGTCTATTAAGTTATGCGCCTTATAATACCAATTCTAAGGATATTTCTATTAGTTAGGCTTTCTATTCTATATAGAATACCTTACCTACTAAGCGAAGCGGAACCACTACTTAAGCAGCCTTAAGCTAGTGATATTAAAAGCTAGCGGGATTGTATAGAGGATCTCTTAGTAGTTATACTATACCTACGGCCAAAGGACTTAAAAACATAGTCGTTGCTTTACCTAGTGGGTATCCTATAAATCTTAGCTAGGCTATTAGCGATATTGTTATTAATACAAACGGGTGCACTTATAGATGCTACTATAGATAGATCTGGTCTATATTCTTATCCTTTTTAGGCAGCATTAACTAACCGCTAAAGGTTCCATTTCTATTTAAGAATTTGTTTTATAGGTAACGGCTCTACTTACCTTTATTTTAAACCGGTTTAACTTATATATAAAGGGGCACGTTATGGCATATTTAATACATAACCTAAAAAAGTACGTCTTAAGATACGTTATAATACTCTTAATGGACTTTTATATTAATAATAGCTCTAGGGAGGTCTTGGCGGTTATAGGTTTAGGAAAACGGTATATTAATCTTATAGGGAGTCTAATCCTTAATTTAATACCTTCTACAATTAATATTATTACCTTTATGGTTTATTTCTCGTACTTTATTAATATATACGTTGGACTTATTATAATAGACGTAATTGTTATTTATATCCGGACTAAGCTTGTAAAAAATCCTAAGCTTTTTTAAATGTATTAAGACTATAGTATAAATAGATATAAGGAAGGGCAGATTAAGTACAATATAGTTATATATTAGGATCTGGTAAAAACAGCCAACTATTAAAATTAGGAGTAGCGCGGATATTTCTCTATATTAATGGATAGTAATAAACTAGGATTATAGATAAAGTGTTTATAACTTTTTACTAGTCTATTAGAGGAGGAATTAAAAGCAATTAGCCTAGCAATCTTAGTACTAGTCTTGTTTCTTTATCTTATGTAGGATACCACAAGTGTAGGCGGCTTATTAATTTTAATCGGCTCCTAGCTAAATATATTTACGCTTATAGGCTATCTTATATAAACATATAATATGCTAATAGGCTACCTTAGTGCAGGAGAACGCTTTTCTAAACTTCTTTAAACTAAGCTATCTATTGTTAATAAAGAAGGAGTAATATACCTTAAGGTTACCGTCGGCCGTGTTAAATTTAACAATATTTTATTTTCTTACGCCGATAATAAGCCAGCGGTAAAGAAGATTAGTTTTATAGTTAAGGGCGGAAAGACTATTACGCTTATTAGACTAACAGGGAGCGGCAAGTCTATACTTCTTAATCTCCTAAAGCGGTTTATTAACCCTAGTAAAGAGAGCATTAAAATTAATAGCCAAAATATTAGCGATGTTATACTGAAAAGTCTATAAGAAAATATAGCAGTTATACTCTAAAATCTTAAAGTACCAAATAAGTTAACTAGGGAAATTGTATTATATGGGCTTTATACTAATAATATTAAAATTATAGAAAGCTGTAAAGCCGCTTCTATATATAAACGGATTATATGTTGTAATACTAGATATAATATAGTGGTTGGGGAAGGAGGTATTAAACTCTTGGGCAGTAAGCGTTAACGCGTTACCGTTGCGAGGGCCTTTCTTAAAAATCTAAAGATTTTGCTTCTTAACGAAGCTATATTTACTATAGATAATATAATAGAGAAATTAATTCGCGAATCGCTTAAAAGTTAAGGGAAAGGTTAAACAATTTTAACTATTGCTTATTATCTTAGCACAGTCAAGGATGCTAATAAAATTATTTTCTTAGAAGAAGGAGAGATAAAAGAAAGGGGAAGTTATACTAAGTTATTTAACTAACGTGGATTATACTATGAAATGTAGACAGCGCTAGATAATGTAGACGAAACGGAGGGGGTTAGAAGCTAGTATATACGCCTTGCAGATAGTATATACGTCTTATAAATAGCATGGTACGCCTTACAGATCTCTGCGTCAGTAGCTATAAAATAATATACGGCCCAGCTAAATAAGAGCTTATATAATATGCCGAAACTTCTACCTTTTAGGCTGCCCCGCATATCCACCTATAAATTCCAGACTTTTAGCCTTCCTATTCTTAATCCCAGTAAAGAATATCTAGTATGGAAAATTACACGTAACCGTTAGAGCAACTTAAAAAGCTTAATCTTGGTACCATATCTAACTAGAAAGAAAATACACTTATTAAATTTACCTAAAAAGATTACCCTAAGAGTTATAAAATATATATTATGAGTTTTGCTATTAGATAATTCCACAGGCTCTATAATAACAATTTTAGTTATAGCAGCAATGTTGGATTTGCGTATATATCCTTCTATAATAATATTAAATAGTCTAATAAAAGGTACAGCATAGTTATAACGGAGTTAGACTTGCAATTAAGGAAAGGTATCCCGATTATAAGCATTTAATATATATATAGTCTAAACCTATATAGGCTTTAACCACTGTTACTATTTTGGTGGTGCTAATATAGGCTATATAGGTTTCTTGTAACGGAAGTTGCAAAAGCTAGCCACTTTTAGCCACCTATATCTAGCTATCTAGTCTAGTATTATATAAGTCTGGCCTTTTTAATTATTAAGCTTACTATAACCGCTGCTAGTGTTACTATAGAGATAGTCCGCTAAAACGTGGAATAATGTGTATATATAAACACGAAGCCTATAAGGAATATCTGGTGGAAATAGAAAAAGAGTTAAATATAGAGTTAGATATAATAACTTAGTGCCTTATAGGCATACCATATAAAGAGTTAGATATATTAAATATAAAAACTTGGTACTTGTTGGTATTACTTCCGGTGATACGTATTGCTATTGTAATAGTATAGGGGTGGTAACTGATTTTAATTGATGCTTATTAATTCTCCTATTCTATAGATGGAATTTGGTGGATTTCCTAAGCTCGCTTGGCTTACGTAACTAACCTAATTAGTTATAGACAACCTCGTTCAGACACTGGGAGTATTTAGTTTTTAATAGTGCTTAAGCACGCCTTCTGCTAAATTCTGCCAAGTTCTGCTAGGTCCCTTCAAGTTCTGCCAAATTCTACCATATTCCACCAAATTCCATTAAGTTCTGCCAAATTCTGCCAGGTGGTTAAAGTGACTAATTACGATTTTCCATCCCGGGGATGGAAAATCACTATTAGCTCGCTTACTACTAGCACCTTAGCAACTATCCTTGCACCTTTATACTCTCTATTCCTACCTTTATGTCTTCTTCTCTCTCTACCCACTTGGTGACCTATAGCTTAATTATATTTATATTAATTAGGTCCTTTAACGCCTAGCAGGGCTTTAATTTTGTTATAGCGTTAGTAGGGTTACTATTTCTGTTAATCCACTTAATCTCTACAATCTCTCTTCTTTTATATAATTATTATAGACATATTAGGTTAACCATAAGTCGTTTCTCTTATATTGTCCCAAGCTTAACTAAGTAGTTATATAGAGATTTTAAGTCAGTGTAGAGGATAACTGGTAGTCGTTTAAGTTGTAGGATTTTCTCAATGGTTGCTTTAATCGCAGCTCTAGTTTTAAATCCATAGGCTATTCCATATAACTTAGATACTAAGACACTTTGTATAACTCGCTTATATTTAATAGATAACTAGTGGAGGATATTAGCCTTATTATCTTTGTCTATAAGCGTAATAATAAAGCCAATTTAGGATAAGAGGTTATGGTTATTCGCGAAAGATAAGTCTATAAAGATTATTAATCTAAGGGAGTCTTTACTGGTATTAAGTTATACGAAACGGAGCCCTCTTAAGGGGTTATCAATCTACCACTATAGCTGCTTATTAAGCTGCTTCGCGTGCTCCTCCTTTAGATTAACAACTTATACTGCAAATAAGAGGTCAAAGGCAGCTTCTAGTTGGCAGACTATAGCGATATAGGCTCCTCTTGCTCTCTAAGCAATGTACTGGTCCTTTAGTGTAACTGCCTTATAGACTTCCCCTCTGGAGCTAGTTAGGTCTATAACCTTCATAGTAACCAACTTTAGGTTCTGGCATTAACGTTCCTAGGTAAGGGCTATTAAGTCCTTTTCTTGCCTAATATAGCCTCCATTAAACTTAATTAGGGTATTTAGTGTAAGCTTCTCTCTTTCTTTTACTAGGAAGTTTGCCTCCTAAAGCCTAACTTCTTCAGCCTCTGTAAAGGTTTTATTAGCAAGAAACAGTGTATTGTTGGTCTATAATCCTACAATTCTAAAGCCGTTGTTGGTTATATATAATAAGCAGGGGTTGTATATTAACTGGTTCATCTATAGCTTGTTAAGGTGGTGACGGTGGTATATGTTAAACCAATGGTTACTAGCTTCCGGGACACTGTATAGTGGTTTAATAACTCTTAAGATTAATCCATTCTTTAGTCCAAGTTCTAGTAGCGGGCATACAAAGAAGTCTCTATTTAGGTAGGTACTAGATTATATATAAGCTTATAAAATATCACGCAGGTATAAAGAAGCTGGTCTTCTTTCATTTCCCTATAGGGTTGCCGTAAGTACTAGGATGATTCTCTAGCTAACACATTAAATAGTTAGTGACTATGTCGGGACCAGATCTTTGCCATAGTCGTTATAGGCTTATGCAACCAGTCTAGACTTCTCAAAGGCCTTATCTATTCCGGCATTCTTAATCTCATCAACAAATTGGGAGTTAAAGATTCTAACTCCTTCCAGGATATCTACTATATCAATAAACTTAAAGACTCCTTTCTCAAGTAAGCTATTTATCTCCTTACGTTAAGATTCTATAATAACGGCGAGGTACACTTAAAGGTTATAGTATCAGATTTCGTCAGGCTGTCATTAATAAATATTAATACATCTACAATGTTTTGCTAGGACTTTATCAGCGATCATTATGTCCATTTTAATCTTCGGGGGGGTACACTAGCTGCCAGTTCCTTAGTTAGTTCCTTAGTCAGTTCCTCAGTCAGTTCCTCAGTCGGTTCATCAGTTAGTTCCTTAATCAGTTCTTCCTCTAGTTCAGGTTATAGGTATGGCTTTACTACTATAGTCCTAAAATTAGTAGGTCCGCTAGGAAGCTATATCCTATATGTCTCTCCGTTAATTCCAAGCAACTTAAATAGGCCAGTCTATCTACCGCTCTGTCTAGTATTGCCTTTACGCTATACAAGTACTTCTAAGTTAAGGGGGAGGTTATAGATTGTGGTGACAGATAGGCCGTTTCGTTAGTTTAATACATTATTAACTTGCTTCTTTACCCTAATCCTTGCGATCTCCTCCATTACCTTCTTTATAGCTGCTGCTCGCTATATAATAAAGGGTGCTAGTAGGTCAAGTTCGCTCATTTAAGGATAGGCACTAAAGACAAGTAGTGTTAGGACCAAGCCGTCTGGGCCAGCTATATCATTGGCGGCTTTTCCTGCCATTTATAAAGCTAATTTCTTGGCTATTTCTAAGTCCTATAGTTCTTCTATAATTATCTAGTATACTTGGCGTAGGGTTAGATAAGCTCTTTCTACCATTCTAATAGACCAGTAAGCTTCCACTGGAATACTCTTAGTTAATATAGCCATTGCTATAGCGTGCTATTAAAACTCCTTGCTTACGAAGTTCTTTCTAGCGTTGTAGGTAATATAGTTAGGTAGTCTAATATAGGTGTCAATCTAGTATAGTTGTAGGATATCCCATATATATTTTGTGGAGATGTTGCGTAGCTATCTTACGGCTTAAAATCTAGTAGCTTCGTTAATAACGTAGAGGATAGGGTTTCTATTAATATACATAATATTAACAAAGATAGAATAGTTAAAATCGGAGTCTTAGTCTTCTTATAATGTAAACTTAAACCGTCTGGGAGATTTGCCGTATTTCTAGCAGTGGGAACAGTACTTAGTGAGATAGTTAATAACCTACTTATTAATATTATCGTGGCCAGAGCGTTTTAATACTTTATATAGCTTGTCTGCCGATAGGTATCCAAAGCAACGGTAAAGTTAGCGGAGTTTGGTAGTAGTTAGGTAGTAAGGGTTTTAATTAAACAAGTAGGTTATAAATAACTGTAGTAACTCTTCCTATAATAAGAAGGGGTAACCAAATTAGCAAACCACTGGTACTAATTTTGTTGGGGTAACTAGGACGTTCTTAAGGTTATTATAATAGACCTTTAGTATATCTATATCTGCGAGATATAGTAGGAAGAGTGTATCGGCCTTTATAATATAAAACTCAACATTACTAACTAGTGTATTAACTATAACGGAACTAATAAAAGGGGTAAAGCCGATGCTAAACTAGACGTTAATAGCGCCGGCCTTTAAGGTATCAATAATAGTATTATAAGTCTTCCTATATACGAGGTATTGTCTATAACCTATTATTAATCTCTTTAAAGCTCTGGTGTTAATTATTACTCCATAAAACTTGTTAGAGGTATATTAGCTGGTAACAACGTAGGCAAATAGGTCCAAGTCATTATAGTAAGTAGTTAGGTTAATGCCGGTAATTATATAGGTAAAGGATTAGTCCGCTAAGTCAGTTACAGTATTAATGGCTTCTTTGTGCTATATCGTTCCAAAAGAGGTAAGGAATAATTTAGTCTATTCCTGGGTTGGGGATGCTAGTAGTGACTTAATATTAATTATAAGAGCTTCTATTATATTATCAACAGATTCTAAATTAAGTTTATTATTATAATCTGTTCCCTTGTACTTAGTAATATATTACTTAGCATATTTATTAAAGCGGCAGTTAAATCTATTCCTAAACTTCTTCTTTAATTTATCGCGTTCTTCTTTTAAGTATTTAGATAACTAGTAACCTTCCTTATGGGAGACAAAGCAGCGCTTCTTAGGTAGTATATATTGGTTAAGTGGTCTATTATACGGTCAAGATAGTGGCTAGTGATACTACTTATAGTAATGGCGGTTAGTAAAGAAAGCTTAGGGGTTCTTATTATTTAACTTTTTAAAAGTTATAATAGAAGATTATAGGTTATTAATTAAGCCAGTTAGACTATCTAAAGGTTTAAAGCAGGTATATTAACAAGCTAGTAACTCCTAGTAAGCATTAATAAGTTTATTATAGAGGAACTTGTTAGTATATAGGTCTAGGTTAAGACTATACTAAAGGTATCTTAGTTCTTTAATAAGCAACTATAGGTAGTTTAAGGTTAATTTTCTAGTATTCTCGCCTTTGCTGATTATAGACCTTAAGGTTGTTGAGTTCTATTACCCTAGTATGCCACGCCTATACTTAGGTCCCTTAAAGTAATTGCGTGTGGTATTATAGATTTGGTTAAATAAAAGGGTTATAGTGACGTTCTTAAGGTTAGTATAGTAATAGTTAAGTGCTAAGCCGCGTAGTATTATAGGGTAGGCTTTAACCCTAGCTTCTTAGGATATATTAGCTCTGCTATAGAGGTTATAAAAGATAGTAAGTTTAAAGTTAAAGTTATTATCTTCTCCACTATACTTATTATCTTCCGTGTATATCTTTATAAGGTTTATTAACTCCTTGCCAAAACCCTAGTTTAATAAGGTAGGTTATATTAACAAGATAGGTTATATAGGTAAGATAAATTATAGGGTTAGTAAGGTTAAGGTTAAGGTTTTAATAATAATTTATAAGATTAGATTTTTGGTAGTACTAGTACTAGTACTGGCACTAGCAAAGTTGTTCTTAAGAAGGTAGTTAATTCGTCCTAAATTAAACTTCCTTCCAGCTGCCATATACTCTTTAATCTTAAGCTTAGTCCACTCTATAGGTTCTTATTCTTATAGGGTGTTAAATAGCAATTTAGGAACTATGGCGTTCCTATACTTCCTTACCTATACGCCGTTGGTCCGTAGGAGTAATTAAAGCTTTCTAATATATATCTGGTTGCAGTTTTTAAAGATTTATACTATAAAGTTCTAGAAACTATCCTTGTAGGCTTCCCATAGTTTATTATCTTTAAAGTTATAGACCTTATATTCTAAGGTCTTAAACTGCATAAAGTCATTAATGTCTGTAATATTAATATTATTGGAGTCTATATTAATTCCTCTACCCTACTTCTTCTATCCTTCTCTAACTTATTGCCTAATATCTGTTATAGTGGTTCTTATAATAACAAGTAAGTTTATGTAATAGTTATAGAGTTTAAAACGCGTAATAGACGCAAACTAAAGTTCTTTATCTTAATAAGTTTTGGTTTTTGGGTTCTAAAACGCGTAATAAACACAAAACTAAGGGCCTGTTAGGGGGTTGGTTCCTTAAGTATCTAACGCCTTTTAGAGTGCGTAATAGACGCGAACTAAGGGCCTATTAAGGGGTCGGTTCTTTAAATACCTAAGGACTATATATAAAGAATTAAGGGCCTATTAGGGGGTTGGTTCTTTAGATATATATTAACTAATACTCCTTAGCAAACGGGTTCGGTAGAGGCCTATAAGTAGGGACTAATCAAGCTCGTCTCTCTTTATAGATGATATATCTCCTAATCTATAATTGCTAATTAGTGTTAGTATCACTTCCGGTGATATGTATTGCTATTGTAATAGTATAGGGGTGGTAACTAATTTTAATTAATGCTTATTGATTCTCCTATTCTATAGGTGGAATTTAGTGGATTTCCTAAGCTCGCTTAGCTTATATAACTAACCCAATTAGTTACAGACAACCTTGTTTAGATAGTACTATATAAACATACCTGCTTATATTTATATAGCACTGCTAATAGTAAGAGAGTATTAATGTTAAGCCAGATATGGACCTGTTAAAGAACCTATTAAAATTTATAAATATATACACCTTTATTATTCTAAGTGCGAATATAAGTTTTATTAGGGAAAGTAGCTATAATACTAATACCAGGAGCCGTAAATAAGAGGGGTAGTAGCGATAAGGATCTAGTTATGGTTTATCTTTAGTCTTAGAGTTAAAAAGCACTATATATTCGGCGCAGTTTATTAAATTAAAATTAAATAGTGCTAGCTGTTAGAGGATAAATTTAATGCGCGCTTATAAATACTCCTATATCTATATTCCACTACTTTAACTATTATTTCTTACTTCCTCTATAATAATTTCCTTTAGGTACTATTAATTAATTAAGGGATTTTATAAAAAGAGCGAGTTAGGTAGTTGGGCGTAGCGCCCTCTAAATATATAGCTAAGATCTTAACAAATTTAGCGGCTATAGCTTTAGTTCTATAAGCTAGGAGGTTATAGGAGCTAGGGGCTTGTAGGAGTTAGGGGATCCTATAAGGTAGGTAATTATATAAGTAGAGTGGTCTAACCTAGCGCCCTCTAATTAATACCTAGTGTATAAATAGGGTATTAATAGGTTTAATAATTTTGTGGCTTTAATCCTGCGAGCTAGGCGATCGTGTAAGCTAGATACTTATAGAAGCTAGCCAATCCTACATGTAACGGAACTAGCCCAGTTACAGTAGGAATGTTTTGGTGAAACACTTAACAGATAACTGTATAAAACTGTTCGTAACTGTCTATAACTGTCTGCAACTGTCCGCGATTGTTTACTGTAATCTACCGTTTTCCACTAAGTTCTGCTAACTTGATTGAATTCCACTAAATTCCACTAACGTAATGGAATTTGGTTGAAACTTATTAAAATCTGCGTGGGCTTATGCCTATGCGTCTACTGCTAAGACCCTAAATATTTAGTTATAAGTTTCCTATATTCTTTTCTCTTCTTTACGTAATGTCTTGTACTCTGCAAGAGCTATATACCCATAGATTTAGATAGAATTTATATTGTTTCTTTAAATCTTCCCTAAAGCCTCTTCGCGCCCTTATATTACGTTGCGTTAAAATAACTACTATTAAAATGGTAAACGAACCCAAATCCCTTTTAATAACTATGAGTATTATGACCCTAGTTAGGGAACAGTTAACTATAATACAACAGTTCTTTATAGAAGCCTTAGCTTAGCAGCGGGCTGCACTAGAAGCCTAATACTAGTAATTAATAGAAGCACTCTATAAAGAACTCCGTAACGTTAAGGCACCTATATTATATACCCCAATAACAATACCTATAAACGAGATTAATATAATGGTATCTAAACCTGGCCTGTTAAATAAGAAAACAGAACTGGTAATAATAGCTTAACCTATATATGTAACAAACTAAATACCTATTATAAAATCTAAAAAGCTCCCTAATCCTTTAATGTTTAATAGAAACTGAAATAACCTATATCTCTTTGTAATTAAGCTCCGTCTTAAACTCTTAATAAACTACAACTAATACCCTACCAAAGCTAGTAAAATTAGCTATAGAATATCTTATTTAAGCAAGGACGCTACACGAACTATAAATCCATTCTTCTATAACAGCACCTTTGTTAATTTTAAAATCTTTATCTCCCTACTAAAACGAACGTATAATAACGCCAGCCGTAATACACAGCTATTACTAAACTTAAAAACCTATAATAATGGAACCAAGAATTTACTAGCTTCTTTTTAGAAATTTTAGGCCTTATTGGCGAACTAGATTGGAATAAAGCCGCTAAAGTTACTGCCCTTTAACAAGCTATTTTAGATAAGATTAGAGCCTAGTTAGTAGGCAGGGAACTGCTAAAAGACCTGCTTAAATTCGCTATAATGTGTTAACGAATTAATAAGGACCTTTAATATAACAAACAGACTTATTCTCTAAAGCCGACTACGCCTTATATTTAAAACTTTATAAAACTAATATATACCCCGAAACGCGATCCCTCTCTAAATCCAAAAAGTCCTATATACGACCCTATGGACCTTAATACCACTCGATCTTATATACCCTTAGAAACTAATAAATAAAGAACTTAAGCCATAAACGGAGAATGCTTTAGATGTGGTAAAAAAGGATATATTTAAAGGAATTGCCGAACTTACCCTTTTAAAAAGGTCCGCTGTAGTTCCTCCCAGACATTAAATCGCACTTATTCTTTAAGCTGTACTTATTCCTTAACTTATACTTATTTTATAAATTATACCTAGTTGTTATAAAGCATTTTACCTTTAGTTAACTTGGAAAACGAATCGTCCTAGGGCCAAGTTGCGCCTTAAGACAAGAAGTGGAAGAGTATAAGTGTCTAGGCTCTTCCAGCGCTAATATATAACATAACTCCCTTAATATACTTAGCGAAATTTAAACTCTTAGAAAATGGAAGGAGGTACAAATACTAATAGATAGCGGAGCTACTAGTATAGGCTTTATTAACACGAACTATATAAAAACTTAACGCCTAAATTTAAAGAAACTTGATAAGCCCCAAGGCTTATAAGGCTTTAATGGTAAGCCCTTAATATTGTCACGGAGCGAGTATAAGCGGTGATAATATATAGCGAAGTAGATATTATTAAGCTATGTATATAAACTGCGTGATAAAGTCAAGACGTTATATAAAGAAAAGGAAGTAGGAAACAGGGGGAAAAGGGTACATAACGTTCGCTTAGTTGCTAGGTTAACGGGTACTATGCTACGCACAGGTAGGGTAGAGCTTAGGTGGCGGTTCTAGTAGAACTTGGCAGAATTCGGCAGTTAGAGGTCCTTAAAGTTGCCAGTTGGCAACTCCAACAGTAGAGACGGCAGATTGCGGCGGAATACGGCAGATTGCT
>Ga0307507_10006385_pt1 | contig 18146 bp, 3 predicted proteins | sample 7_EM_MG_FD_207223 | JGI IMG/M metagenome (GOLD analysis project Ga0307507, IMG submission 207223) | Populus trichocarpa ectomycorrhiza microbial communities from riparian zone in the Pacific Northwest, United States - 7_EM | ecosystem: Host-associated > Plants > Roots > Unclassified | place... | reverse complement strand
ACTTTGTATAGAGCTTTGTGCAGGCGTTTGTGCAGACGCTCGTGCAGACGTTCGTGCAGACGTTCGTGCAGACGTTCGTGCAGACGTTCGTGCAGACGTTCGTGCAGACGTTCGTGCAGACGTTCGTGCAGACGTTCGTGCAGACGTTCGTGCAGACGTTCGTAGAGACGATGGTGGAGACGTTCGTACGGGCGATTGTATGGGCGATTGTAGAGCCGTTCGTAGAGACGTTCGTAGAGACGTTCGTAGAGACGTTCGTAGACTTTCGTAGAGACTTTCGTAGAGACTTTCGTAGAGACGTTTGTAGAGACTTTCGTGTAGACGTTCGTAGAGACTTTCGTGGAGACGTTCGTAGAGACGACGCGTCGGTCGGTGTCTACCTACTATGAGAGCTCGATTGCCCTTCAAGGTGGCCCATGCACTGTCACGTGCACGTCGCCAAGCTTAAAGAGACTGCCCCCTACCAACATATTCCTATCATAAAAAAGTAATTGATTATAGAGGAGACTAGTCTAACTCAACTTATTAGCTTATTAGGTTAAATAGGTGTTATTGGGGAGTCAAATATACAGGAGAGAGTGTCTCTCATACAAAATTGCTCAGATTGAAGTTGAGCGCCATAGAGTTCCGCACCAAAGGCCCTCAGACGGCAGGGCAAACTTAAGGTCGGTAGATAGCTGATTGGCTAAAAGAAAGTGGCGTTTTTTAGGATGGAGACTAGTAATACTTTAGTATTAGTGAGTGCGCCTTAAGTTCTGCCCTTGCCGACTGAGTTGCTTACTGAGATAAGCTGCGTCTGAATCTATATAAGGGCGTCGGGGCGGATAAACTATCTGCCGACGTCGTCGAACAAGAAAAGGAAACCAGCTACGCGTACGGCGTAGCGCTTGTAACGGGAGTCCCGTTATAGTCTAGAATAGAACCAATAAAGCTATATAATAAGGATTGGTAAATAAGTCACGTGGTATAATCTATACAATCTATATAATCTATAAGATCTATAATAAAGCGAATAGAGTAGATAGAGTAGATAGAGTAATAACTTTCTTAGGAGTATGGATGCGTATTTAAGGACCTATAGTCCCTACCTAGATAGTTCCTTCTCTTTATAATAAATCTTAGAATATAATTAGAGTTAATCTGTTGGGCAATCACTTCACCAAGGTGTTATTACATTGTTAACTTTTTGTTTACCTATATACCTAGCCCATTAGTCAGCCCACCATAGTATTTCCCACAAGGCTTCGTTATAAAGTATGCAAACAATACCTTTAGGATTTATACTTATTCTGCTATACAGCCTAAGGATTATTAAGTAGATTATATAGGGTTAAGGAAGATTATGCCAGACTTAAAGGGGGGACTTAAATAGCACTTACTTAGAATACACCATACCGATTTATTTAAATAGTGGGAAGATATTAGAATACTAGACATTTTTAAGGAAGAGTTTAATATCTATATATATTATTTACGAAAGACTCCTAGGGAAGAGAAAGATGGTATTCTCTAGGCTATGTGTTATTCTTTATTATAGTAGGTAGTTTAAATAGATCTGGAGCACTATAGATATATAGTAGCCTTACACACTAATAATTCTACTCATTTTATTGTATATTTAAGCTATACACTCTAGTTTCTTAATAGCCATTTCCCTAAAAAATAGAACTTAGAAATTAATCTTCTCTAGGTATATAATAGAGGACTAAATCCTAAAGAAAGTTGGCTTTACTCTTATATTTCCTTAATTAATAAGGGTTGTTAGTCTTACGCGGAACCCTTACCCAAAATGCATTAGTATATACTAAAATAGATAGACTTGCTTTAAGAGCGTGAGGAACTTAATAGTAGGGAACGTATTAAGAATATGGAAGTGGCCTAGACTAAAGCTAATACTAAGAAGTTTAACCTTAACTAGATACCCATTACGTTAAGAACTGGAAAAGTACGGTTTATAAAAGCTATTATTGTATAAGGAGCCACTTAAGCAATATTAAGCCGCTTAATTGTTACTCTAGACTTAATTATAATCCTACTAAACACTAAGAGGTTAGAAATCCTTAGGCTTAAGAGTTAGTAGGAGATTATATAGATAAATCTAGATACCCTCCCCTTAGTATTAACTCCTACTGGTAAACAAGTTACTAATATTCCTCTATATAAATTTCCGGCCTATATACAGCTACAGGCAAAGAGTGCCCTTTTAAATACTTTATTTGGGAGAATTTTATAGGATAACTCCTAAGTAAGGGCAAGATAGTAGATAATCTTAAGCCCTACCTTAAATAATAAATATAAAGTATTTTAGGAAAGATATAAAGCATATATTACTAAGGCTGTTTATAACAGTTTTAAAAAGCTAGAATAATATAAGCAAGAAGTATTTAGGATTAAGTCTTACTTTTTAGCAAAAGAATAAGATTATAGACGTCCCGTAGATAACCTAGAATACCCTAAAGGCTTAATTTTAGAACTAGAATATAAAGACGGCCCAGTTAATAGAGCCTCTAGCGCTCTCTTATTAACTAATTATAGTTCTAAAGCTTAATCTAAAGATAGGGGTGGAACTACTATACCTTAAAATACTAGAACTGCCACTCTAGACCATAGCCCTAATATCTTTAATAAAGTAATACCTATGGAAATTGACCGGGAATTAATGGATCTGGGGAAGCTTAAAGAAGGTAGTTACCAAAATATTGCTTTTAAACATTTACCAGTATTTATTAATGCTCTAAAAAGTACTAATAAACTAGTAGTATTGTACCGCCTAATGCCTTTACCAATTTTAGAAAACGGTACTACCTTAGAAGAGCAGGTAATTAATTCTAGTATTTTATAATCTTTTATATAGAAGAAAATGTAAGCGGAAATAGCTACTGTTTAGGAAAAAGTGTCTTTAAGCCTTTAAGCTAATACTGTTAATACGTAAGAGGATATAAATGCAGAACTTAAAGTAGAAAGTATTGCGGATAAAGATAATACGGAAGAAGCGGAGATAATAATTAAGAAGGGAGTATAGGTAGCTTTAGAGAAGTTAGAGGAGTGTTAGGCATTAGTATATCTTTTTTTTAGGGGGAGAGGTATTTATTACCTACTAAGGAAGATATAAGGAAACGTTAAGGAAAAATATTTTAGGTAAGGAAGGTAATATAGTTATGTTAAATACGCCTTAGTTATTTTGGTTTGTTTTCTTATTATATATATAAAGCTTAAGGTTATATATATTATAGGAGTTTAGGTTTTAACTGTAACAGTTCACCAGCACTACGCTGAGACACAAGGTCGTCGCCTAAGAGGCTCCGAGACACAATCGACGCTACCCTCGTATGTCTCGGATACGGTCAAATATTGAGTCATAGACTACGGAGTTCCGGGTCTACTTTCATGTATTTAGTTCACTTGATTTCCATAGATTTAGAATTAAGTCGCTTATTCAATTCTCCTACACTTGCACTGTTACAGTTATGAGTCCGGATTGCACTACCTACTAAACCAATTAATCTACTACCTTATTTACGAAGTCACTACTTCTACCACCTTTGCAAGTGTCTTGAGCTTCTTCACCTACCAAACAAACGGACGGTCGCACCTAACCGACGAACGTACCCAATAGACGAACGAACTGACAAATTAAATCAAAAGCTTAAAACGTCAAAATAAGGTTTCGCCAAGACGCTAACCTAGGACCTTGCTTGACCTATTAAATTCTAAAAATGATAACCAATACAGACAGACCTTATTCAAAATTCAACCTTATCCTTGAAAAGCCATCTGATTAGATACAATGGTTCTTTATTATTTAAGATACTGCTAAAACAAACAACGTATGGCAGTACATCGACCCATTAAAGAAGAAAGACAAGCTTCCAAAGCTAGAACCTCCGAATTGACCTACACCAAGAGACGTGCTTCCTACTGCTATATTGATAGCCAAGCTAGATCCAAACCAACTCATTGCCTACAATTAACTATACGCAGAATACAAGGACGACCTCCGCGTGCACCAGAAGCAAGAGCAAGCCATAAACGATATCAGCAATTATATTGTCCGCACGACGTTGGTAGCCTACCTCCCTCTCATTAAAGACCTCGGAACAGTATACGAACGCCTTTAAGAGTTAAAGACTGTACTCGCCCCTACTACCTTAGGTCAAAAGCGCGATGTCCTAAATCAATACACAGCTCTTAAAGCCTATAATAAAAAGCAGAGCATTAAAAAATGGTTAAACAACTAGAGGAGCGTCTATAAGCTGGCAGAGGAATTAGAGCTTCTAGACGTATAGGGATTCAGGCCCCACTATGATTTTGTATAAGCTATTAAAGCCATCTCTTCTAGTTTCGTAGGAGCACTAGAAGTAGACCTAATTAGGAAAGAATAAAAAGACGAAAAAGCCCTATCTATTATTGACCTCATTAAGGAATTCAAGGAGCACTACCGCATGTAGTAAGCATCGTCTACCTTAACTGCCAATAACTCTACATTTGTAACCCTTTAAAATAATTCTAATTCAGACTCTAACGGTAATTCCAATTCCAATAGCAATTTAAATTTAAATTTAAGATGGAACAAGGAATGTATATACGGCATTATATATCAGTTTAACGACTACTATTACATTACTGAGCACAAGCGCCCTTAAGGATGGAGACCAAGGGCAAATGTTTAGAAGAAAGTAGACGAAGCTATTTTATCTACACCTTGGATTAAACGCATCGTTAACCAAATCTAAAAAAGAGAATAGGAAGTAAAGGAGAACAATTAGAATATAGAATCTATAATTGATTTTAATTCTAAAACCCTACCTTCTACTAAACCGACTAGCTATGCTGCCGTGTTTAGTACTGGTTAAATTCCTTTTAAACTCTAGAACACCTAGATACTTAACCCTAATGTAGATACCCATATCTATAACAATAAAGAAGACTTTACCTTCTTATACCTAGTAGCAGAAGACGACTACCTAATTACTGGCGGAAATTTTGGGAAAATTTAAGCCTACGGAATAGTAACTATTACTGTTAATATACCTACTAGGAAGTTAAAAATAAAGCTATCCCATATAGCACTAGCACCTACCTTTTTTATAAATATTGTAGCACTTTTAAGAGCTACTGATAACAACATCTATTTTGACTTAGGACGAAATGTGCTATACCGTCTAGCAACTAGTAAAACAGTCTGCTATGCAAAATAACTAGGGGGCCACTGGGCACTAATGCACAGAGAGCCTAAAAATACCCTAGACTTAACAACTCAATCTACCTTCTTAATAGGAAGATTTTAACTAAGCTAAATGGCCCGTAAACCAATTGGAGCCACAGCTATAAGATGGCATAAAATACTTGGCTATATAGGACCTGATGCTATTACACAGCTTCCTAAGTACGTTATTAGCGCAGAGCTGACTGAATTTGAAACCAATAAATAAGCACCGCTTAAAATTAAATATAAAGTTTGCTTACTAGTAAAGCACACATAGCAGATCTCTTAAAGATAAGAACATAAATTTCTAGCCATTTAACCATTTAAACGGCTAGCATTTAATATTATCTACCTTAGAGTACTAGGGTACAACGGCGATAGATATATTATGTATTTCTATTGCACATATTCCAAATTTAACTTTGTGTTTACCTCTAAGAATAGGGACAAAGCTACTATCCTACCTACTATTTGCAAGACTTACCGCTTAATTAAGATATAATTCTACTAAGACGTCGTCTTCTTCTGGAGCAATAATAAATAAGTATTTAGACAAACGGAAGATACCCTAGACACGTAGTGTGCAGACAAAGGCATTACCTTTAAATGCTGAGCACTATATACCAAAGAACAAAATGGCGGAGCTAAACGATTGGGAAAAACCCTTATGGAATAATTAAGGTCTATATAGCTAGAAGCATCCTTACCCCCATCTCTAGGACTAGAAGCCTTCCTTGCTGCTAGCTATGCACTTAATTAAACACCAAATAAACAACTAGGGTGGAAAACTCCGTACAAGGTCACCTATGGCAAGCTGCTATTACTTACCTATATACACAAATACGGTTGCAAGACCTATACGCTAAATAAATAGGTTAGAAAAGGAAACAAGCTAGCTCCTTATACATCAATTAGACACCTAGTCGGCTATAATTTAACAAATATCTATTAAATTTGGATTCTAAGCCTTTACAAAGTTATTTAAACCAAAGACGTTATATTTAATGAGACCTTATTCTATAACCCCAAGGGTTAAAACATTAATTACCTACTTAGGGAAGCATTAGAAGACACCATCTAGGTAATTAGTCTACTAGAACCTCTCTATAAGGACAAATCTAAGGATAAATCTATCCTATATAGACCTACCTTAAATGCAGATTAAACGACTACATTAAATAACTCAGCAGAGCTTCCTATAAAGGACATTGAATAGCTACCGACACTTAGCAGAATAGTATCTCCGGATCTACTAGAAATAAACACCACACTAGGAGGACTTTAAGACAATATCTTAGATATAATTAAAACAGGTTCTACCCAGCCAAGTAGTTTACCAGAACTGTTAAATATAGCTCCACAAGCTAATAAGGTCTCGGCCGATCCTTCTGCCGACCTCGTCCTACCAGAAGGTTCCAAACAAATTCGACGTTAAGCGTACGTAGCAGCACTAGCCAATATACCTACCCTATTTAGTTACTACGCTGGCTTTACTATAGGACTAGTAAAGGACATTAACCGAACTAGATCCTCCCTGTATAGAGATAATCTTTCTCCTAAACCAAGGAACCTTAAAGAGCTAAGAAAGCACCCTTTGACTACTGGCTTTTAAAAGGCCATAAAAAAAGAATATAATAACCTAAAACGCCAAGGGACATTTAAGACTGTACCAAAAGAAGAAGCATATAACGAGCAGATCCTTCTACTGAAATAGGTCTTTAAATACAAGTTCAACAGCGACGGCTACCTATAAAAGCTAAAGGCTTAACTGTGTGTCCGCGGAGACCTACAGATTACTAAGGAAGAGACCTATGCAGCAACCCTAGCTGCTTGAATATTCCGTGTCCTTATAGCTATAGCAGCCGTATTTAATTTGGAGATTTGACAGTATGACGCTGTAAACGCATTTATAAATACAAGACTAGATAAGCCAGTCTACTATTACTGCCTAGAAGGCTTTAATTAAAACGGATATATCCTAAAGCTACTTATGGCGCTATACGGATTAAAGGTCTCACTACTACTTTGGTACAAAGAGCTTATAAATATACTGGCTAAATTCGGGTTAAAGCCTATCCTAGGTATGAACTGCCTTTACACCAATAGACGACTTATTGTCTTCTTTTATATAGACGATATTGCCGTTCTGTTTGCCAAAAAGGACCTTTAAAGACTAGAAGAATTTAAAGCTAAACTTCTATATTAATACGAGATCCGTGCACTAGGAGACCTACAATAGTTCCTAGGAATGTAAATCGAACAAGATCGTGTAAGCAGAAAGCTCTGGCTCTACCAAGATTCCTATATCAAAAAGATAGCTAGTCGGTTTAAGATTGAACTAGAAAGGTTCCCTAAAACACCACTACCTAATAAACTAATTCCGTCTAACCAGCAGACGAACCCTTAAAGAACACTAGCCTATTAGCAACAAGTCGGTTCTTTTGCACACCTTGCCATATTTAGAAGACCTAATATTACGAAGACGCATTTAAAGCTAGCCGAATTTCTTACTAATCCAAATTAAAAGCACCTCAATGCATTAAATTAAGCCATCGCCTATTGCCTTAAAACAAAATCTATAGCTATTAAATACTCTGGCGAAGTATTTAGAGCACACATCTATTTCAGAAACCCTAAAGGAGAAGACGTCACCTTTTACGGAGCATCCAACGCAGCATTTACAGACCATAAAGACACCAGACGGAGCTCTTAAGGATACCTTTTTATACTATTTAGAGGACAGATTAATTGGAAGGCAACCCTATAAAGATTAGTAACTTGTTTAACTACCAAAGTGGAGCTTCTCTCCTTGTCTACGGCTGCTGTTAAAATTATCTAGTGGCAGCGTTTCTTTAAGGCAATCGGTCTTAATTTAGAACGCGATTTTACCCTACTATGCGATAATATGTAGACTATACAACTCCTAAGACAGGATACACCAAAGCTTGACACTAAGCTACGACATATTAACGTCTATCAGCACTGGCTTAGACAGGAAGTCTAAGATAAAAAGATTAACGTACAATGGGTCCCTATAGACAAGATACCTACCAACAGTCTTACCAAGATCCTACCCCATCAAAGGCACGAGGCATGGATAAAGCAATTAAATTTAGTGGACATTCAATATTAGATCACTGCTATAACTAACAAAGACTCTTAAGTATTACCCTGTACTACTCCTAAAGTTATATCTAAATTTCCTACTTTGGTATAGCTTCTATCTTCGTTTTATTTTCTATAGCTTTAACTACACCGTCAAATCTGGGGGGGTGTATAACAGTTTACCAGCACTACGCTGAGACACAAGGTCGTCGCCTAAGAGGCTCCAAAACACAATCGACGCTACCCTCGTATGTCTCGGATACGGTCAAATATTAAGTCATAGACTACGGAGTTCCAGGTCTACTTTCATGTATTTAGTTCACTTGATTTCCATAGATTTAGAATTAAGTCGCTCATTCAATTCTCCCACACTTGCACTGTTACATTAACTTTACCTTACCTTAATACAATTTCTCTTCTACCCTCTATTAATTAATAACTTCTTTAGTATAAATTAAGCCGTTCCATTCTTTTATTTACAAAACTTAATTAAGTATTATTTTTAAGTGTTGGGCTTTGCCTTTCCACATTGCCTATAATAATAGTAATATTAATCTGGCTATAAAGCCAAAGCTCCCTATATGCCACTAGATATATATTAAATAGCTTATTAGTAAGGGAGCTTGGTAGAATATATATAGGATGCAAAATAATGACTAGAAGGTAGGAAGTATTAAAATCATTTAACTATTAAAAAGTTAGTAAATATGCTCCTAAAACGCTTTCTTTAGTTAACTCTAACAAGTATATAATTACTTATTTAGGTTAGAATTAAGGATCTAAACTAAATTAAAATCTACCTATATCTATTAGACCAAATTAGGATCTACTTATATTTATCTAGATTTTATATTAACCTTATTAAAATATTATTAGAATAGAAACAGCTTACCTTACCCTTTATAACCGTAATAATAACTAGAACCTCTTTCTCTTCCTTATATTTAGTGTATTCTAAATATATTGTATATTAAGGCTTTATAAGCTTAATAGGCTATAACTTATAGGTAATAGCACCTAAGTATTATATATAGGAGGCTAGTATAGGAGTAGGCTTAAAAAGAGTCGCGGTTATATAACGGATATAATAGTAACTAATATAGCTTAACTAGCGGTAGTAGTAGATATAGCAGCATTAAATAGGGGGTTAATTAATAAAGTTTAACTCTAGCTTAGCGTCGGATTAATACTAGAAATCCTAAATATTATATCTACACCCTATAAAGAAGGGTGCAGTATATAATTATATTTAAGACTAGCCGCATACAGCTCCTACTATAGACTTTTAGATAGTAGATCTACGTACTCCTATTCGTCTATATAGTTATTAAGGTATTTATATATAGTAATTAGGTAGAATTAACATGCTATTTAATATAGCATAGTATATAGGATGGCAATAGTATAATATATTAGAAATAAAACAGATCTGCTAATAGCTGTAGGTACTGCTAATACCTAAGCCTATTAAAGTCTCTTAAGAATATAATTCTTTTTTACATCCAGATTTGCCCCCTTCTTATTATTATTATTCATTGCTTAACGTCCGATTCGGATCCCTGTTGGGCCCACGCGGACTACTCCTTATATACATGTGGGGAGAAAACTCTATTTGAGAAAACCCCGTGATCCGTCTCCTCGCCTTTTGGGGCTCGCTTGCGAGTCGCCTGCGAGTCACCAGTGGTGCTCTACTACCTTACTTTTTGACCTCCTTGGGAGCCCCTTCTTATTATGTATTTTATATTTAGGTATTCTTAACTAAAGGGAGTTATTATAGTAACTATAATAGGAGCCTTTATTGGTATTAGCAGTAATTAAAGCATTAGGCTCAGTAAAATACTTATATAGTGTTTTCTTAATATACTCGTAATCATTATATAGCTAGAAAAACTTATCTCTTATCTCTATACACTTCTGCTTATCTCCCTTTTTACCTCCCCGCTTTAACTAGATATTATTACTAGCTAACAAGTTGTCTAAATTTATAGAGTTAACTAACAGTAATTGGGACCTACGTAATAGCAATAGTTAAAAGGTAGAAGAAGGGTAAGATAATAGTATATAAGACTGTTATTATTAATAAGAATTTAAACGGTATATTGCCTTCGGCTTTAACTATAGGAGTAGGTCTTATTTACTAAAGCACCAATATTTAAACAGAAAGATTATTTTAGCCCTTTTACCATCGCGGCCAGCTTAACCACCACATTATAGAAAAAAGAGAAATGTTATTTAAGCGTTAGTATTATATATATAACCACTCTGCGGAGGTTCGGAAGATCAACGCTAGTCCCAATAGCCTCTATAGTAAAGATAATTTAAATCTTAAAAGACTTTACCAGTTTCCTAAACTTAGCTAGTATTAACTTCTTACTAAATAATAAGATTATTTAATGGAATACGGCCTTAATTAAGTAGGTAATATTCTTAGTATATTAAGCTGGATATAGCTACTATAGGTACTTAGATATACTTCTATATGCCTCTATAGCTTAGACCTTAGTGTTAAAGAATATAATAGTCTTTAGAATCTTGTACGGAGTAACTAAGTGGCTCCCGCCCTAAAAGACGGCAGGATTAATAGCCTTATTAAAAAGAAAGTAGAGTAAGATATATTTAGTAATTATATCTTTTAGTATCTAGCTAAGATAAAAGATAAGCTCTCTATAGAAATAGAAGTCTGCTTAAGGTGTATATTAGTGTTACTAAAGCCTAAGGACTTCTTTACTGTTTCTAATATTTCTAGATCTAAAGTTATAGAATAGGCAAACTATGGAACTAAGCTTCTAATTAGATTGCGCACATAGTATAACTACGCATACTTGGGGCGAAACTTCTTGCCCTATTATATAACAAGATAAGCTTTATTAATAATAACTAAGGCCAATTACTTCTTAAACTTAGGGTCTTTAAGCAGATTATAGAAAGATGGTATACTGGCAAGCTTAGGACTAATAAAGATATAGGTATATAGTCCGGCTCTTGTCACGAAGTGCATATAGAGCAGTTCATTGATAAAATGGGTTAATTAATTGATGATCTTGACTTAATCATTGATTAATGCTTCTTCTCTTAGGGCCCTAGGGCTGCGAGCTATGAAGAGATTTTACAGTGCACGTAACTCGTGCACGTAACCCACGCCTTTAGAGAATATAGATTATCTAACACACCCCCTTAGCTTTAAGCTCTTTAAGGTCAAAGCTAACCACCTTCTTGTATCCGTCAATAAGTTAATTAAACCGTAATCTTATCTAAATCCTTCCGTCTTGCTCTAATACTATCCCTTAGGTCCTCCAGTTGCTTCTCCTTATTTAGCCGCTCCTTAATATCCACTATTCCGATTATATTAACAAAGCTTTAAAACCTCTGCTTAGGCAGGGCCTTTATAAGTCTATTGGCGATTATCTCCTTCGTCACTGTCCATTAAAATCATACTTATCTTATTACGTATTCCTAACATAGCCAGTGTTAATAGATATTAACGTATTAGAGCTTTATAATCAGCTTTACTGTGTCTTTTATAATTAGTTAGAGCGTCTAGATGTTGTCACATTTAATAATTAAAGGCTTGTTTAGTTATAATATTATTGCTTTAAACAACCTACTAATAAAGATAGCTTCCTTTACTGTCTATAATAGGGCTAACAACTCGGCTTTTATGCTCAACGTCATAACCGTACCCTACTTGTTTACTCTCTAGGCAATCGGCCCCCTAAATAGCTTCATAATATATTCTTGCGAGCTCTTTCTATTAATGGAGTTGTCCGTAAATAATGCGTTACTAGCACAGATAAATAATTACACTTTACTTCTACCGTCTCTTCTATCATCTTGTCCTTTATCGCGTATTCCTTTATCTCTCCCTCTACTGTTCATTCCTTCCTTATCTCCTCTATAGCAGATTGCTCTGCTCTTTATGCCATATAGGTACTAGATTACTCTGTCTACCGCTTAGTAGTGCTCTTAGCTTAGGTTTTAATTAAACCTTACCAGCTATAATACTACAAAAGCAATATCCGGACGCATTATAGTGGCTGCATAGAGTACTAACTCCATTTTTCTCTAATATAGCATTATAGAAGCTAGTAGGGATTTAGGATAGACTAATAGGTCTATATTAGGGGATAGACGCGTTAGATAGATTAATTAGTAATTAGTAGGGAGGAGTTCTGATTCTGCTATAGGAGTATCTAGAAGACGCCCTTTAAGATCTATCTTATACTAGTTAGCTATCTTCTTAATATAGGCTTCCTAGGATAGCCATAGAAGCCTTTAGCTATAATTACATAGCATATAGATTCCTAGGAACCATTTTAGCTCGCCAAGGATACTTATCTAGTATTCCTTGCTTAGCTCCTTAATTGCTTCTTAAGCTTTCTTCTTATCTATCTTTTGGTAGCAGAAGATAATATTATTAACGTAGAAGAAGATAACTATTTCACCTTTTAGCATAATATACGGCTCCTAGGGAACCTCTTTAAAACCTAATTTATTTAACGAGCTTGTGAGATTCTTTTGCCATAATAGAGGGGATCGTTATAGTCCGTAAAGGGCTTTTCTTAAGCGCAAGACTTTGTCTACCTTTCCTTTATTGAACCCTAGCGGTAGCTTTATATAGACAAACGCGTTAACTGTATCTATCTATATCGTCTCCAGGTTAAATTTTGTGGTGATCGCCATAAGGGTTTAGAAGGTCGTATTAGCTAATATAGTAGTTCTCATAGGTAGGTCTCCCGGGGCCTATTAATTTCCGTATACTACTAAGCGTGCCTTATACTTCTAAAGGAATCCGTGCTTGTCCGTCTTATAGATGAACACCTACATTAAGCTAAGGACCTGCTATCCCTTTATATGCTTCTTATCTATTTCTTAAAACAACCTTATTTAATAATAAGATTAAAGATAGGCTTATTAAGCCTCTTAGAACTAATCTTAAAGAGGGTGCGTATTAAGGTCCTAAATTAACTAAGGTAGCGGAGGTAAGTTCTTCCTATATAATCTAATATTACATATTCTGCCTAATTTCAGCTTACTGTTATTAAGTTAACTATTAAGGTTAAACTTCCTTCCTGCTATAAAGGCGCTATAATAGGCTAAGGTAATCCTTTTAGTAATAAAGTCTTTAAACCTATTATCGCAGGCTTCCTTAAATAAGTCTTTAACTAAGTTATTAAACACCCCCTAAGTGTAAAACCCATCTCCTACTCGGTTAATAGTATCCTGATTAGTATCTAACTTTATAGAATACTTGACGTAAAAGGTATATAGAGATTCTTCGTCTTCTTCTATTAGAGGTGGCGTATAATATATATCTTTAAGAGCTCTTATAAGCTTAAGATCTGCTAACTTATTAAAGGCTTAAACTAGCTTATTATCAACGTTATCGTCTTCCTCTTAAATTAACGGTTTAAATACTTTATTATCGTCTTCTAGAAGAACCTTATTCTTAGTTAGGGTATTAGGGAGTTAAATCTTCTTAATTAGCGTATCTAATTCAACGTGTAGACCCTTTAAGATGTCTATTTACTTACCGTTAAAGAACGTCTTTTTATTAAAGATAACGTCCCTAGTAAAGATAACGATACCCTTATATAGGATCCAGATCCTGTAGATATTGGTAGAGTTATAGCTAATAAGGTAGCCGATATGGGCTCGCGGATCTAGTTTGCTTAGCCTTTTCTTCTTTAGCTAGGCGTCCGTCATTATCACGTACGCCCTATAGCTGTAGGCTTTTAGGTATACTAGTTGTGGTTTTTTTAATCTTCTATTCGCTAGGTAAGTATGGAACCTCTTATATAGCGATTTCCATCTATTACTTTCTTATAGCGTTTAATCTCAAAGGTAGACTATATAGTTAACTATCTCATTCCATAGATTATATGGTAAATTAGCAGCAATTCTTATTGCACATCCTTTCTTAATAATTACACCCCCTAAGCATTCGGTGGTACCATTTTAAGCTTAGATATATAGCGCTAAAGGCTTAAATATAATCCCTTAAATCCATAGCCATTTAAGGGTTCTCCTTCTCCCTAGCTCGTTATCTAATCTAATAGTATTAACTTTAAGGTTATACCTTAGATAAATCCATTAGATGAAATCTTTAAGCACTTATAGTGTCTCCTTCTCTTTGCTATACGTTATTATAAAATACGGGAAGGTTCTTCCTAAAAAGGTATTATAAATAAATATAACTTATATAAATCTAGCATGCGCTTCCTTAAGGTCAGTCCAGTTAATATAGAGGTTAAGACAAGGTTTATTAATATTCCGTTTTAAGAACCTTCTTAAGACCTAATGCTTAATTTTAGCGAGACTGCAATATTAACATTCCGTTATCTTTAGGCCTTAAAACTTAACCCCTAGGGCGTTAATACCTAAATAATAAAGGCTTATAGGTCCTGGATAACCTAGACGCAAATACTATAGTTATATATTACCTTTTAAATCTAGATAAACGTCTCTTAACGATGCTCTACGCTTCTATTAGCGGCGTAGCAGTCGGCTTATATTAAACGCTAATAGACTTTCTAGTTAAACGTATTTAATAGTCTGTTGTCCGTAACGTTCTTCCATTTAATATAGAATTATATTATTCTTCCAAACTAGAAGATTGTTGTCTCCTTTGTTGTTTTAGTAGTACCCTTATTTTTAAAGTAGACAGAACAACACTAGATTCGTGTTAAAGTCCGTATAAAAGGCAACGTCCTTAAGACGTAGGATTCCCTTACTCTTATCTGGTTTTGTAACTTAGATAGTAATATTACCGTAACCTAGTATAGGCACTTCTAAGCTTCCGGCGATAACATATTTGTATCTTAAAGCTTTCCTAAAGTTATAAAAATAAGAGAGATTATTAAAGATATAGAGAGTGGTTCCTAAGTTAAGAATAGTTAATAGCTTTAATAGATGGTGTTAACCAGTATTAAATAATTCTAGGAATATCGCATTGGCTTCTCCTTTGATCTTCCTAACTATCTCCTAACTCTCGTCCTGTTGTTATCAAGCTTTATTAACATTTAATTCCTTAAGCTTAAGTCGTTCCACTTAGGCAGCTAGATCCTTATTATGCTCTACCTTTTTACACACCTTTTTTATATATATACCCTCAGCATTAAATCCCTTAGGCCTCTTGCACTTAAATAGATACTAATAGTTAGGAAGGGTATATCCCCTTATATCGCATATTAGGCATTTTAGGTTCTTCGACTTCTTAGAAGACGTCTCTTTAGTTAAATTTATCCCTACCCTTTTTTGACTGCGAGATAAGCTATTCCCTCTTCCCTTTTGGACTTTAGCAGCAATAGAGATATCCTCTTTAGACTCTCCTGCAAAGTCTACGTTAAATACACTCCCTCTAGTAGTTAAGGATGGTACGACTTTTAAAAGGTTTGCGAATGCTTCCCGTAGCTCTATTACTACTTTATAGTATTCTAATAAGTAAGCCTTTTCAGTATTATTTGCCTATTTAGTGTACATAACAAAATAGGTTTCGATTATAGGTTGTATTGCATTCGCAAGGTCTATTAGCCAGATCCTATTAGTTATCTATAAAAGACCATACTTCTCTACTATCTTTATTATATGCTCCCATCGGTTAAGCCACTAGGTAATTTTTGCCTGCTTAAGTCCCTTAAGTAATTCTATATACTATAATTATACCTTCCTTATTATAAAGTTCTTTAAGGGCTTAGTGTCTTCTTTTAAACAAATTAGCCATTCTTTGACTATAAGGGAAGGGTCAAGCAGTAGCTTCTTCTAAATCAATACTATAGATGTAATCTAGGTGCGTATCTGTTATAGATACTCTTCCTATTTCAGGAAGTACTTTATATCTTAGTTATAGTATTATCTACTGTTCTTATACGCTCTCTATTAATTCGTCAAGAGCTGTATATATAAGGTTGCATTCTCGTTAAAATCTATAACCTTTAGATAAGGTAGTTTTTTAAGTAGACCTTCTTAAGGTGCTTCTGTGGCTGGGTTAACATAGGCCCAAATTTGCTAATCTATAAGGGCTTGGAGTTGCTATAGCCATTATTCTCAATCTTCTGGCTTATTAAGGATAATCGTTGTTAACAAACTCATTAGTGGAGTTATTTAACTAATAGGCAAGTAAGGAATTAAGATGGTATTTTATCGTTAGGATTATCCTTATTATTAGGATCGTCCTTATCAGGATCGTCCTATAACAATTAAGGTAGGATTTCTCGTGGAATCTCGTAGAATCTCGTGGAATCTTGTGTCAGAATCGTCCTGTAACGATTAAGGTAGGATTTCTGTCAGAGTCTGCGTCTTGACAATGAGGTGTCAGAGTCTGACGATGAGGTAGAATTTCTTTAAATGATTGAGTAATAGCTAAATAGTTTCTTAAGTCGGCGGACCGGGCTCATAACTGTCACGAAGTGCATATAGAGCAGTTCATTAATAAAACAGGTTGATTGATTAATGATCTTGACTTAATCGTTAATTAATACTTCTTCTCTTAGGGCCCTAGGGCTGCGAGCTACGAAGAGATTTTACAGTGCACGTGACTCGTGCACGTGACCCACGCCTTTAGAGAATACAGATTATTTAACAGCTCTTGCATTCTTAAGCGCTTTATCTATATCCTTAACGTCAGCGTTAAGGAGCAGCATATTGCCACTAATCTAATTAACCTTTTAAACTTACTATTTTGCAATCTTATTTAGAGAAAGAAATACTAGTAATATAGTATTTTTATAAAGGATTAAAATTACTTATATAATAAGGCTTTTACTAAAGCCAGTTTATATAATAAGGATAACATTAATATAATTATAGATTAGCTTCCAAATACAGGTTATCTACTTATTTTTTATATTAAATTTATTGCTATATAGCGATGATATAGTATCCTAAATTACGTTATCTTATTCTTAAGTTGTTATATTAGGCTTCTTCTTGTCTTAGATCTTTCTCTAAGCTCTAGCTACCCGCATCTTTAGTATATACTAACCGGCTAAGCTAGTAGAGAGTTAAGATATTTATAGGTCTGTCCATAGTAACTAAGGAACTTTACTATCTACTACCGGTAACTAAGACGCCTTGCTATTAAAGCGTTACTTTTTAAAGATATCTACTACACTAATAGTATTATCTACTGCCTCGCTAGCGGTATGAGGACAGTTATATACCATACTAGGCGCATTTCTAATTTTTAGTCTCCTTATTATATCGGCAAAATATAGTACCCTACCAATGGCCTCAATGGTTGGTGGTTGACGCAATTGGCGCGCAGTTGAGGGCATTTGGCAACTCGACCGACTAGCCTATGTCGTGTTTTTTTGACACGCAGCCTGCGCGCAGCCTGCGCGCAACCTGCCAGTAATTTGTGTATTTGGCAACCACAATTGTATTTAGAGCTATTTACCTCTTTTATACTAATAGTATATTTTAAATAAATAAAAGCTATTTATAAGGCTAGCAAAATAAATAATATTATTTTAGATAATTTAATATAATATAGCGATGGTTCTTTTCTACCTATCTACCTATTGACTTACCTACCTGCCTATCTACCTACCTGCCTACATCGCCTACTTGTCTGCATTGCCTACCTGTCTGCATCGCCTACCTGTCTACATTGCCTACCTGTCTGCATCGCCTACCTGTTTGCATCTGCCTACCTGTCTATATCTGCCTACCCGTTAGCATCTGCCTACCTGTCTGCATCTGCCTACCTGGCTGCATCTGCCTACCTGTCTGCATCTACCTACCCGTCAGCATCTCCCTGTTTGTGCCTACCTGTCTGTGCTACCTTGATTCGATCGATCGATCGAATCGTTTATAGTGTTCGCTGGCTAGTCGTTGT
>Ga0307507_10006384_pt1 | contig 18148 bp, 2 predicted proteins | sample 7_EM_MG_FD_207223 | JGI IMG/M metagenome (GOLD analysis project Ga0307507, IMG submission 207223) | Populus trichocarpa ectomycorrhiza microbial communities from riparian zone in the Pacific Northwest, United States - 7_EM | ecosystem: Host-associated > Plants > Roots > Unclassified | place... | reverse complement strand
ATATAGACCACGTAGTCTGCTTTAATATAAGAGACAGTCACCACCATCCCAAAGAGCATACAATACTATACGTATTTCGTGCCCCGGGATACGACTCACTCGTGCTATTAAGTTAGTACGAACATTAACCTTAGCTGCTCCGATTCCATTAATTCTATCTTTAAATATTTAATTATTATCTATTAATTAATTAACCATTTCTTGTAACTAACTTACTATAATAAGCTGCGAATCAGTATCTCTTATATTAGTATCTCCTAACCCTAAGGTTATAGCTGCCGTAGATAGCGTTATAACTAGTGCTTTTAGTAGCATATTATTTAACTTTATTAATACTATAACTAGGTAGTAAATATATAATAAAGCCTTATAGGAAATACTATAGTAAACTCGCTAATAGGCTAGGTATATAGGTAACGAATAAGTTAATAATATAATAATAACTATTGGAGTGGTTGCCCAATAGATTAACTTTAATTATATTCTAAGATTTACTATAAAGAAAGGAACTATCTAGGTAGGGACTATAGGTCCTTAAATACACATCCATACTTTTAAGAAAGTTATTACTCTATCTACTCTATTTGCTCTATTTGCTCTATTATAGATTTTATAGATTATATAGATCACATTATGTAACCTTAGCTACCATTCCTCGTTATATAGCTCCACTAGTTCCATCCTAGACTATACTCTTACTAACTAGCTTCTTCTATCTCTTCTCTAAATAGTTATAACATCGTACTTAAAGCGTCCGTAATAGTGGCTATAGAGTGTATATATTTAAGAAGTCTACAAGACGTTGCGCAATTAATCGTAAGGGTTAAGGGCGTAAGGAGGTAATATAGCTATATTTACAACTAGCTTTTATCCCTTACCCCCTTAGCAAAAAAATTATTTAACTTTGCCTAATTGCTACTAACTGTATATAGTAATTATAGCGAACGCCTATAGCTGTATATAAGGGCTATTTTGGTTATCTAGAAGAACTATCCTAAAGATTAATGGGTATAACTCCTCCCTTTCTTATAGCTAAGTATAGATATTCGCTATAATTGCTATATATAGTTAGTAGCAATTAGGTAAAGTTAAATATATTCTCGCTAAAGGGGTAAGGGAGGGGGGGTAAAGGCTAGTTATAAATATAGCTGTATACCTACGCGTAGCTAATATAAGCTATATATAAGGTATATATAAGAGCATAGGGCTCTCCTATAGAGGCCCCTACAGTAGGGTTCCATAAAAATACCCCCCCTTCTATAGAGGTGGAGCTCTAGCGACGCTATAGTTACTATATATATATAAAAGGGACATTTAAGGTACAGAGAAGAAAAGGGAATATTGCTAAAGGTTTATAACAACGTTATATAATAAGGCTTAGTACCTAAGAATCTAACTAATTAGATAACTTTAACTGCTAATTAAAGTTCCTAAATATTTTAATAATTTTTTAGTTATATAATTACTATAATAGGATTAGCCTAGTTATAGTAGGAATGTCTTAGTAAAACACTTAATAGATAACTATTTATAACTGTCTATAATTATCTGCCATAATTTACTATTTTCTACTAGCACTATAATATTAAAGTCTATTAAAGACCGCGTATATATATATATTAACTACCAAGACCCCTAACTATTTAATTATATAATTCTCTTATTATTCCTTTCTCTTCTTTATATAATATCTTATTTTCTATAAGAGCTATATACTCTTAAATTTAGATAGAATTTATATTATTCCTTTAAATCTTCCCTAAAGCCTCTTACGCCCTTATACTATATTGCGTTAAAATAACTATTATTAAAATAGTAAACAAACCTAAATCCCTTTTAATAACTATAAGTATTAATAATTAATAATAATAATAATTTATTGCTTAATGTCCAATTTGGATCCCTATTAGGCCCACGCGGACTACTCCTTATATACATATAGGGAGAAAACTCTACTTAGGAAAACCCCGTAATCTATCTCCCCGCCTTTTAAAACTTGCCTATTTAGCGCCTGCGAGTTGCCTATAGTGCTCTTCTACCTTACTTTTTAATCTCCTTAGGAACTACTGCTGCCGTAATAAGCCTACAGACACGCTAGTATTATAAACTTTACTCTACTACTGTAGAGTTAACAGGGGGCGCCTATTACTCGCCCCTTTATCTTCTATTACCATTTTCTTTGAAACCCAAAATTAATCTAGCATATTTTGGCTAATAAGCCATTAAGTAACCGCCTTAAGACCTTTTTATATTAAGAATAGTGTATTATAGTTCTCTGTGCCAGCTACTAAGAGCATTACTTCTTAGTTGGTACGTAAGGGGCATAGCAGTATTACGTGTTTTGGTGTCTATCTTAGCTAGCCACATTCGCATCTTAGGCTACCTACTAGGATACCTACCTAGTAGAGCCAATTTTTTAGTCCTATTATTCCTATTCTTAAGAGTGTTGCCATTATATTTTCTGCCTTTATTAGCCCTTTTTAGAGCCCTTAAGTATTTACTTATAAAGTGCCGCTACTACCTCCTATAATTGTTAATAATAGTAACAGTTCTTACTTTATTAACTTAATTAATAATATATAATAGAAAAACACAATTTAAATAATTTAAACTTTTTATTAAGTAAAAAGGATATAAAATATAAACCTAGGAAACCTATAACTAGATTAAGGCCAACACACCTTCCTTAGTAAAATAATTCTATAAGAACTATTCTTTATAGCCTACTTTAGCTAAATAGATATATTATTATTATTATTATTCATTGCTTAATGTCCGATTTGGATCCCTATTAGGCCCACGCGGACTACTCCTTATATATATATAGGGAGAAAACTCTGCTTAAGAAAACCCTATAATCTATCTCCCTGCCTTTTAGGACTCGCTTACTTAGCGCCTATAAGTCGCCAGTGGTGCTCTACTACCTTACTTTTTAACCTCCTTAGGAACCACTACTGCCGTAACATGCCTATAGACGCGCTAGTATTATAAACTTTACTCTACTACTATAGAATTAATAAGGGGCGCCTGTTGCTTGCCCCTTTACCTTCTATTACTATTTCCTTTACAACCTAAAACTAGTCTAGCATATTTTAGCTAATAAGCTATTAGGTAACCGCCTTAAGACCTTTTTGTATTAAGAGTAGTATATTATAGTTCTCTATGCCAGTAACTAAGAGCATTGCTTCTTAGTTAGTGTGTAAGGGGTATAATAGTATTATATATTTTAGTGTCTATCTTAGCCAGCTATATTCGCATCTTAGGCTACCTACTAGGACACCTACCTAGTAGAGCCAATCTTTTAGTCCTATTATTCCTGTTCTTAAGAGTATTACCATTATATTTTCTGCCTTTATTAGGCCTTCTTAAAGCCCTTAAGTATTTACCCCCTATAGCGTTAACTATACTATAGCTTAGGTTCCTCTTGCTTAAGTTAGCCTCTATACCTTTAACTCTTATTTACCTCTCTAGCGTTAGTCCAACCAGTATTATATTACAATAGATGGTTTCCTAGCATTCTTTTATACTCTACTTTAGCTCCTTTCTCTCTCTTGCTATTATCTTTACTGGCCTCTTACACACCTCCCTTCCTTTTCTATATAGGCCTAGGCCCTAACACAGCACCATTCTTCTTCTACTTTCTTTACCTGTTTCTCTAGTATATCTTCCATACTTTAGGGTTATTAGTTTATTCTCCTATAGGGCACCCTAGGGTCCCTCTATAGTTTATTTAGGCGTATCTTGATATACTCTATAATATTAGAGTTACATTTATTTTGCGCTCTTTATATTACAGCGGCTTTAATATATAGTTATAGGGGGGGGATATTAGCTTCCTTCTTAAGCAGTGCTATAGCTATACGCTTATACCCACCTATTATACTCTAAAGGCAGGCTATTTAAACCTTTTAAAGTAGTTTAAGGAGTGATTTAGGGGGGCCTTTTTTAGTTTCTCTAATGGCCTAAATACTAGATCCATATGTTATGGTTAGCTAGACTACTACTATATATAGTAGGCGTGACCTCTAGAAGCATGGACCCTATATAGAATTAACAATCCTAGATAATATAATATACTGTATATAAGGGCGCGAAGAGGCTTTAAGGAAGATTTAAAGGAACAATATAAATTCTATCTAAATCTAAGGGTATATAGCTCTTGCAGAGTACAAAACGTTATATAAAGAAGAGAAAGGAATATAGGAAACTTGTAACTAAATATTTAGGGTCTTAGCAGCAGATGCGTGGGCACAAGCCTACGTGGATTTTAATAGGTTTCAACCAAATTCCATTATATTAGTAGAATTTGGTGAAAACTGGTAAAAATTAATTAAGTTAGCGGAATTTGGCAGAATTTAATTAAAGCGTCGGAATTCATCTATTAAGTATTTCACTAAGACATTCCTACTATAACTGGGCTAGTCCCGTTATAGTACCCCCCCCTTTAGCCGAAGGTTTAAAATAATTCAACTTAGTGTAACGTGGCCCGCCTCCACGTCGCCATACGGCCAAAAAGACTGAGAGTGCTTGCGAACTTGTCGCAAGCGCGGCGGGACCTAATATATATACTCTTACACTTAGTTAAGAATTTATAATTTTATTGCGGGTTATATTTTTAGCGCTAGGTAGCGGTCTTGGCAAGGCAAATCTAACCAATTAGATAACTTTAACCGGCGGTCGAAGTTCCTTAACATCTTATATGTCACGTGACCGTGTTACAAACGTTGTAATACTTTTTAAGTTCTTTTTAAATTCGAGTTTCCTGCTATTGTGTTTCGTGTATTTGTGTTAGGTGGCAGTTGTTTACCTTTATATTGTGTCCATCTAGCTAGAGCAGGCCGCGAAGGATAGTCTTTATAAAATTCTTTTACTAGGGAAGGCGCGTCGGCCTTAATCTATTTATAGGTTTCCTAGGTTTATATTTTATATCCTTCCCACTTAACAAAAAGTTTAAATTATTTAGATTATGTTTTCCATTATATATTATCAATTAAGTTAATAAAGTAAGAACTGTTACCGTTATTAATAATTATAGGAGGTGGCGGCGGTACTTTATAAGTTATAGGATTATCTTTTAAAGGTTATAATAAGCTTATATAAAACGTTAGGTATATTTTTATCTCAGTTAGCAGTTTAAGCTTATAGGTGTATAGGCTCGGTTTTTTCTTAATTTAGTATAGGTCTATAAACTTCCAATTAAGTTTCTTTAAGGGCCGTTAAGTCTTTAGGTTTTATATATTTAAGTAGGCTATATTACCTTCCTTAAAGTCCTATGCGGGAGCTTGTCCTTTATTTACATGCCATTCCTATAACATTTAAGCGTATATTAATTTACTTTATAATAGTTCCGTTAACTGCTTTATTTAATTAGCAAAGTTATATACATTAATTAACTAAATCCGTTTAATTATAGGTCCTATTATATTAATTTTAGGTTAATACTATAGTAATTCCTATAGGAGGAGCTCTTGCTGCACCTGGCCTAAAAAGACCAAAACTAACCAAAAGAACCCTGAAAATCACCTAGAGAATCCCCCTAAGATGCATGCATCGCAGGGGAGGTATACGTTGAACGACGGTAGTTCGCACTTGCGCGCGACCGCCAGAACCACGCCTAGCAATAGCCCTCCATAATAAAGACGGGCGAATACCACACTATAAAGCAGAAATACCTTTATTAAGAAGGCATCTAATAAAATATAAAGCCTATTAGACGCGTCTAGTATTTAGAATTATAGGGGAGTAACTATTAGCTATAACAATCTAACGTAGCTAGTAGAATAGCTCCGCTAGTCTAGTAAATCTTAGGCGCCCCTTTAGTAAACCCTTAATTAAATCCTCTAATAGCTAAGCAAAATTAAAAATAAATAAAACCCCCCCTTACTAGTAAACCGCATCTAGGCCGCCGTAGCTGCGCTTTTATAGCATAGGGAACCCACCCCCCTTAAGATAATAACTGGGTATATAATTATAATATAACTAAATATAGAAAAAGCAGAGGGGCTTAGGGGATAATTAGAAACAGAAGTTCTTATAAAGATTTATAAAGAGGTCTATAATACTATTATAGTTTAATACCTTAAGAGCGGAGACATTAAAGTTACCCTAAAGGATTAATAGGCAAAGGAACAAGCCTTAAGGGTAGGGGATAGGCTAGAAGAACATATTAGTATAAAAGTACTCTATAAGAATTACCTAATTAAAGTCCTAGCGGTTTCTATAAGCCTTAGGGTAGAAAAGGGACGCTAGGTAGATAATATAGCAATTATATAGGAGATAGTAAGACAAACGGAACGCCTTATACTAGAACTTAAGATTACCTAAATCCAATGGCTTTATTAGGAAAATGCAAACTAAACATATAATAAGAACAATAAGAGGATATAAGAGTCGCTAGAGACTTACTAGGGAGATACTAAATAAACGCATAGCTCCCTTATTATTAGCACATATATACTAGGAATGCAAAAACTTCTTATCCAAAAAGAAATAATTATAAATGGCCTTATATATAACACAAGGCTCTATAACCATAGACTACACCTAGAATAATGCTATTAATGCGTATAATAGGGACACACCTAATCCATATGCGTAGTATAGGTGTGCTATAGCTACTGTGCAGGCCCCCATAATATAAGACACTACTTAAATTAAGACTAAATAAAATGCGCAAACTGCTACTAAAGTACATATAAGGCGTGGGAGAGAGAAGACTATATTAAATATAGGAGACGGAAGGCAAGGGCTTAACAGCTGCGGGAATAACTGCATACTAGGTTATATAAATGGAAATAACAGGTAATAAGCTAGTAGGACGTAGGTGCCTTTCTAGCATTTCCTACCTTTAATACTAGGGGGCTAGGCTAGCCATCCTAAGCCTTAACGGGCTAGAAGTGACGCCATATAACATTACCAGACCAAATAGGGATATAATGGTTATAGGGGACACAAGGGAGAGAACGCCCTATAGGTAGACCCTTATAGATAGCTATAGCAAGCTTAAGACCAGGTTAATTAAGAATTAGACTTAACGCGGTAAATATAATATTTGCAGCTAACTTATAAAGGGTATATAGCTAACCAGTAAAAATAAGGGAAGAACTGGAGATAATAATAGATTTAGATATAGAAGCGTTAATAGGACTATAAGACACGGGAATAGAAAGCTCTATATAAAATAAGTAGGGACTAAGGTATAGACATAAGAGATAGAAGTTCTAAATATCCTAGAAAAAGTAGAAATAGAAGAAGTAAGGAATAAAGGAGAGATAAAGAACCCTTGCCGAGGGTCTACTACCTATCCATTATATAATATAACTGCGGTAATATAAACCACCATCTTATAAGGCCCCTACTAGACAGTCTAGACCTAGAAAAACACTATATCCTTATTATATAAGAACCGTACTATAATACCTACATACAATTAACATACTGCCCCTAAGGATTCCAGCTCCTATATAAACCAAAAGCAGCTATATATATATGCTTTATAATCAGCAAGGCTATCAGCCTATCCTTATAGTTATAGCAGGCAGTTAACCTAGATATTGCAGTTATAACAATCCAGATATATAGGGGACTGATATAAATTATTAATGTGTATAACCTTAGGGTTAAAGGGGTCCTGCAAATAGAGAATATTATATTAGTAATAAGCTTACTAGAAACTAAAGGTACAGAGTCTATTCTACTAGGAGATATAAACCTCTACTACCTATAGTGGGGGGGTATCTATATTACTACTAAATAATAATAATAATAATTCATTGCTTAACGTCCGATTCGGATCCCTATTAGGCCCACGCGGACTACTCCTTATTTATTATTATTCATTGCTTAACGTCCGATTCGGATCCCTGTTGGGCCCACGCGGACTACTCCTTATATACATATAGGGAGAAAACTCTATTTAAGAAAACCCCGTAATCCGTCTCCCTGCCTTTTAGGGCTCGCTTATAAGTTGCCTATAAGTTACTAGTAGTGCTCTACTACCTTACTTTTTGACCTTCTTAGGAACCACTGCTGCTGTAATAAACCTACGGACGCGCTAGTATCACACACTGTACTCTACTCCTGTAGAGTTATTAGGGGGCGCCTGTTACTCGCCCCTTTGCCTTCTATTGCTATTTTCTTTGCAACCTAGAACTGGTCTAGCACATTTTAGCTAATAAGCTACTGGGTAGCCGCCTTAAGGCCTTTCTATGTTAAGAGTAGTGTATTATAGTTTTCTGTGCTAGCTGCTAAGAGCATTGCTTCTTAGCTGGTGTGTAAGGGGCATAACAGTATTACGTATTTTGGTGTCTATCTTAGCCAGCTATATTCGCACCTTAGGCTACCTACTAGGACACCCACCCAGTAAAGCTAATCTTTTAGTCCTATTATTCCTGTCCTTAAGAGTGTTGCTATTGTATTTTCCGCCTTTATTAGGCCCTCTTAGAGCCCTTAGGTATTTACCCCCTATAGTATTACCTATACTATGGCTTGGGTTCCCCTTGCCTAAGTCTACCTCTATACCTTTAACTCCTATTTATCTCTCCAGTGTTGGTCCAACCAGTATTATATTACGGTAGATGGTTTTCCAGTACTCTTTTATGCTCTACTTTAGCTCCTTTCTCTCCTTTACTATTATCTTTGCTGGCCTCTTGCGCGTCTCCCTTTCTCCTCTATATAGGCCTGGGCCCTAGCGCCGCACTATTCTTCTTTTACTTTCTCTACCTGTTTTCCTAATATATCTTCCCTACTTTGGGGTTGTTGGTTCCTTCTCCTATAGGGCACCCTAGGGTCCCTCTATAGTTTATTTAGACGTGTCTTAATATACTTTATAACGTTAGAGTTGCGTTCTTTTTGCACCCTTTATATTATATCGGCTTTAATATATAGTTATAGGGGGGGAATATTGGCTTCCTTCTTAAGCAGTGCTGTGGCCGTTCGCTTATACCCACCTATTATACTCCTAAGGCAGGCTGTTTAGACCTTTTAGAGTGGTTTAAGGAGTAATTTAGGGGGGCCTTTTTTGGTTTCTCTAGTGGCCTAAATGCTAGATCTATACGTTATGGTTGGCCGGACAACTGCTATATATAGTAGGCGTGACCTCTGGAAGTATAGACCCCATATAGAATTAACAATCCTGGACATAGCGATATACTGTGCTTGGCCCTTACGGGCCGCTTACGCCGTATATACGCTCTACTAGAGCTTGCTATTTACCTATACTCCTAATACCTTTAGGCCTTAAACCGGTTGACCCCTAAAGCCTTAAATATGGATTATACGCTAAAGATCTATAGATTGGTTACGTTTTCTTATAAAATAGATTAGCTGGTATTTCTCTAGTAAGAATTAGACTCTATATCGTCTTGCCTATTCTATATAGGTGTTATAGGCTTTCTCTAGTGTCCTACAGTTCTCTACAGCTGTTGGCCTATATATAATTAGGTTTGTGTTATTAATAAAGCCTATTCCCTAGGTCGCCCCTTTCTTAAAGGTATTAAGCAGGTTACTTACAAAGAAGAGAAAGAGTATAGGCGATAGAGGTAATCCTTATAGTATTCCTATTATAACTGTAATAGGGGGGCTCTAGTATCTGCTAAAGACCAGTAATATTTCTTTCTAGCCTATAAATCCTTAAATAAATTAAATAATCTATTCTGGGAAGCCCTTTGCCCTAAGGATATATAGGAGACGCTTATAGGGTATATTGTTATAGGCGCCGCTAATATCTAGGCTAAGCATTAATACTATAAAGTCCTTTCGCATAGCCTATACAGTTTTAATGGTAGTAGTAAGTAGTGTAAGTGCTAATAGCATTAAGCGATTCTTTCTTGCCCCTATTTAGCTTTGTAGTAGTAGGGCGTGTTCCTCTGCTATATCTGCTATATAGTCCGCTATAACCTTTTCTAAGATCTTGCTTAGGGTGTTTTCTAAGGCAATAGGGTAGTAGCTTCCTGGGATTAAGTAGTCTACTTTACCTTCTTTTTATAAGACGACCGTCGTTATGGATCTTCTAAGTTATAGGTAGTAGCCTATTACAAAGTATACTCTAGCTACGTCTACAAGCCAAGGTGCTATAAGTGGTCTATAGGTCTTTAGGGCTTTGTTTAGGATCCCATCTAGTCCTAATACTATATTGTTTAAAAGGCGGCTAATAGTTCTGGCTATTTCTTTAGTTATCATATCACTGTTAACCCTTAGGTAAGTCACTGGTGTTTTACTAGTAATATCACTAAGGTCTACTAGAGCCGGTTAAGGGAAAAATCTTTTTATAAGGATCTTTACCTTTTTGTTATTATTGCTTATGGCCTATAGTTTGCCTGCTCTTTGTAGGGGTAGTAGGTATAAATCTTCTACTAGGCGTCCCGCCTTTTTCTTTACCCCATTTTGCTATGGTCTAAAGGCCCTTGTTATAGGGGAGACTTAGGTTAATAGTGTGTTTATTTATAAACCGTCTCTAGTTATTCCTTGCTTCTTTTTTTAGGGTATTCTTTAGCTGGTTTCTTATATCTTTATATTGTCTCTCGTCCTTAGAATCGTGGCTGCTTATATATTTCCTCCTTGCTCGTCGTTGGCCGGCTACAAGGGCCGCGCACTATGCGGACCATGTATATCGCGCGTAGGGGCCTGGTTTTGAAACCAGGTAGTGCTCTTTTAGCCCGCTTTTAATTGCTACCTAGATCCTTTCTAGTCTTTAATTAATTTCCTTAGGGGTAGCTAATAAGCCTTGCTTGTTTAGTATTAGGTGGATTTCTTCTAGGTCTTAAAGTTATTATTTAATTGTATTAAGGAAGCTATCTATATTAAGCTTCCTTATTGCGTATCTTTTACTATTTGGTTACGCCTTAATGTCCAGATCTAGTTATATCTGGATAGGGATATAGTCTAAGGTAAGTGCCTATTCTTCTTTAGGGGAGCACCTTTTGAGTCTCTGGTATAGGTTTTCGTCCATAATCGTAAGGTTAATTATACTTTTGGCGGTGCCCTATTGCTATATAATTGCACCTAGGGGGGTAGCTAGCTTAAGGCCCCCGTTATCTATAACTTTTAGTAGGCACTCTGCCTGTTAATTAGTAGCAACATAGATGCCCCCCTACTATAGGTAGTGGAGGTTTATATCTTCTAGTAGAATAAACTCCGCGTGTTTAGTTTCTAGTAAGCTTATTACAGATATAATATTCTCTATCTATGCTACCCCTTCGACCCTAGGGTTATAGACATTAATAATTTATACTAGTCCCTTATATATCTGGATAGTTATAACTATAATATCTAGGTTAACTGCCTGCTATAACTATAAGGCAAGGCTAATATTTTTACTAATTATAAAGCATACGCATATGGCTGCTTTTGGTTTATATAGGAGCTAGAATCCTTAGGGGCAGTATGTTGATTATATATAGGTATTGTAATACGGCTCTTATATAGTAAGAATATAGTGTTTCTCTAGGTCTAGACTGTCTAGTAGGGGCCTTACTAAACGGTGGTTCGTATTGCCGTAGTTATACTGTATAATAGTCAAGTAGCGGACCCCTAGTAGGGGTCCTTCGCCTTTCCTTCGCTTCTCGCTTCTTCTATTTCCACTTTCTTTAAAATATTTAGAACTTCTATCTCCTATATTTACTCCCTGGCCACTACTTATTTTATATAGAGCTTTTTATTTCTATATCTTGTGTTCCTACTAGCCTTTCTAAATCTAAGTCTGTTATTGCCTCTGGTTCTTCCCCTGTTCTTGCCGGTTAGCTATATGCCCCTTATAAGCTAGCTACATATGTTATATTTACCGCGTTAAATCTAATTCTTAATTATCCCGGCCTTAAACTTGCTATAGCCGTCTATAGGGGTCTTCCTACTAGGCGTCCTCTCCCTTGTATCCTATATATCCCTTATGTCCCTATTTGGTCTGGTAATATTACACAGTATCACTTTTAGCCTGTTAAGGCTTGGGATGGCTAGCTTAGCCCCCTAGTATTAAAGGTAGGAAACGCTAGGAAGATACCTGCGTCCCCCTAGCTTATTACCTGTTGTTTCCATTTATATAACCTAGCATGCAGTTGTTCCCGTAGCTATTAAGCCCTTTCCTTCCGTCTCCTATATTTAATACAGTCTTCTCTCTCCCATGCCTTATGTGTGCTTCGGTGACAGTTCGCGCATTTTATTTGGTCTTAATTTGTATATTATCTTGTATTATAGGGGCCTGCATAGTGGCCGCAGCATACCTATGCTGCGTATATGGATTAGGTGTGTCCCTATTATATATAGCAATAACATTATTCTAGGCGTAGTCTGTGGTTATAGAGCCTTGTGTTGTATATAAGGCCATTTATAATTATTCCTTTTTAGATAAGGAGTTTTTGCATTCCTAGTATATATATACTAACAATAAGGGAGCTATGCGTTTATCTATTATTTCCCTAGCGAGTCTCTAGCGCCCCTTATATCCTCTTATTATTCTTATTATATGCTTAGTTTGTATTTTCCTATTAAAGCTATTAAATCCGGGTAATTATAAGTCCTAATATAAGGCGTTCCGTTTGTTTTACTATCTCCTATATAGTTGCTATATTATCCGCCTGGCGTCCCCTTTCTACCCTAAGGCTTATGGGAACCAATAGGACTTTAACTAGGTAATCTTTACAAAGCACTTTTATACTAATACGCTCTCCTAGCCTATCCCCTACCCTTACGGCCCGTTTCTTTGCCTATTAGTCCTTTAGGGTAACTCTAATATCTGCACTCCTAAGGTGTTAGACTATAACGGCGTTATAAACCTCCTTATAAATCTTTATAAGAACTTCTGTTTCTAATTATCCCCTAAGTTCCTCTACCTTTTCTATATTTAGTCGTATTATAATTATATACCCGGTTGTTGTCTTTAGGGGGGTAGGTTCCCTATACTATAGAAGTACAGCTACGGCGGCCTAGGTACGGTTCGCCTATTAAGGGGGGTTTTATTTATCTTTAATTTTGTTTAGCCATTAGAGGATTTAATTAAGGGTTTACTAGAGGGGCGCCTAAGATTTGCTAAACTGGAGCCATTCTACTAGCTATATTAGTTTGTAATAGCTAATAGATACTCCCCTATAGTTCTAGATACTAGACGCGTCTAATAGGCTTTATATTTTATTAGATGCCTTCTTAATTAGGGTATTTCCGCTTTCTGGTATAGTATTTGCCCGTCCTTATTATTGTTATGGGGGGCCATTGTTAGGTATAGGTCTGGCGGTCACGCGCGACTGCGTACCACCGTCGTTCCACCTGTGCCTCCCCTGTAATGTATGCATCTTAGGGGATTATCAGGGTGTTTTTCAGGGTTCTTTTGGTTGGTTTGGTCTTTTTGGGCCGGGTGCAGCAAGAGCTCCAAAAGTACTACTCCTTATTTATATATAGGGAGAAAACTCTATTTAAGAAAATAAGAAAACCCCATAATCCATCTCCCTACCTTTTAGGACTTGCCTACAAGGCGCCTACAAGGCGCCTGCGAGTCACCTATAGTGCTCTACTACCTTACTTTTTAACCTCCTTAGGAACCACTGCTGCCGTAATAAGTCTACAGACGCGCTAGTATCACAAACTTTCACTCTACTACTGTAGAGTTATTAGGGGGCCCTATTACTCGCCCCTTTGCCTTCTATTGCTATTTCCCTTGCCACCTAGAACTGGTCTAGCACTTTTTAGCTAATAAGCCACTAGGTAACCGCCTTAAGACCTTTTTATATTAAGAGCAGTGTATTATAGTTCTCTATACTAGCTGCTAAGAGCATTACTTCTTAGTTAGTGCGTAAGGGGCATAATAGTATTACGTATTTTGGTGTCTATCTTAGCCAGCTATATTCGCATCTTAGGCTACCTACTAGGACACCCACCTAGTAGAGCTAGTCTTTTAGTCCTATTATTCCTATTCTTAAGAGTGTTGCCATTATATTTTCTACCTTTGTTAGGCCTTCTTAAAGCCCTTAAGTATTTACCCCCTATAGCGTTAACTATACTACGGCTTAGGTTCCTCTTGCCTAAAACAGCCTCTATACCTTTAACTCCTATACACCTCTCCAGTATAGGGGAAAACTGATGGTTTAATAGAAGGGTAATTAATAAGCTACTACTAGTTGTTTACTAAGACTACTATATAATAAACAATTTAATATTTAAACCGTACATTAAGAAGCTCTAGTGTGGAGAATCCCTAAATACTTTTAAATAATAGAAAGCTAAAGGAAGAAAAGAAGAAGAACCTATCTTTAATATAGATTAATTTCTAAAGGGAGCTAGTTACTTATTAAAAAAAATTGCTATCTTTCTAGGCCTAGCTAAGGTAGGAGATAAGTGGCAGGATATATAGTAGAAAAATAAAACAAAAGTTAGAATAAAGCTAAGGTAGACAATTAATAAGTTTTACAGCAAAAAATAGGATAAACCTTTAGACAAGAATCCGCTTTGGAAGAATTCGAGCATAATTACTAACTCTAGAAAACTAAAGTAAATTATAAAATACATTAATAAAGTACTTAAAAAGGATCCTAATAAGAGACTACTGTTTAGCAGTTATAAACTAGCAGCATATAAACTATTACGCCTTATAAGTTAGCCATTATACTAGTAGTAAACTATTACTAATAGTATAATATAGTATTTCTATAGAAGGCTTGGCTAGTCTAAATATTTAACTATTTATTAGATAGAGTTTAGGACATCCCTAAAAAACTAAGAGGACATCTATAAAGCATTTTATATTCTAATAGATAGTCCTTACTAGAATAACATAGTCTAGTTTCTTATTATTAACTAAAGGGTTATAGGAGAGTGTCTAAATTTGGTCTCTATATATAGAGTCTATCTGCTTAAACTAGCGACAACAGTAAATATAAAGGTGTAAGTATTTAGCCAAGCTGCTAGATCTAGACAGTTAGTGCTAGTAGTCACTATATTAACAATATATAGTATAGATAAGTGGAACCCAATTAATATAGTTATATTAATAAGGCGTATAATAACTAAAAGGATAATAATTAATAAGTTTTATAAGGTGTTTAAAACCCAACCTACTTAGTAGGCTAATAATAATATAATGGAAATAGCGTAGCTAGTGCAGTTAGAGCAGCAATCCCCTACAATAAGAGTATGTCTTAGCATAACGTATATATATATAGACAATATACAACTATTTAATATTTTGTAATATATTATCTTAGTATTAACTACTATATAATATATTAGCTACCTAGTTAAGCCAGCTACCTAGTCGAGCCACCCCTATTAAAGATTTAAATAAAAATTTAAATATGGCTGCTTATATATAGAGGCATTCCATTTATAATATTTTAAAAGAAGTATTATATATATTTAAGCTAATAAATACTTAATAAAAGCCTATTTAGACCTAAAAGGGACCAAATTAGGCAATAAATAGAATTAATAATATAATACTTTTTAAACAATATTATAAATTAAATAATTTTATATATAAGCAGCTATATTTAAGCTTTTATTTAAATGTCTTTAATAGGGGTGGGGTTATAAATGGCTAAAGTTAGTAGTGTATTTTGGGTGGCTTAACTAGTAGCTTAACTAGGTGGCTAATACATTAACTAAACCTTAGAAAGTTTGAATTTGGTTTAAATTAATATTACTTTAGCTACTAACTACCTTAATACCTATTAAGTCATTCAGCCTATAACCCTACTAACTCTTATTCCTAGATATACATTAACAATTCCTGTTAAGGTGTATTCTCTCTACTAATAGACTATGTATATATACTATCTTTATTATTCTAAAAGCCTAATTAGTATATAAGAGGATCCTCCTATAACTAAAAGCTCCCTCTATATCTTAAATTATTATAAAAAGCAAGACGGCATTAGAATAGACAAACTAATATTTATAACTACCGCTTTTATCTGCCAATTGTATAGTTACAGTGTATATACGTAGTTGTCTACTATAAGGGGGAATTGTTAGTGGTAGTTTTTAAGATCTTACTATCCTATATAAAAACTTTTCACTACTGCCTATAATATCTTAACGACCACCAGCTCCTACCTATACGCTATATAACGTCTATATAAAATCCCTAATAGTGAAAAAAAGCATACCCTAATTATTCCATTTAATCTGCCTCCTACTTTTTTCCATAGGTGCAAGATATTATTATTTATTACTTAACGTCCGATTCGGATCCCTGTTGGGCCCACGTGGACTACTCCTTATATATATATAGGGAGAAAACTCTATTTGAGAAAACCCCGTAATCTGTCTCCCCGCCTTTTAGGGCTCGCTTATAAGTCGCCTATAAGTTACCAGTGGTGCTCTACTACCTTACTTTTTAACCTCCTTGGGAACTACTGCTGCCATAATAAACCTACGGACGCGCTAGTATTACACACTATACTCTACTCCTATAGAGTTATTAGGGGGCGCCTGTTACTCGCCCCTTTGCCTTTTATTACTATTTCCTTTATAACCCGGAACTGGTCTAGCACATTTTGGCCAATAAGCCACTGGGTAGCCGCCTTAAGGCCTTTCTATATTAAGAGTAGTGTATTATAGTTTTCTATGCTAGCTGTTAAGAGCATTGCTTCTTAGCTAGTGTATAAGGGGCATAACAGTATTACGTGTTTTGGTGTCTGTCTTAGCCAGCTATATTTGCACCTTAGGCTACCTACTAGGATACCTACCCAGTAAAGCTAATCTTTTAGTCCTATTATTCCTGTCCTTAAGAGTGTTGCTATTGTATTTTCCGCCTTTATTAGGCCCTTTTGGAGCCCTTAGGTATTTACCCCCTATAGCGTTACCTATACTACGGCTTAGGTTCCCCTTGCCTAAGTCTACCTCTGTACCTTTAACTCCTATTTGTCTCTCCAGCGTCGGTCCAACTAGTATTATATTGCGGTAGATAGTTTTCCAGTACTCTTTTATGCTCTACTTTAGCTTCTTTCTCTCCCTTACTATTGTCTTTACTGGCCTCTTATACGTCTCCCTTTCTCCTCTATATAGGCCTAGGCCCTAGTACTGCACTATTTTTCTTCTACTTTCTCTACCTGTTTTCCTAATATATCTTCCCTACTTTAGGGTTGTTGGTTCCTTCTCCTATAGGGCACCCTAGGGTCCCTCTATAGTTTATTTAGGCGTGTCTTAATATACTTTATAATGTTAGAGTTGCGTTCCTTTTGTACCCTTTATATTGCATCAGCTTTAATATATAGTTATAGGGGGGGAATATTGGCTTCCTTCTTGAGCAGTGCTATGGCCGTTCGCTTATACCCGCCTATTATACTCCTAAGGCAGGCTGTTTGGACCTTTTAGAGTGGTTTAAGGAGTAATTTAGGGGGGCCTTTTTTAGTTTCTCTAGTGGCCCAAATGCTAGATCTATATGTTATAGTTAGCCGGATAACTGCTGTATATAGTAGGCGTAACCTCTAGAAGCATGGACCCTATATAGAATTAACGATCCTAGATATAGCGATATACTATACTTGGCCCTTACGGGCCGCTTACGCCGCATATATGCTCTATTAGAGCTTACTATCTACCCATACTCCTAATACCCTTAGGCCTTGAACCGGTTAACCCCTAAAGCCTTAGATATAGATTATATGCTAAAGATCTATAGATTGGTTACGTTTTCTTATAAAATAGATTAGCTGGTATTTCTTTAGTAAGAATTGGACTCTATATTATCTTGCCTATTCTATATAGGTGTTATAGGCTTTCTCTAGTGTCCTATAGTTCTCTACGGCTATTGGCCCATATATAATTAGGTTTATATTATTAATAAAGCCTATCCCCTGGGTCGCCCCTTCCTTAAAGGTATTAAGCAGGTTGCTTATAAAGAAGAGGAAGAGTATAGGCAATAGAGGTAATCCTTGTGGTATTCCTATTATAACTGTAATAGGGGGGCTCTAGTATCCACTAAAGACCAGTAATATTTCTTTCTGGCCTATAAATCCTTAAATAAATTAAATAATCTATTCTGGGAAGCCCTTTGCCCTAAGGATGTATAGGAGACGCTTATAGGGTATATTATTGTAGGCGCCGCTAATATCTAGGCTAAGTATTAATACTATAAAGTCCTTTTATATAGCCCATGCAGTTTTAATGGTAGTAGCGAGTAGTGTAAGTGCTAATAGCGTTAAGCGATTCTTTCTTGCCCCTA
>Ga0307507_10006382_pt1 | contig 18151 bp, 4 predicted proteins | sample 7_EM_MG_FD_207223 | JGI IMG/M metagenome (GOLD analysis project Ga0307507, IMG submission 207223) | Populus trichocarpa ectomycorrhiza microbial communities from riparian zone in the Pacific Northwest, United States - 7_EM | ecosystem: Host-associated > Plants > Roots > Unclassified | place... | reverse complement strand
AGGTGGATTTCTTCTAGGTCTTAGAGTTGTTGTTTAATTATATTAAGGAAGCTATCTACGTTAAGCTTCCTTATTGCGTATCTTTTGCTATTTGGTTACGCCTTAATGTCCAGATCTAGTTGTATCTGGATAGGGATATGGTCTAAGGTAAGTACCCATTCTTCTTTAGGGGAGCACCTTTCAAGTCTCTAGTATAGGTTTTCATCCATAATTATAAGGTTAATTATACTTTTAACAGTACCCTATTGCCATATAATTGCACCTAGGGGGGTAGCTAGCTTAAGGCCCCCGTTATCTATAGCTCTTAGTAGGCACTCTGCCTATTAATTGGCAGCAATATAGATGCCCCCCCACTATAGGTAGTGGAGGTTTATATCTCCTAATAGAATAGACTCCGCGTGTTTAGTTTCTAGCAAGCTTATTATAGATATAATATTCTCTATCTATGCTACCCCTTCAACCCTAGGGTTATAGACATTAATAATTTGTACTAGTCCCCTATATATCTAGATAGTTATAACTATAATATCTAGGTTAACTGCCTGCTATAACCATAAGGTAAGGCTAATATTTTTACTGATTATAAAGCATACGCGTATAGCTGCTTTTGGTTTATATAGGAGCTGGAATCCTTAGGGGCAGTATATTAATTATATATAGGTATTATAATACGGCTCTTATATAGCAAGAATATAGTATTTCTCTAGGTCTAGACTGTCTAGTAGGGGCCTTACTAGACAGTAGTTCGTATTGCCGCAGTTATACTATATAATGGTTAAGTAGCGGACCCCTAGCGGGGGTCCTTCGCCTTTTCTTCGCTCCTTACTTCTTCCGTTTCCACTTTCTCTAAAATGTTTAGAACTTCTATCTCCTGTGTTTGCTCCCTGGCCACTACTTATTTTATATAGAGCTTTCCATTTCTATATCTTATGTTCCTACTAGCCTTTCTAAATCTAAGTCTGTTATTGCCTCCAGTTCTTCCCCCGTTCTCGCCGGTTAGCTATATGCCCCTTATAAGCCAACTGCGTATATTATGTTTGCCGCGTTAAATCTAATTCTTGATTATCCCGGCCTTAAACTTGCCGTAGCCGTCCATAGGGGTCTTCCTACTGGGCGTCCTCTCCCTTGTGTCCCATGTGTCCCTTATGTCCCTGTTCGGCCAGAATACATATGCATTATAAAACTACTATACACAGCAAGTTTGCCTAAACTGCTTGCCCAGTTCCTTGCCACGGTTAACGCAGCAGCTAGTGGACAAAGCCAGCTCCTACCTATGTGTACTTGATTTGCTCCATAAGCCTATCCTTACAGCCTACCCCTGCCTAAATAGACCGACACGCGTATCCGTCCTTTCGGGCTATACAGACAGTGTCGTCGACAAGGTATTGATCCTTCCTCCAAGACAGGTCCACCAGGAGTTAGAGCCTAGTAAAGGGGTAAGGTTCCTGGAGTCGTCCGTCGCTGCCATTGTATACCACGCCCTACAGCCGTTGCCAGCTGCTTCGCGTTACCTGTGACGCTCTCACAACAACAGGCCGACCGTGTCTTGCAGGCGTGGGCCCATGATAACTCGACGCCGCGCAGCTATCGTCCCTCAGCCGCCTACTAACCAAACTTATTGTCCTCCCATTTTAACCATTACCTGCATCTAAGTCCGTTCCAGCCTGCCTATGCAGGTTCGTCCTAGCTCTTTCTTGGTCCGTTTTGGATTAACGTTACTGCCTAGAGAAGGGTGCCCCCAGCTCTTTCTTGGTCCGTTTTAGATTAACGTTGCCGCCTAGAGAAAGGTTAACGCCGCTGCGTAGAAAGGGAGGATTAACGTCGCTAAATATAGTTGACGGTGTTGAGATTCTTCCTGTGCCCTCGCTGCTAGACAGTCTCAGAGCGGAACAAGTATAGAGGTGCCCTGTCGTCCCCTTAGATTATCGCTTCCACCAGCAAATGCAAGCGCTGGCTTGTGGCCCTAGGTTGCCTAGGTAAAGAGACATCGGGTAGTTTTTAAGACCATTCCTCTGTTCTACGTGCAGTATTTATAGTAGATATATTTCCATTTCTTTAAGATATATATCGGCTCTCCTTTATCTAGTTCGCGAGAGTGCTTATAAATTAGAGATCTTTTCTAACTAGTCTATTTCGTGCTAGAAGTATTAATTGTACTTATAAGAAGAGAGGAGTCTGCTTTAAAAGCCATAGTTTATATAATACTTTATTAAAAGTAGAGATTTTTTTCTAAGTAGGATATGCCAAGAAATTATTAAAATAAAAGCGATAAATACCAATAAGCGAAAATTATGATAATTTATCGATCTTATTAGATAAGATTTTATTTTCGCCTACCCTATATAAACCTCTACCACCTACGGTAGGGGGTATCTATATTACTGCTAAACAATAGGCAGAGTGCCTATTAAGAGTTATAGACATTTGGGGCTTTAAACTAGCCACCCCCCTAGGAGCAATTATATGGCAATAAGGCACCGCCAAAAGTACAATTAACCTCATATTTATGGATAAAGGCCTATACTAGAGACTTAAAAGGTGCAACCCTAAAGAAGAATAGGCACTTGCCTTAGACCATATCCCTATCTAAATATAGCTAGATCTAGATATTAAGGCGTAACTAAATAGTAAAAGATACGCAATAAGGAAGCTTAAGATAGACAGTTTCCTTAATATAGTTAAACAACAACTTTAAGACCTAGAAGAAATCCACCTAATACCAAACAAGCGAGGCTTAGTGGCCACCCCTAAGGAAATTAACTAAAGACTAAAAAGGATCTAGGCAGCGATTAAAAATAGGCTAGAAGAGTACTGCCCAGTCTTAAAACTAGGTCCCTATATATAATACGCATGGTCTATACAGTGCGCGGTTCTTATTACTAACTAATAATAAGCAAAAAGGAAATATATAAGCAGCCATAACCCTAAAGATAAGAGATAATATAAAGACACAAGAAACTAGTTAAAGAATACCCTAAAAAAAGAAGCAAGGAATAACTAGAGACGGTTTATAAATAAGCACACTTTTAACCTAAGCCTCCCCCATAATAAGGGCCTTTATGCTATAGCAAAATGGGTAAAAAAAAAAAAGGTAGGGCGCCTAGCAGAAGACCTATACCTATCGCCCCTATAAAGAGTAGAGGAATTATAGGCCACTAATAATAACAATAAGAAGGCAAAGATCTTTATAAAAAGGTTCTTCCCTTAACTAGCTTTAGCTAACCTTAGTAACATTATAGGTAAAACACCGGTGACTTACCTATAAGTTAATAGCGATATAACAACAGAGGAAATGGCCAGAACCATTAGCCGCCTTTTAAATAATATAGCACTAGGACTGGATAGGATTCTAAATAAGGCTTTAAAGACCTGTGGATTACTTATAGCACCTTAGCTTATAGATATAGCTAGAGTATACTTTACTATAGGCTACTACCCATAACTTAGCAGAGCTATAATAATGGTTATTTTATAAAAAGAAGGTGAAGTAGACTACTTAACCCCAGGAAGCTACCGCCCTATTACCTTAGAAAACACTCTTAGTAAGATTTTAGAAAGGGTAATAGCAGACCATATAGTAGACTTAGCTAAGAAACACACCCTACTACTATAAAGCTAAATAGGGGCAAGAAAGAACTGCTTAACACTATTAATACTTACGCTACTTACTACTACTATTAAATCCGTATGGGTAATGCGAAGGGACTTTATAGTATTAATACTTAGCCTAGATATTAGCGGTGCCTATAACAATATACCCCATAAACGCCTCCTATATATCCTTAGGGCAAAGGGCTTCCTAAAATAGATTATATAATTTATTGAAGGGTTTATAGGCTAGAAAGAAATATTACTGGTCTTTAGTAGATACCAGAGCCCCCCTATTATAGTTATAATAGGAATACCATTAGGATTACCCTTCTTACCTATACTCTTCCTCTTCTTTATAAGTAACCTACTTAACTCCTTTAAGGAAGGGGCGACCTAGGGGATAGGCTTTATTAATAATATAAACCTAATTATATATGGGCTAATAGCCGCAGAGAATTGCAGAATACTAGAGAAAGCCTATAATACCTATATAGAATGGGCAAGATAATATAGAGTCTAATTCTTACTAGAGAAATACCAGCTAATCCATTTTATAAGAAAACGCAACCAATCTATAGATCTCTAGCATGTGATTTATATTTAAGGCTTTAGGGGTTAACTAGTTTAGGGCCTAAGGGTATTAGGAGTATAGGTAGACAGTAAGCTCTAGTGGAGAATATATATGGCGTAAGCGGCCCATAAGGGCCAAGTATAATATATTACATTATCCAGGATCGTTAATTCTATATAGGGTCTATGCTCCCAGAGGTCACGCCTACCATATATAGCAGTTGTCTAGCTAACTATGATATATAGATTTAGTATTTAGGCTATAGAGAAACTAAGAAAGGCCCCCCTAAGTTACTCCTTAAACTACTCTAAAAGGTCTAAATAGCCTACCTCTAGAGCATAATAGGCGGGTATAAGCGTACGGCTACAGCACTGCTTAAGAAGGAAGCCAATATTCCCCCCCTATAACTATATATTAAAGCCGCTATAATATAAAGGATGCAAAATAAATGCAACTTTAATGTTATAAGGTATATTAAGATATGCTTAAATAAACTATGGAGGGACCCTAGGGTGCTTTATAGGAGAATAAACCAACAACCCTAAAATAGGGAAGATATATTAGAGAAATAGGTAAAGAAAGCAGAAGAAAAATAGTGCTATATTAGGGCCTAAGCCCATATAAAGGAGGAAGGGAGACACGTAAAAGGCTAGTAAAGATAATAGCGAGAGAGAGAAAGGAGCTAAAGTAGAGCATAAAAGAATACTAGGAAACTATCTACCGCAATATAACACTAGTTGGACCAATGCTAGAGAGGTATATAGGAGTTAAAGGTATAGAGGCTAACTTAGGTAAGAGGAACCCAAGCTATAGCATAGTTAACGCTATGGGGGGTAAATACTTAAGGGCTCTAAGAAGGCCTAACAAAGGTAGAAAATATAATGGTAATACTTTTAAGAATAGGAATAATAGGACTAAAAGATTGGCTTTACTAGGTAGATGTCCTAGTAGGTAGCCTAAGATATAAATATAGCTGGCTAAGACAGATACCAAAACACGTAATACTGCTATGCCCCTTACGCACTAACTAAGAAGTAATACTCTTAGTAGCTAGCATAGAGAACTATAATATACTACTCTTAATATAAAAAGGTCTTAAGGCGGTTATCTAATAACTTATTGGCCAAAGTGTACTAAACCAGTTTTGGGTTGCAAAGGGAATAGTAATAAAAGGTAAAGGGGCAAGCAATAGGCGCCCCCTATTAACTCTACAGTAATAGAGTAAAGTTTGTAATACTAGTGCGTCTATAGGCTTATTACAGCAGCAGTGGTTCCTAAGGAGGTTAAAAAGTAAAGTAGTAGAGCACTATAGGCGACTTGTAGGCGTTAAGTAGGCAAGTCTTAAAAGGCGAGGAGATGGATTATAGGGTTTTCTTAAGTAGAGTTTTCTCCCCATGTATATATAAGGAGTAGTCCGCGTGGGCCTAATAGGGATCTAAATTGGACGTTAAGCGATAAATAATTATTATATAATTAACTACTCTTAAAATAAGCAGAAGAGGGTAAAGGCTTTACTAGTAATTAATATAGAGGCTTAGGTAGGGAGGAGTATTAGAGAGGTAGGTATAGATAAAGTGTAACCGACTACGGTACCCTGCCAAACCACCACTGTTTTATCTGCGTATTGCCTACGTATTGCCTACGTATCACTTACGTATCACGCTGTTTTGCTTACGTATTCGTCTCCCCTTTCATTTATTTCCATACCTTCCTCGTGTATATATAGACACTTTAGATCTCCATTTACAATTAAGTCACTCACTCAATTCTCCCATACTTGCACTGTTACATAAAGAGGCCCTTATATATAAATGCGATTCTAGTTTAAAGCTATAAATCTCTAAATATAATTATAAATAACCTATATTACTTATATAAGGTAGAGAGCTAATTAATATTAGCTATATAAGGCTTATACGGCGACTTTACGTTATTTAGTAGGCCTTTACCCCTTTACTAAGTATTAGGGTCTCCTAGGGTTCTAAAGTAGATGTTATAGAAATTATAAGTAGCGGGATAATAGGGACTTAATATTTGGCGTATAATAAAAATTCTTAGCCTATAGTGACAGTAGTATTAGCGACTTAGTTAATCGAGGTATAAGCACAGCAAGAAGGACGCATGCAAGCCTATATAATTGGATTGTCTATAAACGAGAATCTAAAGCTAGAGAAAGGAAAGGAGAAGAAGAGCAGCGCCGGTCAAAGTAGGGTTCTTTTATGCGGTCCTCTAGTTATATAACCGCAAGTTCTGCCAAGTTCTGCCAGCCAAGTTCTACCGTTTTCTGCCAGAGCTATGACAGGTAGTAAAAGTACTAAAGAGTAAGGATTAGATTATAGAACTAGAGGATAAGGAATAGATAAAAGTTACTAAATTTAAACTACTGGATCTCCTCTCTTTTTTACCACTTTTATCTTATTTTATAGTATCTTATATAAAGAGAAGTATAAATTAAGAGGGTAGAAGTTAGTAGGAAAATTAAGGATATTAGGCTGTTAAGTGGCTATATATTAAAAGTATGGGCTCTAAAATTTCCTAAGTTATATAATATTCATCAAATTCGAGACGATAATTATATAATAAGATAATAAGATAATAATAATTTTATTAGATCTTATCGCTTAATTTTCGCCCACACTAAGAGGCCTTTAGTAAGTACTTCTTAAGCCCTAGGTATATAAAGAATAGTAGCTAATAGAAATAGATATTCTTAAATTAGAAAAAGGTAATATAATAATATATAACCTATCGCATAGATAGCTACTTAAAAGTTTTAAAATTATAAGTTTAAATAAGTAACCTCTTAATATAAGGCAAGGATATAAATAGGGAGCTTAATAATGGAATAATAGGGTATATTATATAGATAGACAAATCCTTAAGGGAAAAGGAGGAGTCTATATATGAGGTAAGGAAGGGTTTTCCCTAGGTATATATAGCGCACATACCTTACAGGCGAGTCACCCCTAGGTCGCCCTAGGGTTTAAGAACTCAGTTATTACCGTCTGCATAAAAGAAGTCCGGTGTCTTCTGACCATTTTGAAGGAGCTCCTCCGGAGGCTGCCCAAGTAGCGCGATAGTCTTCGCCATATGGATCTCTGGAGTATAAGGATTATACGTGGAACTGTATGCGTTAAACAGACCATTTTTGATAATAAGATCCCATAACATAACACCAAAGTTCTATATATTGGCACTATAAGTCCACCCAGCAACTAGGGCAACTTCTGGGGCTGTGTACCTATCAGGTTGAATATTATATATATATAATTAATCTTCAGGTGGCTCTCCTACGGCACTACTAAAGTCAGTAATGGTTGGTGCACTAGTGCCACCACTCTCGTTAGGAATTCCAAAATCATTTCTGGAAAGATATATGGTCCTATCGGAGAGAACCTTCTGCGGTCAAGGATTCTGCAATTCGTCTCGAGCGTGTTTCTCCAACACAGAAATATCCCCAAATTGGCAGCAGTAAGGTTTTCAATAAGCGAAATTCCAGCCAATAAAATATTGGCATTTGTCAATATTTACAGTGTCAATATTAGAATATTGGCAATAATTTAAATAAAATTATTATAATAGAAATATGCTTATTTAAAAATAAATATTATATAAATTATTGGCATAGATTGGCAGTTTTATAGTGTAATTATATAACTTAAGATAATCTGGTCACGTAATAGCGCGCCTTTGTATAATCTTTTAACACTAACTCTTTACTTTAACTTTAACTTCACCTTACTAATAGCAGCAACAATAATATACGTATATTCTTAAGAAAGATTATATAAAGCTAATATTAACTTAGGGCTCTCGTTATCTACAACGCTGCCATTACTGCCGCCGCCCTCGCCAGCGCCAACGCCAACCCCGTCCTTATTATAGGACAGCAGCAGTTGGCTCCCTAGTGTTATAGTCCGCAGAGCTATGCGTTGCTAGCCCTTTTAGGGCAGGATATAGAGTTTATATAAGGCGCGATCTCCCCTTATTAGATAGCTTCGCACCAGCCTTTATATATTAACGCTATCCTTATATAATCTCAGGGTTAGGTAGTAGGCAACCTATGCGCTATATGCCTTAGCGCTTGCCTGGGCTACCGCCCGTTCCTATTATATTATTAGGTACCTAGGCACTTTAGCGGAATATATAGAAATTATAAATGGTGTAACTATATATCCCGCTGCTTTATATAAGGTAAGGATAGAGGTAACAACAGTGGACCTCTGCGCTTACCATAGGTAGGGCTTAGTAGTAGTAGTAGGGATAGCATGGTAGTGGCACCGTTATTAATTAACAATAATAAGCCTAGGGCTACGGCCTAAAATGCAATTATTTTTGCATAAGGTATATATAAACTTTTATTTAGTATATATTAGCATATATCTAGCTATAAGGATTGTTGGCAGCTATTACGGGACTACCCGTTACATGCACTACGCGGTGCGCGTAGCTGGCGTCATGGGATTCCTTCTTTGTTTATTTATTTCCTTCCTTATTTGATATCGCTCGGCAGCTAGTTTGTCCGCCCCGATTGCCCCTATATAGATTCGCCCGCAGCTGCATTCCTGTTAAGCTCTTTAGTAATCCTCTTAAGTCTCCACGACAGCCGTATGTAGCTATCAATTCTACGAATCTGATGCTTGTCCATCTAGCGTTCGCATATAATACATCGTCATTGTGATAGTAGCACTTATATAAGATCTAATGCTTGTCCATCTAGCGTTCGCATGTAATACATCGTTATCGTAACAGCAGCACTTATATAAGATCTATAGCTTAACATGCTATATAAGCTAAGTAGTTATCTTATATAATAAAACCAAAACAGATTAGTATATATATAGATAATTAAGGTAGATATTATTAAATTAAAAGCTTTATATAAAAAAATAAGTTAAACCACCTTAAGTAATAGCTTAGTTCGCTACTATTATTTTAAACATTCTACCTTTTTAAGACTCTTAATACCTATTTATATCCTCTCCTATAAGATTATATAACGCCCTCTTAAAAAGAATTGTTTTAGTTTATTACTTATTGCTAGAATATTAATAGCTAGTAGCGATAGTTATGGCTATTATACACACTATTACTCTTAGCACCACTATTTAAGGGCAGAAAGCTTTCTAATCTAACTTAAAGGATTAGTAATATAGTTATTATACTTATCTTAGCTTTAAGGCCAAGTAAACTTATTATAATCCTTAATAATCTAATTATATAAATCTAATTCTTATTTAGTAGAGGCTTGCCCATATAGTAAAACTAATAGCTAGGTAGAAAGAGTCTTAGGCCTAAGAGCTTATAATTAGTAATCCTCCTAAAGTCCTTTAACTTTTTTAAGTATAGCTTTTTACCACTTCTTTTTCTAATTTGCTTGGATATATCTTGTACAACATTTAAAATAAAGGATAATTGCCGCAGCGTATAATAGGGATTTATTAGACTTTAGGTAGCATTTATTAAATACCTTCTATCTAATTTAAATCCTTTTACTAAAGTAGCTATTATTCTTATAGTATTCCTATTATACAACGTTAGAAAACCCTTTAAAAGTAAAGAAAATTCTTATAAGACTCTGCTTAAAATGTCTTATAAGAATATCCATTAAAAAGAGAATATTTAAGATTATTATATTATGTCCCTAAGTTTCTAATATTACCCTCTTAAAGATATAGAGGAAGTTATATATTATATAAAGTAAAGTCTAATCCTATAGAGTTAAGAAATCTTCGTCTATAGTCTTAGTATACTTCTTTATATAAAGATTAATTGCTAACTTATACTTTAAGGCAACCTAAAGTATCTAATACCAGCTATTCCATTTTATATAATTATCTAATAGAATTCTTCTTTGAGCAAAAGTAAAGAAGTCTTTTATATGGCTAGATAAGCTTTAAGTATATATAATATTATTATAGAGTTTCCCCAGTGCACTAAGAGCTTGAAATTAGCTACTCCTAGAGTTTAGGTTAACTTTAAGTCCTCTTTCCTCTTTAATATTATATAATATAAGCTTATTTTCTTAATTTAAGTCTTTAAAGAAAAAGGCCTTAATAGTAAGGTAGATAATATGGCCATTACACCAGATTTATTAGTATATAGATTTCTACTCTATATTATATTTTTCTTAAAATACTTCTAGATTATATAATATAGGACGTTATTTATAGATATATTTGTTACGAACGCTTTAAGTAAGATGTTTAGAGAAGAGTTAGAAAAAGCTAGTTAGTTAGTAAGGGCATGGTCTAGGATGGATCTAGTAGAACTATGTGACGAGGAATGGTAACTAAGGTTACGTAATATAATCTATATAATCTATATAATCTGTAAGATCTATAATAGAGCAAATAGAGTAGACAGAGTAGGCGGAGCAAGGACTTTCTTAGGCGTATAGTTGTGTATTTAAGGACTTATAGTCCCTACCTAGATAGTTCCTTTTTTTATAGTGAATCTTAGAATATAATTAGAGTTAATTTATTAGGCAACCACTCTACCAGTTATTATTTGTACTTATTATATTATTAACTTCCTATTTACCTATATAACCTAGCCCAATAACAAGTCCATTGTGGTATTTCCTATAAGGCTTTGTTACACATTTACTACCTAGTACAGTATTAATAAAGTTAAATAATATGCTACCAAAAGCACTAGTTACAACGTTATCTACGGCAGCTACGACCTTAGGGTTAGGAGGAGACACTAGTATAAGGGATATAGATTCGCAGCTAGTTACAGTAGATTAGTTACAGGAAATGGTTGATTAAATAATAGATAATAACCGCATACTTAAAGAAAGACTTAATGGAATTAGAGTAGTAAAGGTTAAGTTACCGTCTATTAAATAATTCTTAGGAGAAAGGTTAAAACTTAAAGGATTCCTTATGTAAATGCACTTTAAGGTTATGTAGGAAGGAGCGAAGTTGGCAATACCTATGGACCAAGTAGCGTACGTAGGATTGTTCCTAACTGGAAGGGCACTTAAGTGGTTTAAATCTTACCTTACTAAAATCTAAATAAACGGAATAACAACCACTAACTAAGAAGTATGGTATATGTTTACTAACTAGAATGGGTTTGCGGAGAGGCTAATATAGATATTTAGTAACCTAAAGGCAATAACTATAGCAGAATAAAAGCTTTAAAACTTAGTATAACGCACTTTAGCAATTAAGTATATAATATAGTTTTAGATACTTATAATGTAGGTTAAGTGGAATAATAAGGCGCTTATAGCATAGTATAAACAGGGACTTAAGGCTAAAGTCTAGGACGCGATTATCCTAATAGAAGATACGAAAACTCTAAAAGAGTTAATAGATTGGTTAATTAAGATTAATAATAGGATCTATTAGAGGGAATAAGCTAAGAAAGGGTAAGATAGAGTTTTATAGTTATATAAGGCGTAAAGTACGCAGTAATAAACGTAGAGTTATAAACTATGGAATGGTGGGCTAGAGCTAATAGACTTAAGCGGCACTAAAGAATCTAGGAGATAAAATAAGAAATTATAGAAACCTAGAGACTAAACTAGGGATTTTAGTAGCAGAAGACGTTTAGGCGGACTCTATAATAAAAAGAATGGTTTAAAAAAAGAGCTTGTATAAATTGCGGAAAATAGGGTTATTTTGCTAGAGACTATAAAGGTAGTTAGAGTAACCATGTAGTAAAAGGTATAAGGTTATTAGAGTATAATAACGCGGATATAGGGACGTTGTGCGGGACTAAGGAGTGTTCTATTAGACACTTTGCGTTTTATTATAACAATATATACTAAATTTATAAGGACGCTAAGTATGGTGTAAGCTATTAGCTATAAGAGCTAGAGTTAAGAGGACTTAAAGGAACTAGAGAGTTAGATAAAGAATTAAATTAACTCTATAAGCTGAATTAAGATATTATAGTAATGTGCAGATAAAGACTAGTAACACTAATAATGGAGTTAGAGTACTTATTAATTAATAATAATAAGGAAGAAAAAGAGGCTAGCTAGGGGTACTTAAACCTTAATAACGCAATAGAAGTAGAGACTGAAACTACTATAGAACGCGGTTTAGTAATGGGTATTATAATACTGTTAGATATAGCATCTATTACTTTATAAGACGGAAGGAGTAATATCTAAAAAAGATTAAGTAAGCAGATAACTGCTAGTGCTAGCTTACCACTTAATAAAGGTAATAGGCTATAGGCTTAAGATTCTTAAGATAAAATAAGAGATGCTTAAGATTCTTAAAATAAGATAAGATATACCTAAGATTCTTAAAATAAGATAAAATATACCTAAGAACCTATAACAGACAAAAACCAATAGGAAAGAGTAGTAGCTTAGTTTAAAGACAAATAAATAAGTACGGGATGACAATTCTTAGGGAGCTAAGACTTTAAAAAATAAATAAGGTTTATAACAGTTTTAGGTAAACATAGTGTTTAGCCTAAAGGTTAGAAAGTTAATACAGTGATTAAGAAGTAAGAGGACTTTAAAAATCCTTTTAAAAGAAGAAAACTAAAAAAAGTTTAGATAAGTTTAGATAACGAATTATTATATAGCAAGAATAAAAGCTAAACTAGAAATTAGCTATGCTAGGACGTATAAGGGATAGATGTAAGGAATATTATTGCGGTTACCTTGGGTTGCCTTCAGGACAACCCCCGGACACCCCTTGGACGTCCGTTGGTCACGTGCCGGAGGCACGTGCCCGTAGTATATAGTCTCTACGATCCCTAAGGCCTCACCTCCTTAAGGATTCGTCTCTCTTACTAATCTATCCTGTTCCACAATCGTGTCCTTATAGCCCCCTGTCTATAAAGTCCCCTCACATTCGAATCCTTCCTACTCTATTTAGAAGGGTAGCTGGCTTTAAGGACCAGATTGTTTATTTATATCTTTTATTTACATCTACCATTCTCCCTTAAAATCTCGCAATAACCTAAATGGAAACTCTATAAATACCTTATGGAAAGCCGTCGCGCTAAGGCAGGAAGGTCCCTCCAACAGTAAGAGATTGCGACAATATAAACCTCTGGGCAAGATGGCTGAACGAGCCCTAACACCTAGATGCACTAAGAGCTCGAAGACTCTCGCATACCTATAGTCACTAGCAACGCTGAGGAAAACGCAGATACCCTCTACAATGGTCACAACACTGCTGGAAAGCAGCCGGAACCCCTCTGGCCCCACTTAGGCTAATTGGAAGATTAAGCGCTAGAGGCAAATCTAAGATCTTCCCCTAAATTAGAAATGCTAGTAGAGGAATACACTAATGCGCCTAATTAGGGACCCAACCGGAACCCTCCCAGAAGACTACCGGCCCATAATTGGTATAGTGGCGGCGCATAGACTGCTTATAAGCTAAGCGGGTCTACCCCTTTAGGTAATCTAACCCAACTACTAACTTAAGACTTAAGCCTTGCAGGAAAACCTATATTAGCTACTAGTACTAACACTACCTCCGTAGCCAGAGCTTCCCTAGGCCCAAGGTTGGAAAGTTAAAAGCCCTACACCAATTTTTTTTAAGGTAGATATTGGGAAGCTGCCGCAAGGCTCTTAGAAGCCATGTGGGAAGGAGCCACTAATAAACATATTAGAAATCTTTAGGGGCAGGTCTAGATCTAGCAGAGCTTAATTTAGGCTAGATAAAATCTTTTACAACCTAGCTAAGGCTAAGGGCCTCCTAGGGGCTACCCAGTACCTACCTAAGGAGGTGTGGAAGACTTAGAGAGGTATCTACGCAGCAAATAGAAAAAGGATATAGACTAATTAGCTAAGGCCTCTAGTAGCCTAGAACTCCGCCATAGACCTAACGCCTAATAGTTGGACGATTGGGTTTGTAAAATGGATAACTTTTTTAAGATGCTAATAATATAAGATAATACCAAAGAGCGTACTTAATGGATTATTAGTAAGATTAAAGATTAATCCCTAAACTAGATCGCACTAAATTAGCTTAATAAAGAGCAAATTACTATATAGCCGCAGCTGTAAACTTTCCTAAAGAAATAGACTTAAGATCCGCATGTTATATAATACAATAATATAGAGCTATTCTGGAATGGGATATAGCTTAACCGCTATAATTTCCGCTAGTTTATAAACTTTGTGGAAACTTGTACTTAATTAATAGATCCAGAACCCTTTAAAAACGAGGACAGTAGTATCTATAAAAAGGAGAAGATTGTATTTATCTGGGCTAGAATTAAGCTAGTAATTTATAATAAAATAAAGCGCGTGGGAGCCCTATCGCGGATTACTACCTATATAGATTTTAAACGAGCGGTTCTAAATGCTAAGAATATAGTAAGAAACCAAACCTCTTCTGGTAAGAAGCTAGGGGGTAACCAGAAGTATGGGTACTTTAGTAGTAATATAGGGCAGACCTAAGCTCTAAAGAAGCCGTTCTTAAAGAGAAATCTAGAATAGTCAAAGTTAGGGACCTTAAGCAATGGGAAAGACTTCTAGGGCTAACCTAACACCCGTCTAGCACCCTTACGGGAACACCCTAAAAAGTTAAAAGAAAACTTCTTTAGAGGTAAACCTAATTAGAAAAATAAGTAGGGCAATAACCGCACTAATAATCCAAAAAAAGAAAAGCCCTAGTTATGGACCTCTCCTAGCTGCAACTAGGGTAAGATATAGAAGGAGAGACTCTCCGTATTGCTATTAAGCTAGAAATAGTACTCCTTATAGGCGAGGTACGTTAGTTCTAAGCACTATATAATAGCGGCGCCGAAATCAATCTCATATAATATAATTTGGTAAAAGAGTATAAGCTTATCCCGTTGCTAAGGTGGTAAAAGCCTATTATAGGGTTCCTAGATAAGTATTGGATTAAACTACACAGTGCCTATAAACTTATAGTGTTAGTGGCCAATATATATAACCGTATTAAGGTGGTCGGCCCGTAACCTTTCTAGGCGGCTAACTTTGTAGGCTATAACCTTATTCTTAGATATCCTTGGCTTGCGGAAGTAGATTCTAAGATATACTTTAAGACAGGAGCCTTTAAATAGTAGAACAATAAAGAATTGGAAGGGCGTATTTTATTAATAAGCTTAAAAGATATCCTAGAAGATATAGCTCTAAGAGAAATAGTATACGCTCTATACCTAAAGGAGTATTAGATCCAACCCCTATTCTATAGCAAAATAGGTATAGAGCCTAGTATAGGCGATAACCCTTCTATAATGAATACCCTACGGGGAACTGCCGGATAGGTCACGGAGACATTATAGGGAGGCGGCGATCTTAAAGATCTTATAAGATACTTCCACCGCTATAGGCTACTCTGGCTCAAGTAATACACAGAGAGTATACTACAACACCTTAAACACTGTGTTAAAGAGTTCCCTACCCTCTACTAGCTACCGCATAAAGCTGTTTAACGTACAGTAGCAACTATATACGAACAGCTACTATAGCGCGCGACGCTGCCTACGAGCGTCCTAAGGGACCTCCGGGACCTACCCGATAATAACGCAGAGGACGAGCGTAACCCCGACCTATTAAAAATTCCGTTAGGCCTAAGGGACTTACTTAGGGTATTTTTAGGCAGATAAGCTAAAGTCCTTTAGTAGAACTCGGAATACGATTATGCAATTAATCTAGAAGAAGGCAAATAACCGCCGAACCTTTCTATCTATAACCTCTCTCGCAAAGAGCTTGAGATCCTACGGGAGTACCTTAACGGCTTACTAGAAAAGGGATAGATACAGCCCAGTAAGTTACTAGTAGGCGCGCTAATCCTCTTTATCCTAAAACTAGATAGGACCATAAGGCTATATATAAACTACTATAGCCTTAATAAGATTACAATTAAGAACTATTACCCACTACCACTGGTTAGTGAAATGCTGGATTAACTATCTAGGGCGAAGATCTTCACGAAGCTGGATCTACGAGACGCCTATTATAGGCTCTATATTAAAGAAGGGGATAAGTAAAAGACCGCTTTTAAAACCCAATACGGCCACTTCAAGTATATAGTAATGCCTTTTGGGCTAGCTAATACGCCTGCGACATTCCAATCGTATATTTACAGAGCCTTGGGGGGACTAGTTAACCGCATATATATTATCTATCTAGATAACATTCTAATATACTTAGAAGATAAGGATTAGTATAAGCAACACATCCACCAAGTACTAGAACGCTTGGATAATTAGGGCCTCTACGCCAAAGTATTAAAGTGTGTCTTTAATACTAAGCAGGTTGAGTTCCTGGGGTATATTATAACGCCTATAGGTATAGTTATAGACCTAGTATAGGTGCAGATAATCTAAGAGTAGCCAGAGCTAAAGAGCTACGAGGATATTTAAGTGTTCCTAGGCTTTACTAATTTTTATAGGCGCTTTATCTATAACTACTTAGACGTCGCCTAATACCTATCTAACTACATTGCTGAAGCTTCCCAAGACCCGGCCCAAGAAGCAAAAAGCCTAAAGGCGGGAAGAAAGAAAACCAAAAAGGGACTAACTAAATGGTATAAACTATAGACATAGCCCGGAAAGGTATAGGAAGCCTTTTAGGAACTACGCGTAAAGTTTATAGAAGCTCCACTATTACGGCATTTTAACCCAGATTAGCCACTAATAATAGTCACTAATGTATGAAATTTTGCCCTTACTGGTATCCTACTATAACCCAATAGGCATCTGGACGCTACCCAGCTCCACTGGAGACCGGTAATATTCTACAGCAGAAAATTCCAGGGACCTAAAGTTAGGTATTATACCCATAATAAGGAACTGCTGGCTATAGTCGACTACTTTAAACAGTGGCGACACTACCTTGAGCACGCGAGCTATACCACTTGTGTACTCTCAGATTATTATAATCTACGCTACTTTATAACTATAAAGGAGCTTATACCTTAATAAGCCAGATAGGCAGAGGAGCTCGCGCGATTTGACTTTAAGATTAAATATAAGCTAGGGGAAAATAACCCTGCTAATGGACCGTTACGACGGCTAGACTATGCCAAAGGCTTTAAAACAGGAGAAGGAAAATAGATAATAGATATCTTACTCCCTATATTATAGAACAAGCTCTGGGTATAGGATGCTTAAGTACCTATAGCTCCATATACTAAGTCTTAGGTAGTGTAAACCCTATTGGCTCATCGGGAAAATATTCGCAGGATAAGATTTAAGTAGACTTTAATTTTCGTGTTTTGCGTAATTGACATATAATTTAACTAACTTAATACGCAATTAACTAACTTGACACGCAATTAACTAACTTAACACGCAATTTGACTAACTTAACATATAATTGACCAACTTAATATACAATTCAACCAACTTAATATGCAATTAACTAACTTAATAACTTTAAAAGCTAACTATATATTTCTTAACACGCAATTAACCTACTTCGCAACTTTAAAAGTTAAATAACACGCAGTTAACCTACTTAACAACTTTAAAAGCTAACTGTATGTTCCTTAACACGTAGTTAACCTACTTAGCAACTTTAAAAGGTAACTATATATTTCTTAATATGCAATTAAGGTAAAGTTATATGCTATATATTTAACTTTTATATATTATCTAATATAATCTTATACAATCTTATATAGTTTTATTACTTAGAGGCTCTGCACAAGGCTCTATACAAAGCTCTACACGAAGCTCTACACGAAGCTCTACATAAAGCTCTACACAAAGCTCTACACAAAGCTCTACACGAAGCTCTATACAAAGCTCTATACGAAGCTCTACGTACAGAGGCTCTGCACGAAGCTCTGCGCATAGAGGCTCTATACGACGCTCTACACGACGCTCTGCACGAAGCTCTGCACGAAGCTCTGCACAAAGCTCTGCATAAAGCTCTGCACAAAGCTCTGCATAAAGCTCTGCACAAAGCTCTACACGAAGCTCTGCACGAAGCTCTGCACGAAGCTCTGCACGAAGCTCTGCACGAAGCTCTGCACGAAGCTCTGCACGAAGCTCTGCACGAAGCTCTGCACGAAGCTCTGCACGAAG
>Ga0307507_10006381_pt1 | contig 18156 bp, 23 predicted proteins | sample 7_EM_MG_FD_207223 | JGI IMG/M metagenome (GOLD analysis project Ga0307507, IMG submission 207223) | Populus trichocarpa ectomycorrhiza microbial communities from riparian zone in the Pacific Northwest, United States - 7_EM | ecosystem: Host-associated > Plants > Roots > Unclassified | place... | reverse complement strand
ATTTCAACCATTATTTCATGGTTTACTTCGGTGATGAAAAGGAAGGTGAAGACGAGCCACCCACTCCGACGGCACTTGGAATTTTGAGCATTGGCGTTGGCGTTATCACCATGGTCGGTGGACAGGCCTTTGGACTCCGCGGTCTAATCGAGGGTGCCGTACGCGTTGTAGATCTTCTAAGTAACGACAGGACTCGCAAATGGGTTGCTCCTGTGCTTGGCGCATTCACGATCGGTATGACTGCTTACCTCATCCTCGACTTGCCATCTTCTATTCCTCGCACGATCGGCAGGAGAGTGAAGGCCTCAATACTTTCTCGGGAAAGGGAGTTAAACTTTGTGGATACCCATGCCGCTCGTGTTGGACGTGAGACGAGGAAGGTTCTGCGCCTTGCATCATGGGACCTGAAGGAGAGGTATCGTGGTGCCCTGGAGGAGAGGACGAGGGAGGTCACAGGTGCCGAACAAAAGGAAAAAAGGGCGTCGAAAGCGAAAGAGTGGTTCAGCAATGTTAGCCAGAGGACGGTTAAGATCAGGACTGGTGCCCAGTTGGAAAAAATTGGTGCATAACTGCTCGTCTGGCCTATTTGCCTTGGATATATGTTTTGGTCCTTGTGAATGATGGTTCGGTTTTTATTGATTATCTGATTTTTAATCCCTCATGTTTTTATGCCATGATTCCGTTTCTTCCTTCCAGACGCGAGTCAGGCGTGTCGTCTTCATTCTAACTTACAAGACTTAGATTGTTCTTCGAATTCTTAACCTATAACCTTTTGCCATTTGTCTTCGTAATGAATATGACTTGGAATGTATTACTTATGCCTGGAAAGCCATTCGACGGCGACTTGGATGTCGGGTATTACCGAAGTTGGATGACATGGTAAACAAGTACAAGCTATAGTTGGTGTCAGCGAAACGTCTTCCAAGTTGCGAACACCTTACAGCACACTTTACTCTACCCATTCGTGCCATGTCAGATCTCTGTCCAGTATACGCACCCTTCTTCAGCGCAATGGTGAGTCGTCGTCAGCAGCTGGCTTCATTGTGACGAATAACCGTGTTGAACAGGGCTGCACAAGCGCCATTGTCTTCACTTGTGAGTTTCTGGGTCGTGAAATGGGAATATAGACGACATTCATTCTAATCCTCGTTTTTGAACATTTTTTGGGGGAAAAAAAGGCATTGGTGCAAGGTAATTATGTCGCACCATAACCTCTTTCGCAGCAAACTGAACATTCCTGAACAAAATCTAGTTATGGCACTGCAAAATCAGGCGTTGGAATTTCAGCTATGGCGGTACTACGACCTGACCAAATGATAAGGTGTTCAGTCCCAGTCATCATGGCTGGTATTATTGCTGTAAGTCCTTATGATCTCCGCAGCCCCATTTTCTTTGGATACATTTCTGAGATATATTTTCCTACCACAGATCTATGGTCTCGTTGTCTCCGTTCTTATCTCTGGATCGCGTATGTGACCTTGCCCAGACCTACTCTCATTCCACTGACATTCCCATCAGTTCAAACAAAGATGTCTCTGGCACAGGGCGTCACTCACTTGGGTGCTGGTTTGTCGGTGGGTCTCGCCGGTCTTGCTGCGGGCTTCGCTGTAGGCATTGTGGGTGATGCTGGTGTTCGTGGGACGGCCCAACAACCACGACTTTTTGTTGGCATGGTACGTCTATTGATATGATAGGGATTGTTCGAGTCCAAGTTGTAATAACTGTTTTGTAGATTCTTATCCTCATTTTCGCCGAGGTTTTGGGTCTCTATGGTATGTTACACGTTTCCACTTGGATTTCGAACATTTATTGAATGGAATTTGTAGGACTCATCGTTGCTCTCATCATGAATACCAAGGCGAACGCTATGACCGTAAGAATTGAGACCCTCTTGATCCTCAATCCAATCCTAATGTCTTTGCTATAGTGTTGAGAGCCCGAAATGTGCATGGCTTGTGGGAAAATTCATGGTGCCTTAAAGAGTAGGACCGGAGAAGGGTATACCAGCACGCTTGAGCTATCGTCATTGATATCAGGCTTCGTTTTCCTACTTCCTGTCATTCTAGGCCGCCTTCTCGCTCATTGTGTATATTTCATTAATTCTACGTATTTTTATATAACCCTTTTGTCAGCGTCTAACAATTACGGCGAAGAAGTAAAGCTTGGGGTCTGGAATAGCAAACTAGTGATCCGCTTCGGTCTCTCTACCCAGCACAGCTGCCAACTTCCTCTTGACCTCCCCGTCCGCGAGGGTTTCCTCGTCTGCCTTGAGATCCCACGCCAAGAAACGACGACAAACAGCCTCCGCTTCCTCAAGTTCCTGATGTTCCTTCTCGGTCATTTCCTCGTCCAAAAGTTGGCTGAGTTCATGTCGAGAGAGCAGTTGACTGATCCATGTCAATGATGTCAATACATTATCATAGCATGAAAGGCCAGATGTACCCACTTCACGTATTGGGCTCGCTTAACTAGTCTTACCGGAAGACCAAACATCTCGGCACATTGTGCAGCAAATGAGTCGAAAGACAATCCCTCTGCCACTCTTCAAGCATGTTGGAATCGAAGATTCGGAGAGAACTGAGAGAACTTTACCTATACAAATATGTTATTTTCTCTCGGTGATTGGTTATATTTCTCTCTGTCATGTCGTCCTGAATAGGGGGTGTAGAAGGTGACACGACGCTGGCGCTAGGAGAGCGATCGAAAGTAGACGGATCTACGATATCACCGCTTTTTGAAGCGAACATGACCTGCATGTGGTAGAAGGAAACAGGAATGCTTTCTGGGTCAAGGATCTCTTCATTGAAGACGTCATAGAAATGCGTGGCCACGAGAACTTTTGGACAACCAGAGCCCTGGTCCAAGAAGTGGTGAAGAACGCCACAAAACAAGCCAGCACCATCTGCGGTTAAGTAAGAGTCAGCGATCGCCCACAAGACAGAGACCCGAGTGAGATATGCATGGGTTGGCAAACAACAAAGATCACCAAGAACGAAAACAACGAGCCTGTAGAGAGGGTCCCTTTTCCGAATTCATCCAACAAAATTAAGGATCGAGCAGAGCAATTGCGTAGTGCAAGCGAGACTTGTGCCAGGTCAATCATGAATGCAGACTGGGCCTAAAAACGAGACATTAACAGTTGAAGCGAACAAGACGATGCCATGCATGCATTCGAGCGTAAAACGCATGGCATTGACAGATAAAAATCACTTTGGAGACAGATTCCCGGGTTGATACACGAGTAAAGACTGTCAGGGGAGAGGCAAATGAGAACTCCCTCTATGAATGAATGAAGGGGATTCCAACGTTTGTCAACAATTCCCAACGTTGCTGATTCTGCGGGAACAAAGCTAGAACACGTCATCAACGGCGTCATGCACAACTACCACCGGACACACCAGCCAATCTAGCTTGCGTTAACGATTCAACGGATCTTACTTGGAAGGAAGAAGGGCCTTACCTGTGCCATAATCTGTATAATAGCAATCTGGAAGAGGTCAATCAGGTCATTCATTTCCTTTCCCTACCAGGGGCGTACTTGTTTCAAATAAACGCTCTACCTCAAACTCAATCAAAATACACAAGGTGTGTTGAAGGGCTCACCTTTCCGCATGCATTCGCACCCGTGCAAAGCAAAACACTGTTCCACTGATGAATTTGGTCAGGAGGATCTACCGAGGCGCCGATTCCTGCTCCGCCAAGGAGACGAGTGTCATTGGGAACGAAAGTGTCGACGACTTGCTCATAGAGTGGATGTCTCGAAATACGTCAACCGTATACTTAAAATGAAAAAAAAAAACATATAACAACGAACCTGCCTTGGACGATTTCGACAATATTTTGTTCAGTCATCTCGGGTCTTTGAAAGTTATAGATTCGCGAGGCTTCGGAAAATGACAAAAAACAATCAAGTTCAGCACAAACGTCGCATGCTGCGGCGATGGATTCATCGCATTTGAGCACTTCTTCCAGCAGTTCTTGAATGATCTCGAGTTCCCTGTCGACGATGGTCGAATGGAGATCCCCAATGTGAGCATCCATGTCTGGTGCATTCCTTGAATCTGAAAATTGTTACCTTATGACGATGAAACGTACCATGCATTTCTGATGACTTAAAGTACACATGATCGCTTGATAATCCTATAAGCCGATTTCAAAGAACGAGAAACGTATGGCATACTCCGAAAAGAACTAGAAGGATAAGTTAGAAAAATGGTCGATTCGAGATGATCTGTGTACCTGGAATGTCCACCCTTCGAGAGGCTCAATCTTCGCTTCCATACGCCATTCGTCAAGCATTGGGACGCATATTAAGAAACCTGATAAAGACTGTCACTTGAAATATTAAACAGGATTAAAAGGATTGCTTTCCCAATTGCGGGAAGTAGACAACATTGAGAGATTTTGCAAATTCAGGAGGAACGATCTGCGATATCTGTTCTGCTACAGTCGACTGCCAAGTGTTATGTGAGCGATACATTGCATGAACGCATACTTGAGGAACTCACAAGGACCGAGTCGATCCCATGGTAAACATGCTTTCGGTTGTCAAGGTCCTCGTCGATGTTAGGCCGGACGCAAACTCTATCATTAGAGGATGACTCTTCCCAGTCAATCTGAAGATTTTTAAGAAATGAAAACCATCTGGTCATTAGAAGGAAACAAACGGTGTCATTGATCATGATGCCAACCTCCTTGAAGGTTGGGACATCAAGCGACTCGATCAACTGTATTTATCAGTTAAAAGTAATGTTGTAGATATCTGGATACCATACCTTCATCACGATTTCAACATTACTCACCCGGTGTAATTCGGTTATTGCATCTCGAAGCATCGTTGCATGGAAGGTAAACTGAACAAAAAGTTAAGTCTTCGGTCAAATGTATACAGATCTACTCACCTTGACAAGACTTTGCCAGTCACGGAGCTTTGCTTTACCTGATCTCATTTGGCCCATAATCCTCGGTACATTTTTGAAGCCTTTCAGGTGGCTGTGCATGGCATTGGCAGTGACAACATTTTCAGAGAAACAAAAGCATTCGACGGCGTCGTGCCGTGCTTTGATTACTGAGAGTGAAGCGGACGGACGAAGGAGCCAGGCTTTCAGAAGATGCCTGCCAAGGGTCATTTGGGTGTAATTCAACATGCCTGAGAGTCGAGTTTGTTAGCAGGGTTCTAGAAGAATGAAGTGCAACCAACTGAACAAAGACAACCCTTCCTTCGTCTTGTCGGAATGCATAGAAGCGTGACTCTCATTCTCAAATACTTGGAGGGATCTGAAAAATTCCATTAGTGCCCATACAGGGTGTCTTTGAGGGGCTAACATGAGTGCGTCCGTATTGATTTGCATGACTTGGTCCCTGGTAGAGATTACTTTAGCTTATCAAGAGCACAAAGGTTGGTCTCACAGTGAAAGAATTTCAATATCCCGTATATCCAACCCTGCTATCCCTTCATCATTAAGATCACTCAACGCTATGTCCCTCAATATGTGATCAAGTAATGCTCCTATAGAAGCCATCTAAATTGCACAAAATGAGAGGATTAGTTAACACTAATTAAATTTGCCTTACGCAAGAAGGAGACGAATCGACCGAGGCAAAATTCGCAAGTCGAATGGAAGCAGTCCATCGACGAGCCGTTGGATCGCCAGTGACTTCTCTTCTTGACTGCATGAAATTGTAAGCGTTCCGTCGAGATGGCGAATTGGAAGTGGATCCAATGTCAGACGAAGGAGGCAGTACGTCTTCGTCTGGGATCGTAAAAGTTGTCAGTCGAGAGAGCGATAGTAGCCTTTCTCGGCCTTTTGACGCCATGAATTCCTTGAACGGTCTAATCTGGAAGAAACCAGATTTATTTTCCACTACAATTCAAATCAGCTTGACGCATATATGCGTACAACTGTAAATTTCATACGTACTGTGAGCGACTAGCATATCTTTAAAGTCGTCGTCAGCTCTTGAGCTAGTCAGAACAATGTCTGGGTCGACTTGTTCGAGTACTGTATAAGAGTCAGCATCTGGCCATTCTCTGATATCAAGAATATGTTTACGCATTCGTGTGAGATCGAAATGAAGGCTCTCTTGCGTGTCTTCCAAAACGTAGAGAATCCTCACTGCTGGATCATAATACGCACAGCCCACGCGTCCACTTGAAGATGTGAGAGGGATCATTTAGAAGTAGATGTTTTCGAGATATCTTACTGAAGACAAAACGCCGCTAAACAAGTCTGTTTCGGTGTGTGAGGCACAATAACATGCAGACAAATTTTTAGGACGCACCTTCTCTGAATTTGAAATCTGGGATTCCGCCTCGTCGTCGGTAACATCATCCGCGTCTTCCTCACTGTTGCTACCTTCCCACCTTACTTTTTTCTGGCCTGCTTGAGCAGCTGAAGGAGAGACTATTTTGGCGCTCAAGGAATCATCCTTTGGGGGGATATCTCGAGTTGAAGATGTTCTCTTCCTCTTCACCATTCTGGGTTGTGGTAGGTCGTGGTCAGAGATCTCGGTTCTAATTTTGGCACGTCCATTTGAGGAATGAATGTTTGTCTGTGGATACATACAATTTAGAATTGATATAGGCAACATCGTACAGGAAGAAAATAACTGATAAGGAACAAACAGGAAAATTCTAATAGATACAGAAGAAACGTCCGAGAAAAAGTCGACGATGTTGTAAAAAATACAGCAGTTGACCATGGCAGCCAACAGGAAATCAAGGTGTGGACATGAGATGGGTTCCATTGTAAGAGAAGCCTAGCGAGAGGGTAAATGAGATAAATAATCAAAAATACGGGGCTTCGTATACACACCATCGAATTGGGCTTGGACGGTCTGTGACAAATTGGAATCTTCGACATAGCTATCCACAGGGGCCTCCTCAGTAAAGACCATATCAAAGTTAGAGACATCCTGCTAGAGTTTTAGGGAATTACAGGGCATGCGAACAAGGCAAGGACGCACCACAGGACTAGCGACGCTGGGTTTGAAGGGAGGCTGTATTTTCTTAGCCGCAAGTTGCCTAAAGTCAATATGGTTATGGAAGAAAGGATGACGCTTGATTTCATCGGCGCCTTTCACTCCAAGTCGACGGGAAGGATCGCGACTCAAAAGGCTGGTGAGAATTCCGCGGGATTCAGGGCTGAATTCATCTCCAAATCGGAGAGGATCACCCAATATTTTTTCATACATCGTATCAGTGTCCTCTGTGAAAGCGATGAACGGACATCCCAAACGTTCGGATTCTCACGTACCATCATAGAACGGAGGTAATCCAGCAAGCATCTCATACAAAAGCACTCCGAGCGTCCACCAGTCGATGGACTTGTCTGTAAATTCGATCATCAAGGAAAAATTCGCATGTAAGGAATGCATATACATACCATACCCATTACCGCAAAGAATTTCAGGTGCCAAATATTCGGGAGTTCCACAGAAAGTGCTCGTCTTATCGTTATCCTTCATGTTCAACTTGCATAGGCCGAAATCACACAACGCGATGTGGCCTGTGTAATCAAGCAAAATATTTTCCGGCTTGAGGTCACTTAGGAGTGGCTTAATAATAGTAAATGATGAGCAAAAAAAATATCGACTTACCGGTAAACGACATCAAGTTCGTGAAGGTGCTCGAGTGCGAGCAAGAGTTCTGCACTATAAAAACTTGAGGAGAATAAGAACTGGGACGAGCTCAGCAACTAGATATCCATACCGAGCACGTCGTTCGTTAAACCGATGTTCTCTTTGCAAATGATGGAACAGCTCTCCCCCATTGACGAACCTAGATAAAGGCCTCAGATTGTCGTTGAACTCTTGAAGACGCAACACTTACGCAAGGACGAGATAGAGTTTTTGTTCTGATTGGAAACTGAATTTCAAAGGGACGATAAAGGGGCTATCAACCTGAGCAAGCACCAGACGTTCAGCAAGAGTATGAGTAATTTCATTTCGGTTGACGATATGAGCCTTTCTGATCGTCTTCAAGGCGTATATACGAGAAGTATCTCTTTTCCTGACTTGCAGCACCTGTAAAATTCTTAATATTCTGCAAAATCAGACAAGAGAGACGAGTAACCTTGCCAAAACTGCCTTTTCCGATGACTGTCATCAACTCAAAGTCATCGATCGTCAACGACTGGCCGTAGTGGGGCTGGTATGAAACCCCAATCTGGATCTTGCCAGAGCCACCAGACAGATCGTACCACTGATCTTGGTTACCCATTCCATCGAAATTAGGCACAAACTTGATGCCGCCTAGGAAAATATCGTTCCCAAGGTCGTCGGCCACTCCATCTCCCTGGCTTTTTGGTTCTTCAGTCCGCAAATAGCACTGGATAGAGAGATCCGAGTTTCGAGAAACGTCACTAGAAACATAAATCCCTCACATCGATCCGTGAAGGACAGAACTGCTCACAAGTGTGCTTGATACATGTAAAGGGGTTTGTCCAATTCGCCACCAAGAGGGGTTATGAGAACCTGGTTTACTTCATATTCCATCACGATATATGGTAACCACCAGCATTGGGTCCTTTGAATGCTGTCTCTGTAATCGAAGCCAATCAACTAAAGCATAGGATCGTGAAAATTTGAATACCTGTTACCCCTAGACCTGTTAGCCTGCCTCTGCCTTGTAACAGAACTAGGCGAGACTGAGGCGGCCACCTTTGCCTTCTGCGATGTCAGGGCGGTTTGCACTGGCTGGGGAACGCCAACACTTTGAGGCAAAGCAAGACCCTCTGCCCACAAAACTCGGATAGTGAGTAAGCCAGAACGAAAGAGACGCTTGTCCCGCATGCCCGATGGATTCCCTGGTGTAGGGGTGGTTGAGCGGTTGCTGGCGGCGTCTTCTGCCTTGAGATTAGTGACAGATGATTTCTTTCCTCTGAGCCAGGACATTTCGAAAAAGAATAAGGGATGATGGTAGTTGGGAAGGGAAAGCCTGCTTTCGAGATGGTTGTGCAAAGTGAAGTGACAAAGGAATGTGGATTCAAAGGACTCCGTTGTGTCTTCAAAGGGACGAAGCAATCCGAAATTCCGGTAGCGCCCTTATTTTGATTTCTCCGTCAACCCTCATGTAGAACACGGCATATAGACTATAAAAACTGTCCTCAATGGGCATGTCTTGTTCTCATGTTCCCCTCTTCCGAAATGCAGGCTCATAAACGATCTTGCCACTGGTTCATACTCTCTGTTTCCTGACCTCATACTCGACTGGCCCGACTTCTCAGCAGTAAATTTCAATTCCAGATGCCCTCTTGTCTTGAATCTGTACACTGGGCCATTTTGCCACTGTGTGGAAGAAAAGAGCTCGTCGTCAATCCGTCACCCAAGTTTGCTCGTCTTTTACTACTTGTATGGTTATCATATATCTGTCTTCTAAACGATTGCTCAAGGTCATGATTTAGCTGCACGATGAAGAACCAAAAGCAATGGAGCCCGCCGCCAAGTTCAACGTTCTAAAGGCATCCAGCGGTGATGCACTCTTCTTTTCTATCGTGCTCTATGCGAGAAGAAGACTCGCTGGACCAAGATCGACCTCTCCTCTGGTCTCTCTACCCATGCTACTATCACATCCTTTCCGTTGGCAATTCTGCCATCTGGACTCCATCACCCTATAACGCAAAACACAATCCGCTCCCCTTTACCATCTCATGAACAATCCCTTTGCCGATGGTGCGGTCCTCAAACATGCTTCTTCGATATTATTCCCGATCCGAATAACCCCATACTTGATCGCTACTACACTCAACCTGGTTTCCCTTCCGCACCGTGAGCCGTCGCTGTCACTCCGGTTTCATCTCCTGCCTCGGCCGCCGTGCTAATAACCGCATTCCAGGCATCTAAACTTGGAGATTAGCGGCTCGTCGAATCCGTTACACGTTACAGTCTATTTCACCCAGTGAATTTCTTAGTTTCCAGCAGTAAATTTTATTTTTAAGATAAAGGTAAGATGCCCGGCCGAGACCTCTTTATTGATGTGATTTCGGGGGCTGACGACGGTTACAGATTGGTATGCAAGATATTGATCAAAGTTACCATCCCCGCGTTCACAATACAACTCCTGCGACCTTGTTCCCTGCAACTTTCGACAGCCCGAAACTAATTCCAGGCTCATGCAGAACCAAACCTGATATATTGTGGCTCATCAGAGTTTCGGAAGCGGATTTTGGTCGTTTCTGTCAGAGTGCCAGGTGGTGTGGTCGAGATTGTTGACGAAGGCTGGAGAGACGAATATTGAATGGTTGGATGGACAAATACCACTAGGCGTTTATGCTGAGAGGCAGCCTGACGGTTTCTTCGATGAGATCACTATGGCAGTGACGTGCCTAGCGTGACAAGATCTGACTGTTTTCAGCTACTCGATTTTCAAATTTCAGTCATGTCGTCGTCCCGAACCCTCATCAGCTACAAGTTTGCTGAATGCAGAAGCCTTCCTAGACCGGGGAGATCTTTGCCGTTTGCGACCTTTTTGGACCTGGCTCCGAGATTGAAACTTGTCGTGATCCACCGTCTCATCCTACTCGATACAACTATCATTATTCTGTCCTCTTACGCATTGTTGTGGACGACGATATCGGCTTGACCATTCTTCCAATACCTGCCTACTCCGCTATTGATCCAGTTTCGGGCTTATCCTCAACCAACTGGTCGCACAACCGGATGACTTTCAAAGACTTCATATCCCTGTTGCATATGAGGAGGATCCCACCCACCCACAACCACATCCTCCGTTCCCAACACCAGCAGGATTTGGGCTGCCCCTCAAAATAGATGGATGGAGGAATACCAGACCTAGTTGGGTGCAAGTAACAAAATTGAAGGAGACAGCAATGGTGTGTAATTTACTCTGCTGCAGATGTAAACACTGACATGGCCAGCACAGTTTAAATTCTTTGAACCGCCTGTCAAGCTGAGATACGATGAACTCTGCCGCCTCGTAGACTATTGCAAACTCTGTTCACCGCCTGTCATTTCCAGCACCAGATCCGATATAGCCACAATGGACAACATAGTCCCCGTCACTTCTCTCGCTCACCGACGGTCTTGTGGGAATGATGATGGAGGGGGCCCATCAACTGGAACAAGCCCTTTTTGCGAACCCCGCTGTCAAACACCCTCTCGCCGACTTGAACCCATTCTCTAGGACTTGCAATCCTGATCCTGACGATGACCCTGACGGTGACGAGGATGACGATGATTCTTGGGAAGAATGCGAATCAATTACATTTGCTAGGCAACTATGCGGCTACCAGTGTGCACCTGGCGAGGATTGTTCAGGAACACGATCGGGAGATGAACGAACGCTTCAATCAGCGCATAGCGACATGGGTAGAGGGGGTTCAATCTGTGAGATCCTGAAGATGTTGTATCGTAGAGGGAGTTGAGCCTGGCGGGTTTGATGGTTCGATTTTTTCTTTCTTTCTTTCAGGTTACATTCTTTCCTAAATTCTACCCTCTCTGCCCGAACAAATACGAGTTATCATGGCATGCCGCTCCTCCACCGTTTCTCATCTGGTGGTCAAAAGGGCATCATTTCAAGCGATTCTGTCTTAATCAATAGTTTTTGCATGTAAAAAAGTACAAAAATAGGTTTTCACACTACATAATATGAAGGGTTGCCCTTTCTCCATCTTGTTGTGCAACCCTCGTTTAGAACACGAAATCCTCGGCATAAAAACTGTCTTGCATTTGTTCTTATGTTCCCCTCTTCTGAAATTCAGGCTTTTTACGCCACTACATGCCTCATACACGATCTTGCCAACGCCACTGGTTCATATCCTCTGTTTCCTGCGAATATCCAACCTCATACTCGACTGACCCGACTTCTCGTCGCAATGTCGAGCTTTTTTGTTCGACTTGATGAGTCTGTGGCCGTGGCTGCTAGACTTTCTTCAGAATCAAGCGAAGATCATGTTACATTGGAATTTCTCATTGCTTCGAATGCAGTTGACGGCGAAGGCATTAACCACACACCTCCTCAACTAGGCTTGTACACATTCCGTGACATTCTGGAACTACATTCAAGGTACATATCCCTGTTTTCTCGAACACACAAAGTTGGAGCCAATTTTTCTCAGAGACCTCTCATTCCGCGAATACGGCAGTCTTATTCATTCATTTATCCAAGCTTATCTCTGGAATGCAAATAACCAAGATAAAATTATCGATATCAAGGTTGCCTTCAGTGCTTGTGTTTACCTCAACTCTGTTCCAGCACTTATCCGAAAGTTTGAGTTGGAAAACCCCAACATTACTCTCCTGATGGGTGTTCTTGTCAACCACGACACCCATTTGGATGCACTCAACCGTCCGGAGCCTGCGCTCGCCGCCGATATTGTTCTTCTTCAGCTGCTTACATCTGAATTATGGATTACACCTGATGGAGAATTCGTCCCAGGCCTTCTAGAAGAACTCTCACTATATTGTGAAGCGGGCAATGTTGCTCCTGACTATCACCTATGGTCGGTATCTCACTGGCAACAATTCGCGAAATGCGTACATTTGCTTTTATCGAGGCTTCGAGAATCTCTTTTCGTGATGGCCGATATATCTGCGCTGGCCAAGGTGGGATTTATCAATGATGATCTGGCTAGTGCACTTGGAGGCGCGTATGGAAGATTGGAGGCAGATTACCGGATATTACTGCAACTTCACAGATCATCTATTTTCCGCAACCTCCTTCTGATGGTCGAGTCAACCCTTGCCACAGATTTCGTCGATCCATTACCGTCCACCACCAATACGACAACCTCGCGACCAGCCCTTTATGATCACGTTGAATCATCGTGTTCTCCCCTGATGTTTTACATTCACTGGCTAGAGGCTCAAACTATTCATTTTGAGGCCTGTGCTATGCTGGACTCTACTCATAGAGTATCCGAGTGCAGGGATGTCTCGCAAGCACCTGGAGTCAGTCTTGTGTTCCAGTACCTCCCCGTCCCCTTTTCGCTTTTTTCACGTGAACTTGGGGTAGATTTCGACTATAACGGCTTCGTTGACTCCTTGTTTGACTTCAGATCTCGAGATGCCTCCGTGATGTGTGTTATGGAAGCTGTGAAGAAAGTAATCCGTCGTTCACGGGTCCACGAAACCAGCATCCATCCTGCTATCCATTTAGCATTGATAATTTCACATTACATAAATGGCCTCTTCTCCTCCGTGAGTTTACCTGTTTCACACCCTGCATGACTTAACATCTCTTTCATAAACAGGATTATTACCCTGAAATCGGCACGTCTGCTTATTGCTGCAACCACTGTTTTTCCTGCCTTTCACGGATGGGATTCCGAACGCATACTCCGGACAATGGACCTGGAGTCTTTCCGTTGTCAGTTTTGCTTCCCTCGATCTACCTATCCCCATTATATCCTAGGCAAATGGTCGGAACTCTCGTACGATACTTGCACACACCTCTGAAGCTCCACCTTGCCAACATTATAAATAGGCGCCGGCATCTCCATCAAAAATAGAGGTATCGATGCAACGTCATGATTTGTTTGAACTTTGAATGTTATATACAGACTCGGGTTGTATCTCTGAAAAACCTTTTAAACTAATTTCTTAAGCGCCAAGTCTGTCCAAAAACGGAGTGGTTATAATCAAACTAATCCTTTTCAGGATATGCAGAGTAAACCTTTTGCCAAAGAACTGTCTTGTTAAGACTTACATCGGCCGAAGGGTATTCGCAAATCATCAAAACGCAGCAACCGAAGGCCACGTATCACACCGTCTGATCTAAATCAGGATGGGGTGCACTTGGGTGTACGCAATACAAAGTCTGACTCGTTCGACATTATCTTTCAAGGTACCACGCCAAGCCGGAGATGCCGTTCGCACTTGTTCGAACAATATCTCTCCCAGGGTATATATTAAGAAATAACTTTAAAGTAAGGTGGAACACTTTTCTCGGGAGAAGCGGAAAAAGTGGTGGCCAGTATGACTCGTACTCGGAGTCAACAGACGGTGTCATGGACGCCAAGACACGGCGTCAGGAACATGCGTTACGGGAAATGACATATTGCAGATCTGAAAGCTGCGTAATGTTCGGCATCAAACTCACGAATCGGGCCATTTAGTCATGCTTGCTTACTCCCACCCTCGGCAGCCGTATTTATGATTCTGTAGTATTTATGCCGACATCCTTGCACTGACTCCATCCCACCTTCTCAAGCCATGGCCGACTCAGGGACAAGTAGCCGGAACGAAAAGGCGAGCATCGTACGGAATCCCGAGTCCTCAAGACGTTTTTTCTCAAAAAAGCGCGTCTCCAAGACCGTCAACACAGATGAGAAAACCGAAATCATAACAGATGTTAAACCTCAGGAAGAAGAGGTTCCACCTGTGTCAGTGAGACAACTCTTTCGGTGAGCGGGATCAATTCTTTGCCGTCGCGTTTTCTTAACTGTCTCCAGCTACTCCACAACTGTCGAGATTGTGCTCGATTTTTTTGGACTGATCGCCGCTGCAGCAGCTGGGGCAGCACAAGTTCGTATACTATTTGTCTTTTTCTAGTGCACCGCTGAAGCGCGATATCCAGCCTCTAATGGCTCTTCTTTTTGGAAGACTCACCCAGGATTTCGTAGATTTCCAGATGGTGCTAGGCCGTGCACAAGCAGGGGACCAAGATGCAGACGCCTTGATCCCTCAAGCAGCTGCTAATTTCCGCCATGGCGCTTCACAAAATGCCCTTTATCTTGTGGTCCTAGGTTCGTGATTTAAAATTATATGCATGGTAATATTGTTGCTGAAGTCTCGGGACAGGAATCGGAATGTTTGCCTGCACCTATATTTACATGTATATCTGGGTGTATACCGGGGAAGTCAACTCAAAACGAATCCGCGAAAAGTATCTACGGGCTGTCTTGCGGCAGGACATCGCGTTTTTTGATAATGTGGGAGCTGGTGAAATAGCTACTCGCATTCAAACCGATACGCGTCAGTTTAATTAATCTTCCTGCTACTCAATTTTTTTAAAACTTTATCCCCAGACTTGATTCAACAAGGCATATCGGAGAAAGTTGCAATGGTTATCAATTTTTTCGCAGCGTTTATCACTGGTTTTGTTCTTGCTTACGCTACATCTTGGCGTTTGGCTCTTGCTATGTCCGCAATGCTTCCTTGCATTGGAATTACCGGTGCTTTCATGAGCAAGTTCATGGCAGGCTATAAGCAGTATGTTTACCATCTTTATCCTCCCGCTATCTCTATTAAATCTACATCCTAGGCTTTCCCTCAAGCATGTAGCCGAAGCTGGGAGTATCGCGGAAGAAGTTATTTCGACCATTCGAACGGCACAAGCATTCGGAACCCAGAAGGTGTTATCAGGAATTTACAATGAGCGGATGAACTTATCCCTTCGAATTGACCTCAAAATGGCTGCCGTTCATGGGTCTGCTCTGTCCGTCTTCTTCTTCGTCATTTACTCTGGATATGCTCTGGGTATGTTGTCTGTGTCTTCCATTGCTGTTATCTTGACGACGAACCTTCCGAATTTTAGCCTTCAGTTTTGGTACAACGTTGATCAATCAAGGAAATAGTGAGTTAATAATTCCATTCCGAGCTCCAGAAACTGAGAAGCGATCATAGCTACTGCTGGCGATGTCATGAAGGTCCTGTTTGCAATCCTGATCGGTTCCTTCTCTCTTGCTCTTGTTGCACCAGAAGTTCAAGGTCATCCCTAACATTTTGCTTTCAATATTCGGAATACTAACTCCTTTTTAGCTGTGAACAATGCACAAGGTGCCGCAGCCAAATTGTACCAGACCATTGATCGTGTGCCCGACATCGATTCGGCAAACCCTGATGGGAAGAAACCCGAGAAGGTCAAAGGAGAAATTACCCTTGAGGACATCAAGTTCTGCTACCCCTCACGACCTACCATTCAAGTCGTGAAAGGTCTGAGCCTCACTTTCGAAGCGGGAAAGACAGCGGCTCTCGTTGGCGCTTCGGGATCTGGGAAATCTACCATCATCTCTCTAGTCGAACGGTTCTATGATCCGATTGAGGGTTCTATCAAACTCGATGGTCACGATCTCAAGGATCTTAATCTGAAGTGGCTACGAAATCAAATCGGCCTTGTCTCTCAGGAACCCGTCTTATTTGCAACTACTATCAGAAATAACGTTGCGCACGGTCTTATTGGCACCCAATACGAGAATGTTTCGGAGGATAAGAAGGAGGCGTTGATCAAAGAGGCTTGCGTGAAAGCCAACGCGGATGGATTCATCTCGAAGCTTCCTGAAGGATACAACACCATGGTGGGTGAACGTGGCTTCTTGCTTTCTGGTGGACAGAAGCAGCGCGTGGCGATTGCTCGTGCTATCGTATCTGATCCCCGAGTTCTTTTACTGGATGAGGCCACCAGTGCCCTCGACACACAGTCCGAGGGAATCGTTCAAGATGCTTTGGATAAGGCTGCTGCAGGTTTGTACCCCGTTTTCACTCTGCTGAATCTACTGACCTTCCTGTAACTATTCCAGGACGCACGACGATTACTATCGCTCACAGACTGTCAACCATAAGGGATGCAGATGTCATCCATGTTATGGGAGACGGTTATGTGGTAGAAAGCGGCACTCATGATGACTTGTTGGCAATGAAGGGCGCTTACAACCGTTTGGTACAGGCCCAGAAGTTGCGTGAAGGAAACGATGAACAATATTCCGCAGAAGGCAGTGAATTAGGTGAAGCACCTGTTGACATGGAGAAGGCGGCTCGGGAAGAGATTCCTTTGGGGAGACGGAGCACAAAGCAGTCCCTCGCAAGTGAGATCCTCGAACAAAGAAATGCCGAAGGTGCAGGGAAGAAGGAAGAAGACTATGGTTTCACTTATATTTTCATGCGCATGGCTGGTCTTGTTCGGGATCAATGGAAAAATTACCTACTTGGGTCTTTTTTCGCTATCAGTGAGTTACATCCTGCCGACCCGTTCTATGTTGCTTAATGCTTTTTTTCAGTTTCTGGAATGGTATATCCTGCTTTCGGCGTCGTTTTCTCTTTGGGGATCTCGGGCTTTTCGAAGATTGACCCTCGCGAACGTCGTCACGAGGGTGATCGCAATGCTCTCTGGCTCTTCATCATCTCTATTTTTGCTACTCTTGCCATTGGTTTCCAGAACTATCTCTTTGGTTATGCCGCTTCTGTTCTGACCGCCCGTCTGCGATCTCTCAGTTTCACCGCCCTACTTAGACAGGATATCGAGTTTTTCGACCAGGAAAAGAACAGTGTCGGTGTAATGTTTCTGCTCGGAAATTTCATACTCACAAATTGTTGATGTTTATAGGCCGGGTCCTTGACTGCCCAACTCAGCGAAAACCCACAGAAGGTTAATGGGCTCGCGGGTATTACGCTCGGAGCTATTGTGCAAAGCATTGCGACGCTCATAGCCGGTTCCGTTCTTGGCCTCGTGTTCATTTGGAAGGTCGGACTCGTGGGTGTTGCATGTATTCCGCTTCTTATATCACCCGGATACATTCGCTTGGTACGCCGAGCAGTTTGGATTGATTGAATGGGGTCGCTTATGATTTTTTCATAGCGTGTTGTCGTTCTGAAGGACCAAACCAACAAAAGGGCTCATGCAGACTCTGCTCAATTAGCAAGTGAAGCTGCTGGCTCTATCCGAACTGTCGCTGCCCTTACCCGAGAAGACGATTGTTTGAGGCTTTACAGTCAAAGTCTAGAGGAACCACTGCGCATATCTAACAGGAGCGCCATTTGGAGTAATTTACTGTTTTCGTTCACCCAGGCACAAGTCTTCTGGGTGATCGCTTTGGTCTTCTGGTGGGGTGCCACCCTCGTTTCTCGTCAAGAAGCAAGCACGTTTTCCTTCTTCATCGGTCTCATGGTATGTAATTTCTTGTTCTGCTCTTCGTTGTTTAATCTCCCTTATAGTCTACCACATTCGGTGCCATTCAAGCTGGCAACGTATTTTCATTTGTCCCTGATATGTCTGCCGCAAAGGGAGCCGGTTCAGACATTATCAAATTACTCGATTCCAAGACTGAGATCGATGCGGATTCTACGGAAGGCAAGGTCGTTGACCAGAAAACGATCAAGGGGCATATCAGATTTGAAGGTGTCCACTTCCGATACCCAACTCGTCCTGGCGTTCGCGTGCTGCGTGATCTTTCCCTCGAAGTTGAGCCTGGAACCTACGTC
>Ga0307507_10006380_pt1 | contig 18163 bp, 17 predicted proteins | sample 7_EM_MG_FD_207223 | JGI IMG/M metagenome (GOLD analysis project Ga0307507, IMG submission 207223) | Populus trichocarpa ectomycorrhiza microbial communities from riparian zone in the Pacific Northwest, United States - 7_EM | ecosystem: Host-associated > Plants > Roots > Unclassified | place... | reverse complement strand
GTTTGCAGGAAATCCAAAGACAAATCAGCGTCCTGCGAATCGTGTTCACTATCCAGCTGCCCCACTGGGGTCCCAATGCGCCGGCTGCTCGGAGTTTGAATTTGGTGGGCTGGCCATTGCGTAGCCTGGCTGGATGGTTGGTTCTGGAGTTCAGCGGCTGCCACAACCCAATCGCCGGGAGTTTCACTTTGGTGGGCTGGCCGTCGGGTAGTCTGGCTGGATGCCTAACTCTGCAGCCTAGCGGCTACCGCTGCCCAATGGTCGGTATACCCTTCACCGCTGTCTTGTCACACGCCGTGCTGATTCATCATTTTTGCCCGGATGGTCACGTGAATCTTGTCCAGAATTATCGCCTCTACCCAGTCTGGGCAATTGGCCCACGTCTACGTTTGCCTGGCAAAAAGGTCTTTAGTATTTAGGATCATGTTGGTGTGGTGGAGAATACCCGGTGGGTTCGGGTTCTGGCCGACCTTATACCGCGTCAGGCTTGACCTCCCGTGATTCCTTATATACTTCTGTTTGTCATGCTTGTGAGGTATGACAGAGGATTGGACACATTAAGCAAATCATCGTGCCCTTGATACACCCAAGAATATCGGGTTCGACAATCCCACGCATTTTCCTGCGTCTGAAGTACTTACCCCATATGGCCTCAGGAATCTCGGGCGCACCAAATTGAAATGTCAATTTCTAACCCGAGTGTAATACCTGTTAGTTATTGGAAAAAAGGTGTCCAACTAAGGCGCACCAACCTCATATCCGTTTGGGGAGCACATAAATCTATCCTTTCCCAGCAAGTAGTCCACCCTGAGCGCAATCGCTCTTGGATCTTCCGGGAGATGGTATACATGTCTGATCTCATCTTTAATATGGGAAACAAACTGGGGTCTTACCCCAGAGTCTCTATTGCATACTTCTTTCAGAATTAGTACTATACCCGGCTTCAGGAGGGCGTCATCCCTGTGTATCTGTGTCCACTTACAATCTTTAAGTTTTCCTGCGACGCTTCCATATTTCCTGCATCAGCTATATAATCAAGCGCCTTATGCCGAGCACAGTGTACCTGAGCTGTCAAAGTAATTGGGCCTGGGAGTAGGTCAACAAACAGGTTGTACCGGAGAATGCAAGCTTTGGCCCGCCCTACTACTGGTGCCTTTACTCCTCTCGCTGTATTTCGCCGTGACTGGCTACGCGGCCAGATGCCCTCAGAATGAGCTGTACCTGATTTGCCGGCTGGACTCGAACTTGTAACTCCCGACGTAGTGGCACTATGAGTGGCCAGTTGGGATGAATATTGGGCTACACTGGAAGACGCGAGCACTGGCGGAGTATCCGCTCTACCGGGCATTATACGTCCAGAAGCTGCTGGCGTCCGCCCAACGAGTGCTGCCTTGTGTGATCCCTTGCGGGTCCAAACCCGCACAGTCGATACCCGATTGTTTGTTAGTTTGTCCGCTATTTGTGACGGGTGATGCAGCCCTGCTCCAGTAGCATCTGGAATATGAGCGTCTTCTGCGTCTGGCCCACTGTCCTATTCCGTCTGATCCGATCCGCGAGACTCTTGTACTCATCACTGCTATCATCGCTGAGATAAACTATTTCCGTTGGTACTAGGGGGTCAGGTTCCATCTTAATATCCTGATATTTCGTGCTCTGTATCGTCATTCACCAGGGGCGCTTTGGTGGTCTTTCGAGTCCTCCGGTTGGGTTTGGTGGTATGCGGCGCATATCTGATGGCTGCTCCTTCAGCAGCGTGATCAGCGAGCTGCCGGATTGGTTTTGTTGCGTTCCCGACCACCATCTCGCTGATTGTATGCCATGGGGTTTGACTTGGCGTTTACCTCCGTTCAAATTTCCTAGTCGGGGTGTTGGCTGGCTGCCTGAATTGGCTTGCCGTTGTCCAGACATGGTGGAATGCTAAACAGTTCATCAACATTAGGGAGAATAGGAATTAACACGTAGAACAAGGGAATTTATCTTTCGTGTCGCGAAGGTGAGGAATCTCTTGCTATGTTCAATGGACGTGTCAGGTCTTATACCCTAGGACTTAGGGGGGGGGGGGTCGTGAGAACCACATACTAACACTCGGTATTGAAAGAAAATATTCGCCTGGAAAAAGGGGTTTTCTGCTTGTTCAACATTATGATCATGATTTCGATGTCCTCAGGTATTATGTTCTTCCTGACTCTAGTGGAACAGGTTCGGCGACATGTGCGTCGCTAATGTAGGAGGTTAAGCAAAATCTAGCCACAACGAGAATAGGTTACCGACAGTATAATCTAGCAAGGCACTCGCTACGACTAAAGCAGATTAGGATAATGGAACCGGATCTCCTAACATTGAATCAACTCCCCTGAAAGTCTGGATTTCTGGATTCCCGCCATGCTCTCGACGTCCTGAGGTATCAGGGTCGTCCCGACTCTGGTTGAAAAGGTTTGATCAAATGGGCGTCGCTAATGTAGGAGGCTAAGTAAAATCTAGCTACAACGAGTCTCGGTTAGCTACACTAATTCTAACAACACACTCGCCACACCTAAACCAGATTAGGATTATCGTACCTCATCTTTTAACCTCGAATCAACACCAGTAAAGGTCTAGAATTCTGTATTCACGCCATGTGCTCATGTATTTGACTAGTTTAGTCCGCCACGCACAGCCCAGTTAAAGACAGAATGCGCGGCGTGCTTGATGCAGCAAAAAGAAATTGGTATCTTAACGCAAGGAGGCGTAACGATTAGCAATACAGGAGATGAGCCGCGGAAGCCAGGGCGCCCAATGATTTGTTTACTATCAGATACCAGCTAACGAACCACAAACTGCGAATTCTGACTAAAGCGAAATAAGATCTAGGAAAAAGAAAAAGGAGAAAAAAAAATACCAGAGAAACTAGGCAATCCCAAATGATTTTCATCCAGCCCCGCATTGTTTTGAACGGCGCATTTGGGGCGATGGCGATTTGGTTGTGTTTGGGGCACTACTCAAACTGGACGTTGAAGAGGCCCTGAGCGCCAGTGGTGTCACGGGGGCTGCTGGTTCTGTCGGGGCTGGGAGCCTGGTGGGCGGCTGTTCAGTTGTGCGAGCTGCTTGTTCTGTGGCTCTCACTGAAGTTGTGTGAACCAGCGCATCGATGGGAGGAACCGCGGGGGAGGCTGGACGTTTTTTGCAGATTATGGGCAGGGTGGTAGAAGGGCTGTCCTGGGCACCCTAATGTTCTGAACGCAGCGCGGCTCCCGGTTCAATTGTGCGAGCTGCTTGTTCAGTCGCTCTCACTGGAGTTGTGTGACTCTGGGCATCCATAGGAGGAACGGCGGGGGAGACGGGACCTTGGTAGGGGACCCTGGGTAGGCTAGAAGGAGGGGTTTCCTGTGCACCATCGAGTCCCGAATGCCGTACAGCTGCCAGCCCGGTATCTGTAAGGTAGTCTGCCATCCAGGGTATCTCCCGTAGTACCTTTCGGACCTCTTGCAGTTTCGTTTGCGTAGATGGCGCTGAAGGCCTAGAGGCCGACTCCCGCGACTGCGGAGCAAACTGATTATCGCTCCGGGCGTCCTCTATTTCTTGTGGGGTTGCTCTCCGTCGTGTCGAGGGGCCCGGGGGTCCCAATTCCTCGCCCTACGTCATCAATTAGCCATGGTGTTTTGATTTTCCTGTTAACGTCAGGTGTCGATACTTACGTTGTCCAAAACCGTCGACCCCCTGTCAGGAGGCGCCTGCCATTCCCACTCGCTCTTGGCCTCTAGGCATTCCTCCTCCTCCTCCTTCTCCTCCTCCTCCTTATCCTGATCCTCATCCGGTTGCATGATCCCCACGGCATCTTCCCAAACGTTACGATTGAGAAATGGGTATCTGCCTTTGGCAGTCTCGGGGGTCTGAGCTCTATCCTTTGTATTCTTGTGACGTGACTCGACGACCAAGAGATGGAGGGGATCTGGGCCATGGTTTGCAAGGAGCCACGCTAGAATGTCATTATTGCTATGGAGAAAGATGAGCTGTCGCAGGAGGAGCAGTTTTTCAGGCTCTTGACGTAGCCTGACCGCACCCTCACCAGTCGCCCCCATCAGATATTGTGGGCATCGGATTTCCTCCTCCATACGCTGCCCTCTAACCACCCTGACCAGATTTTTCATGCTCGGTGTTGTCAACACACCCCATGGGATTCCGCGGTCCTAGTCGCTTGCAGACCAGGCATGGTCAAGGAACGGATGTCCCGCTTCCGGGGCTCCCTTTCGGCGAACGATAAGGATTCTTACTGGCCGTGGGCAATAAGTTGACAATTGAGATTCTGTCAAAATAAGTTAGTGTGAGGATGATGGGAGATAGATGGGAATAATAACTTACTGGGGGATTCCACGAGGTCTCTACCACCAGCGCGCTCCGCGATTTGACGTAAGTTAGAGGTGTGGAGTTTGCTAGCCAAATCTTAACCAGCATTCTCAGGTAACAGGTGAGTTCCACGACGTGATGTGCGTCGGGGTTTGTTTTAATGTGGGTGACGGGATCTTTTACCTGTCGAAGGGCGCGAGCGAAGACACGGATTGCTTCCACTTGGTCGTCTATCAAGTCCCCGGGGTCAAGGTTGCGGGCTATGATATCGGCCTTGAGCTGCTCACGCCAATCGAAGTAGGTACCAGATGTGAAACCTGGAGCGAAGAACCCGCAGTACAATTCAGCCTAACCAATGTCGCCATACCCTTTCCTAATTTGTGCTCAATTGTTAGCCTGACAGATGCTGATACCTGGGTGGGGGTTTTTTTGACCTACCCAGTGCCCGAGTCTTCGACGGGTGGCTCACAGTGCGTGCGCTCCGCCAGGTGTCTGTTCACAAGAAAGTTCATTGAGAGAGCTATATCCTGCAATGCGACTCAGGTGCTTTCCGTGATTACTTACCCTCTCTCCTCAGCGGGGCGAGGGCCGACTATAGGCGGCAGAGTCTTTCTTCGGTTTCCGCTCTCAGGGTCAATCCTCTGGGGCTGCACAGCGGGATGTCTAAGGCGAATGGAAATATTAAAATTGCTCACGAATATATAGACGTAGTTTACTTACTTTCCAATCTGTAACTGCTGTTTGCATGAGCTCTGAGGTGCCATGGGGATGTGTGCGATATTTAGATTAAATAGAAATCAATTAAAAAGATGAGAAAAATTATTGATACCTCAACCAAGAGACGAGAATCTTGGAGGGAGGTTGACGAAGGTAGGTCAGAATCTGGCGCCAGCGGTGGGGATTAGAGCGAAGAAGAACATATGCAGAGTGGGAACGCCAAAGTGGAAGGAGGTGTAGCAAGCGTCATTATATAAACCTCGTCGATGCCGGGTGTACAATTCCTGACGGTTCGCCCTCGGGGGGTGTCCCGTACGACCAAGGAACGCAGAGTAGGGTGTGCTAGTACAGTCACGTTGCACACCAAAGTGGATACCGGTATCGTGGGACAGATGAACTAGTCACAGAGCGGATCTACGAAATGTGATGGATAAAGATGTAGAACATAGACAATCCAAAGATTGTCAACACTTCGGAGTCTCAGAGATTTCCACCGCGTGTGATGAAATAAGGTTTTAAGCCTCACAAGGATAGAGATCCCCAGAGATGCAAGGGACGCGACTTCTCTTGGCGTCTCCCAAGGCACCAGCGACATCACTTGGATCTTTCATCCATCAATGGCAAGACAACACAGGAGCGAAGCCAGACGAAGGTGAACTGATCAGATGGAGATCGTCAGGCAGGCAGGCAGGCCGGAAGGCTATAAGAAATATATTTGAAACCCCTAAGAACTCTAATGCTAAACAATATCACTAATACACTATACGTCTAGGTAGACTCAGCAAAGGATAGACGCGGCGTCAAATCAAACTGTCAGAGGCTCAAACAGTATCTCTTGGGATTACGCTCATGACCATCCTCGTCATGGAAGGAAGTACTGGCCCTACGTACCTCCTCTCTTGCCAAAAATTGCCTATCCATCGAAGCCAAATGAAATATCTTGGCCTTACGCTCATCAGAACTTTGGTCGTCAAACAGACCCTGGTGCTGCCGTGTCATGTCGCCTTGAGCAGGATGCCATCCCAGGCCCGCTGAGTGTTGTATATTCAACCAGCTCGACGATTTGAGGGCGAGTGGTATACTTTTTTGTGGGAGATTCGGTACTCTCTCCCCCGGCGGATGTCTCCATCCCAATGCTGCCATCGCCTCCATCCCTGGCACCGGAGACATCCCATGAGGCGGTCGATAATGCTACAAGTAAAGCGTCAGAGTCATCTCCCTCTTGCCGTTCACTTGCTTCATTAGCCGGCCTGGGAATAGCTCTGGCCTCCGGTCGTCTGGCCTCTGTATCAAATGAACCTACACGCAATTGGTCTCGTGCTATCGCTTCATTCGCCCATTTGCTCACAGCACCTGGTACAAGATAGTAGTGCGCCCTCAACGCGGGTGTGTGTTCCCTACTTACGTTATTCGGATGATGACAATAGATAATGAGATCAAGCGGGTCTTCAAGAACTGGATTTGACAGGAGCCAGGCCCTTACAGCTTCCTCGTCATCTATGAGGACATAATGGATCCACGAGAGCGGGGTGTTGGGATAGTGTCGTGGGAGTCGGCGTCCTTCGCCTATAGCGCCGAGTATGTGCCAAATCGTCTCATGTCGTATGGATCTCGTAATTATCGCTGACTGTCCACGGATGTCATATGAATCCAACTCAGCAAACTTTACTCGTTGACAGGGCGCCAATTGAGCAGGTGATCATTAGGGTAGTCTGCGGGGCTATCAGCCGCGTGGCGGATCCAAATAATACGCACTGCGCGTGGACATCCGACTAGAGCGCGCCAATCTACAACTCCTTAGTCCGTGAGTGGAAAAGCCAAACCGGGGGATAATCTTTACAAGTTCTGACCTGGTGGCGCCCGGCGATTTTTCAGGAGATAAGGTATCATTGATGACGGCGCAAGGCTGTCAGGTGGGCTGTTTGCTGGGCTGTTTGCTGGGCTGTTTGCTGGGCTGTTTGCTGGGCTGTTTGCTGGACTATTTGCTTGGCTACTGCCTGACCTGCTGCCTGCGCTGTTGAGTGGGGTATCGAGTAGGATTGGGGCTTGCGGTGACCGAGCCACTGGGGGACCGTTTTGTGGAGCAGGTATTCCTTGTCACTGCATCGGGTGGGTAGCTTGAGCGACTTGTTGTTGCGCTTTGGGTTGGTTAATGAATGGTTGAGGTTGCCCCGGCGCGACACCTGGAGCGACTGGTCCTTGCCCCGGAACAACAGGAAGGATTTGTCCCTGCGCTTGCGGTTGAGGTTGACCCAGAACAACACCTGGAGCCACTTGTCCTGGCGCCGGAACCATAGGAACGAGGTGTCCTTGCGCTTGCGGTTGAGGTGGACTCAGAACGACCCCTGGACCGACTTGGCCTGGCACCGGAATGACAGGAACGACCTATGCTTGCCCTTGCGGTTCAGGTCCACACGGAGCGACACCTGGAGTGACTTGTCCTGGCGCCGGAAGGATAGGAACTAGTTGTCCTTGCGCTTGCGGTTGAGGTTGACCCTGAACGACACCTGGATGGACTGGGCCTGGCGCCGCAACGACATGAACAACTTGTCCTTGCGCATCCAGTTGAGGGTGACCTGGAACGAGACCTGGAGGAACCTGCCCTGGCGCAGGAACGATAGGAACGATGTCTCCTTGCACTTGCGGTTGAGATTGACCTTGGAACAACACCGGGAGCGACTTGTCCTGGTGCCAGAACGATAGGAACGACTTGTCCTTGCGCCGGAACAGCACCTGGAACCACTTGTCCCTGCGCTTGCGGTTGAGGTTGCCCCAGAACGATACCACTAACGACTCGTCCTTGCGCCGGAACGGCACCTGGAATGACTTGGCCTTGCGCTTGCGGTTGGTTAATCGCCAGGACGGCGTTTTGGGGAACTGGAGCTGGGTTCGGTTCAGCTGTAGCAAGACCCCTTTGAATTGGGGCGCCCAGAAGTAGTAGCATCAGGGGAACAATCACCTGCGCAGTGGGGACTCCTGGCTGGCCCAGTGCAGGTGCAGGCTGGCCCTTAGCCACAACCTGAAGCTGCTTGTCAACTTACTCATACAGGTCTTAACAAGTTGAAGGATTCCCTCATCGGCCCCCCGCATACGAGCCACGTTATTCGCAGCTGATTCTGTGGCCAGCTGCTCTCACGCAGGGCGCAATCTCCTCATTCCTGCGACGAGTTGCTGCAATTCTCCGATAGGAAAAATTACCGAGTGGCGTAAAGTTCCTTGCTCCCAGGTGATCTTGCACAAGTCGCCGCCATTCTTTATACACCACCCTGTCTGCATTATTAGCTGGGAAGCCCATGGCTCCCTTTTAGTGAGTAATTGATGGACCCCCAGGATTTGGGAGTGTTGGGCTGATCCCCCCTAAGACAGAATTCGGCGGAAGTTGGTACGTCTGCCCCGCCGGAGCCTGCTGTGCTCCTGGATTATACATGTAGATGTAAGGTATGTGGATCATATTGTGGGCCATATTGGTTGATTCTTGGTGTATCTAGATGACAGTATTGGAACAAGTGGGCTGAATATAGTGGCGGTTGTAGAGGTTCAGATCCTGAGATGGGTTTTGGTATGAAGTCCCTTCTATGGCGCGCTATCCACTTTATATATACAACTCCCAGACGTTGTAGGAAGTTTGCAAGAATCAGGCTGTGTTTTCAAGATTGCCTAAAAATAGGTAAAACCTGACGCTCAAAGACAGCACTCTGCCATTATCTGATTCAACTTGAGTAACGGATGATACCCCCATTTGCTCAGGAACGGCTCGGGTCTTAAAAGAAAATATAGTTGACACCACGTGACGTCTGCGCTAAACCCCCTGGACGACTAGTTCCTCTTCAGAGGCTCTGAGCTCCTTGATCCTGCGTGCGAAAAACACGCTTTGGGCTCAAGACTAAACATAGCAGTACAAGTACCCTCTAATCTACACACAACTTACGATATAGACTGAGCTGACTCCCACCATGCCTAGCAAATGTCCATTGTGCCGACAAAAATATATGGGGGCAGGCGGATATGAGCAACACCTGCAAACAGCGCACGCAGATCTAGACATTGTTCTCGCGTCCACTGTAGGATATCCATCATCCGGAGATATTATCAACGACGTGGAAACACGCATATTGCACGACCCGGAGGCAGGCGAGCTCCAGGATTCGGACTATGACTATGATCCGTATTCCACCGAACACGATCTCGCCGCATTTACTTCTCCTGAGTCTGATACTGAGATATGGGATGACTCTCCGTCTTCGTTACCAGGCAGACAGGACGATTATCCACGCGCTGGGGAAGGAATTGGAGATGTCGACGCATTTGAGCAAGGAAACAGCAATCTCCGCGAGGATCCGTGGGCCCCGTTCAGTTGGGCCCAGGGTTTCAAACTTGCGTCTTGGTTCATTCAGAGTAAAGTACCGATATCAGGAATCAATGAATACTTCTCGAGTGGCCTCAGTTGTTCTGCGTTAGTCCGTTATAGCTCTATGCATACGCTCGAAAATTACCTGCGGTGGTTGGACCCCCACAGTTGGTATCTGCAATGATTTGAAGGACAGGTTGAGTATAGCAAGAGAACTCTGCCCTTGTTTTATCTTAATGTCCTGGATTGTGTGAGATATCTCCTTCGCCAGATCGCATCCCAGGATGACTTGGTCAACGTGCTGCGGCCTGAATTCGATCCTAATGGTGGAAGTATCTATGAGGAAATGCACACCGCAGACTGGTGGTCGGATGTTCAAGTACAGCGCCCTAAGCTCCTTTACGGTAAGTTAGCTGACTAATTATAGAAGCCACATCCACCTGGTACGACTGTAGTTTCCATTATTGGGACGTCCGATCAGACCCATCTCAGTAACTTATGCGGTGACAACAAAGCGTGGCATGTCTATATTACGCTCGGAAATATTCCGTCAGCCCGCCCCAACAGCCGGGGATCAATGGTTGTTCTGCTTGTCGCACTATTACCTATCCTCTCCAAACTCTCAAAGTCCACCAAAGCAGATTAATACCAGAGCCAAGTGAACGCCGACACACTGCAAGACGTATTCGAATTCAATTTTGGCCCCTGCAGCATGAGGCGCTTGAGGGCGTCCCAATTGATTTTGCTGACAGGAAGGTTCGAAGGTGCTTCCCAACCATGTCTGCATGGGTTGCGGACCCTATGGAACAAAGTGACACTGCGCGGGTCAAGATCCAACGCCTGTCCTGCACGTGAGGTGCCTGCCGGTGAATTAGGAACCAACATCAAGAACTATTGAGCCAGAGATTACGCAAGATACTAACGATATGGATATGAAAACCGGTTCCTAGGCTCAAAGTCAGACTGCACCCACCTCAAGTTCCGTGGCCTTGGTATCAATTTGGGCCAAAATGTTTTTGCTGGACTTTACCGGCTCTCGGCGCCTGACTAGCACACCACGGACATGCTCCATACAGGTAATCTGGGATTATTTACGCACATGATGGACTGGATGCAAGCCTTGCTCAAGAAACACGGGTGACTGCAAGCGTTTGAAGACGTTTGGAAGGCATTACCGCCGTACCCTGGGTTTTTGGTACCCAAAAAAGCCCACCGCGAGGTTGCGCAGTAGCAAGGGAAAGAGATGAGGAATCTGGGGCGCTGTATTGTGGGAGTTCTCCCGGTGTCACTGCGTCAGCCCCAGAGTTGACAAGTGATACCTTTCAAACATGGTCACTGATGCGTCTGTGGGCTCGTCGATTTCAGTATGATGGCACAATACCGAAGCCACATGTCTGACACCATAGCTTATATGGAACATTATCTGGACCAATTTCACGGGGTGAAAGGTATCTTCTTGGAGTTTCGAGTAACTGAGCGTACACTGGCCAAGGTTGATGAGCAACTGAGCGAGATACAACATCAGAGAATGCAGATGAGCTAGCCCGTGGCTCCCTCGAAACCGCGCCGGATCCGTGCCGAGAATCGCCAAGGAGGGCACGACCGACGTTGAGACTTGATCCATCACCAATCGCGTTTCAACTTCATCAAGATACATCTACCAAGTCATTTTAGTGATCATATACGCGAGTTTGGCAATATACTGATGTATTCTGCGGAGTTTGGGGAGCTCGTGTACAGGGAGCAAATGAAGGATGAATGGCCACAATCGAATAAAAATGATGCCGTGGGCCAAATCGGGCACAGCTACCGTCGTCAGCACGCCATCCAAATGAGGTTATTGAACCTCCAAACTCTTCAACGCCGGGGCGCCGATCTCTCTGCGGATCACCTCCAACATTTCTAAGAGTACAACGAGTGCCGTAAACGCGCCGGTCGTCCATAGGATGATCCTGAAAGGGCGTCAGGATGACGTGTCCAATGTCTGGGATTTTAGTAAGGTGTCCGGGGTCTCCCTCGAGAGTGTATGTTGAGAATTGCTCCAATATAGCCGTCATAACCTGCCTACAGAGCGCCACCTTCCTCAAGATCATGCGATACTTCAATCACTCCCGGTTGAACTACTAACGCAACTCGCAATACCAGTTGTGGCGTTCCAAGAAAGCGAGATTTAGGACATCCACCGGGCGGGATACAGGGGCGCCCTACACCTCATGAACCAGCCGTGTCGCAATGATTGGGTTTCGGTCCAGACTGGTGCTGAAGAGATGTATAGTGCGCTGAGGGGCCGTCTGCCAGCCAAGCTTGTGGCGCTGTGCAAAATCAGGGACTACACCTGTCAGAAGGCTGTGCCTCTGGGCGCGGCTGTTCGGATGTTGAGTGCAGTCAACTCACGATTCAGCTGGGAGATACATGGCCTTGGTACAGTGCAGATGAGGGAGGACGCTCGAGAGTTTACGATAGTGGAGGTAGGGACAATTCAAAGCCTGGGGCACCTGATCACCGAGGGGGAACGGCGCTGGCTGGTTAATAGCCGGATTGATTTGAGAACGATCAGCGAAGTATATTAAGGAATCAGAATACGGGGGGGGGAGGGGAGACTGGCTGTGCGTGCGTATCCTAGCACTCCCGCGGCTTTGCTGTTACAAAAAACGCCGTCTGGCGAATTGTGGTGCGGTTGTTCTAACTTCCTCACCAGAATTCGCCCGACGGCGTTTTGCAGATCATCACGTTGTATATATAGGATATATAGAAGCAATTCCCGAGAAAGTAAAGAGTACAAGCTAGTTTACCATATACAGGTTTGATTCAGAACGGTGGTGCAGGCTGACTTTATAAATAGCAGGGGAAATACCTCAGTGCGCGCGGAAAACGCAATGTGAAGCTGATGCCATGATGAGAAGGAAGTGAAGAGAACCAGAGCTAAGGTGTGGACAGGGCATCGGTACGACGCGATATCGCGTCAGAAGATAGAGGGCGTTGCAACAAAATTAAGGGCGCACAAGGCGTAGAGAACTCACAAGCAACCTCTCTTACATCAGGGCGCACTGCGCACGGATCTGACGCAAGGTAATATTTTGCTGATGTTGCTTCTTCCAACGACTCCCTTACTATCTTATGAGCTAAGATATAGTTGCCAGCTAGTAATGTTCCCTTATGGAGGGACAGGGCTTAAGTTTTGTAGATTCCACGAGCGAGGTTTCGTGCCTGTTTCCCCTATGGAACCTACACAACTTAGGCCCTGTACCTCTGTAGATTGCGGCAGGCGGCCAAAGTTATTATTTGAAGGATGATCAAGAACGCGGGAATTCCCAGTAGCGCAATAGAGATATTGACAAATTGAAACTTTGAGATTCCTACCTTGTTCATTCACTCCAGAGATTGTCACTTTTTTAAATATAGGCAGCCATTACGAAATTTCACCAGTATGCCCCAGCTGCCCAGTCTCTAAACCATTGAAACTTAACAGTCTCGGTCCTACTCGCCAAGTGAAGGGAATGCTGTATATTTCTAGTGCCTTGCAGGTAGCCTGCAGATAACCTGCAGATGCACTCGGGGGTTGACAATAGCCGGGTGCATTTTTGAAGGGAGACGTGGCGGTTGGACGCGAAGTAGGTAAGATCGGGCTCTGGGCGATATTTGGTGAGGATGCTATGCTGACACCAAGGCTAGGGTGTACTTTTCATAAAATCTCTGGTGTGACATATTTGCTTCAGGCGGTCATGCAGCAATTTTTAGTGCTTTGAATGGCTCAAGAGGACGTCCGGAGACGCTTGCAGAGATTATTTAGCCCGGTTGCAAAGCACCTTGTTCACCGGAGGGTAAGATTTCGCTACATGACCAGTCCACGTGAGTTCTTTTTACCCGGATTACTGTTGTACACGTGCACAGCGGACTCGAGTCTCTAGGCGGCTCGAGCCGGATCGTGAACACCACTACCCAGGATCTTAAAGTAGAAGGTGAGGTGCCAACGGATATGACTAGCGAGGACATCTGTCCTCATGCCCAACATGCCCCTCCATCAGAGTCTAGGTCTTGATGGCCCGTATTTTCCAAAGCCTGCACGCTCTGTAAAGGTCGGGAAGTCCCGGCAGTGTTTCAGGATGTGGTCTGGCTGGTAACTATGTTGTCCATACGTTGTAGATATCCGAGGTTGTGTGCAGATTGATGTTATGAAGAAATCTTGTGATCCCGGCCAGGGGAACGCGACGAGGAATCAATGGCATCCTAAAGGAGTTAAATAATTGGGAGTGTGATAGTGTAGATGCTGACCAATTTCCTATCACTCGATATATTCCTAAAATGTACAGTACCAGGACGAAAATATTAGTCTAAGGCAGGGTTTTACACCAAGTTAACGAAAAATGGACATTTTTAAATAGATGATTACTAAATCTATTCATATGAAAACATTTCAAATCTTTCCATTAGCTGGGAAATATTTGTTTATTCAAACATCTACAAGTTGAAGTCTAAGGAATCAAAGCTGTCATCATTTTTTCCAATTGCATCAACTAGTGGGAAAGTGACCTAAATTTACTATGGGATTCATACAAAAAAGTAGTCGAGTACATTGCAGCTGACACTAGATACTTAAATACTCTTTTCTCTATCAGTTTGTAAGATTTAAAGATCCTGTCCCATGGGCTGGTGAGATCTTTAGTTGTCGGACCTTCTAGTTTGGTGCGGGCCAAGTATCAAGATCTTAACCAACCTTGGAATTTATTCAATGAGTGATGGATTATGATACCGATTGTGAGCCACAGCTGGACTTTCAACCAAACCCCATATCGCATCTGGTAAGGAGGTTCTGGTATTTGATGTTCGGGATGATATTTACCTTTATGTGAAAAGCCGGGATATTTTCACAAATTTGATTGTTTGTGAATAAGTTAAAATATATAGCGGGTTAGTACTGGTACAACCGATTGCCAATTAGGGAAAGCATGCAGAGTCTAGCTGAGAGGGAAAGAGTAACCTCTCCAAGGTTGATGGAAAAAGGTTTAGCCGGTTAATAGACCAGTGCGGAGTCATAGCTCAAGTACACCCGATCCGCAGAGTGGTTTCCTGAGTCTCCTCTTCTTAAGGATCACCATCCTGCCTACAGTTGCCATTCTGAATTGCCCGCGTTCTTATTGCCCAACCACACCCCACTGGCAAACTCTCCAGCGCTCTCATTGGCATATCTGAACACATTGGCGGTAACGATCTCCCCGGCCAAGCGCTGCCACAGCCTCCGCGAAGCCTGCAGCTCTGGAACTTGGTATCTCACAGGGAGGATCTGGCCTCCGTCAGCTTTCCCTTTTGGCATTGTTCTTGGATGGTTTTTCTTGCTTTTTGTTTCCTTCCTGTTAGACTTAGTTATCCCTAATACACTCACTCAACCTTGGAAAATTAGAACAGTGCTAAGGCAATGGCACCACTATAGTCTTGGCATGGTTAGTCTACGGAGTAGTATATATTCTCCTTCCTACCCATGGTCGGTATCCTAACTCATCATCCAATGAATTAATTCTAAGGTTGGTTAAGATATAAATACTTGGCACACACAAAAAAGGAAGGTCCTTCAAATGCAGATCTGACCGGCCCATCGGATAGGGCCACGCCAGAAAAGGTACAACTACACATATTTTGAATGAATGATGATTTTTACAAGTTCACCCAACCCGCAAAACCCGTCAGATAAGCTGAAATTGGGATATTGGGAATTCTGGGAAAGCTACAGATTCCATGATGTCAGGGATGATCAATTGAGGTGATTCTTCTGTACTAGGAGTTATCTTTTTGTGTACTTAAGAGTTTCGTTCATGCTGAATTATTGAACCGCAAGTCACGGAACATTGTCAAATTTTGATACACGTTTCTCATCTTTTGAAACGAATCTTCAGGTCTACAATCGGTATCTATAGAAAAATTTATAACCGCTTGTGATTTATATGGTAGGTAACAACACCTATTTCGCCAAGTTGTTTAACTAACGGAGTTGTGGATTTGCAGGGCTTTTACTCATCTTTAATATATAGCAGGGGCGTGATGTTGCCTTCTAGTTCGCCTTTCCCATTTCCGCTTCCTTGGTCCAATTTTCTTCCCCTTCCCCTTCCCCTGGCCAGAACGAACATACTCCAGCCCATTCTATAGCGGCTACCCGTTCTCCCGAACCCACTGCAGTAGCACATTCTTCCTTTTCTGGGGCTGATCAAGTTGGTATTGAAGGGATTTCTCAATAGTGGCCCCCACCCAAGCTCCTGTAGCGAGGCCGTACTCTGCTGCTACTCCCTCAGCCAAATCGCCCCCGTGATGAGCCGGTGTTCCACCATTTTGCGAAGGAAGACGGAGATGATACCTTCAACAACCTCGGAAAAGTCAACGCCGCTTGCAAGCCTTTCTCCACAATTATTGCTAGACCGGTTTCGTCTTTATCCATTACACTTTCTTCAACCTCATCATTATTGGTATTCTTTTTCAGGTCTATAAGTTCTAACATCAAGTAAGCGCCAACCTGGTTTTGCCAGTAGGGTCCTAAAGTGCGCATTCCCAAGCCTGTGTTGCCTCTGCCTCAAGGCTCCCCCTTAATGACCTTGTTCTCGATGACATCCCAGATTGCAAAGGTTTGCCCTATTATCCCGTGCTCCGTGTTGGGACATCTTAACCTCTCTTTTGCGGGTGTCCCAGCCGCAGGCGTGTTAAGGTGGCTAAGAAAAGGGGTGGTTTTTCCAAGGGGTCATGGCGGTGATGACCTAAGCGAGGTACCACTGACTATTGGTCGTCAAGAGATAGCAAATCCGTGGGTGGGAAGAGTTGAACCCGAAGAGTCGCGGCTACAGAATGTGGGCGGCTATCATTATATCTTGCTCCGGAGGACCGGAAGGTCTTGGATTGGTAGGGCTAATATCTGGTCGTAGAGGTCCACTTCGTGAATTAGGTTTAGGGAGGTCTCGGGATTGCAGCCTTTCAACATTTTTTTGATGTCTACCCCAATGTGCTCACAGGAAATTTTGTTTTTGAGAGCTGACTCTCAAACGAGTGGAGGAGGTTGGTTGGTGTGAGTGATATTTGGTGTTAGAGGGGAGCAGAATTCAAATGCCTTGATTTCCGGAAGTTTCCTAGCGGCCTTGGAGTCAGGAACTATGGCAAAGCCGTGTCGTAAAGCCAAGCACATTAGGCGGTGGAGACGGAGGGGGTTGTTAACGAAGGTTTCTTCCAGACGGAGAGAGGTGCAGACTCCGCCGGATGCCAAGTCCCGCCGGCCGAGACCTGTCAAATCCTCTGCTAGTCTACTGTGTAGGTTGTCAAAGAGGGCGTTGATGGTGCAGTCACAGCGCAGAGCATCTTGTTCTAGCGTTCCGAATTCCTAAGGCCATTATGTCAAGGTCCCCCAATGAAGAAAAATAAGTTGAGGGTGAAGGAGAGCAAACCATTTGTGGGATCCGGGCATACCCAGAATATAACTCACTCCTCCAATTAACACAATCGATATCCAATCCACCAATCTCCATTCTAGCAGTTTCTGGATGGTTGGACTTTTCCAGGTTGCTCACGATCTTGTTCACTTTGCCCGGTTCATGGCCGTACTGATCCAGGTATACCTTGCTGAAGTGGAAAAATCGAGTTGCAAAATTGTAACCTGTGATATTCCTTATCCCAACGTGGATGTCAGTGCTTTCAAGCCAGAGGAGCTTATTGCGGACCCAAGCGCTGGTGGGGCTGAAAAGTGGGTAGTCATCTCCGGACTTTTCATTGTCGATTTGATACGCTGCGTCCAGTAAGAGATTGCGGTTAGGGGCGACCTGAGGGCTAGGATCGGCATGCTCATAGAGATATTCGGAGATGCCATTGTGCCGTCTTTTTGTTCAGATTTTTTCCAAGGCGGAGGATCATATGATGATCGTAGCTGTGGCAAGGGTGGTAGTGTTTGAAAACAGTCGTTTGCTCTTTTAATCAGGTCTGCACTGGGGAGATGGAGAGAGTGTGCGGGACCAAGTGATCAATACTACCAGTTATAAGGAGAGATATCTTGCAGCCTGTGTAAATTGTTGTCATACGAGCGATCGAAGCTTGAACTTGGTTTGACTAATAATTTTCGTCCACAATTTTGCCATCAATAAATAAATTCGTGACTGCCACCTTCGACTGGGGGCTGGTTGAGAGGAGACATCTACTCGATTACCGCAAAATTTGAGTATTGTGTCCCCGCATGGGTGCCAACTTGAGCCATTATCAGATATTATTGCGCTGGCCTTAAGCTTGAAAGGAAAGAAAAAGGTATAAACCTCCACCCCATGGCTGATGCAAACTCCGGTTTTTTCCGGTTAACCGGAGAGGTGATATCGCTGGGGCTGCTGCCGTTATCGGCTGAGGTCAAGAATAGATATTTTCAGCCTAATGGCTGATCACTTGTCGCCATTGCCACAGGTGGTAACCTCGCTTCACTTCCTGATTTTGGAGGCAAGTACCTGGGGCCACTGAAATTTGGCGGTCTGGCATAGGTTAACCTGCCAGCCCTGTATCGTTTCTACAATAGTACTATCAAGAAACAACCCCAAACCGGGACTAAATGAACTTTCCGAGTAGCATTCGAATATGAAGAATGGCCTTTCAGAGAAATTGGATCGGTAGAGTATAAATATCTAGTCAAGATCACTAATGAAAATGAACTCATAAACAACTCTTAATGTACAAGTATAGAACAAAAACTAAAGATCTGGGCAGGTCTTTTGTAGCCATGCATCTCATACAACTCCAATTTCTCTGGATAAATTCATCAAATTAACTTAT
>Ga0307507_10006379_pt1 | contig 18163 bp, 16 predicted proteins | sample 7_EM_MG_FD_207223 | JGI IMG/M metagenome (GOLD analysis project Ga0307507, IMG submission 207223) | Populus trichocarpa ectomycorrhiza microbial communities from riparian zone in the Pacific Northwest, United States - 7_EM | ecosystem: Host-associated > Plants > Roots > Unclassified | place... | reverse complement strand
CGACGGCCAGTTCGGGGCGGGCACCCTCGCCGCGACCAAGAGTTTCCAGTCCGCGCACGGTCTTGGTGTGGATGGCCAGATAGGCCCGCAGACCTGGTCGGCGCTGATCGTCCAGGTACAGGAGGGCTCCAGCGGCGACGATGTCCGGGCCGCCCAGGTGGAACTGAACCGGTTCGGCTACGGCCTTATTGTCGACGGCAGCTTCGGTTCCGGGACCGTCAGCGCCGCCCGGGCTTTCCAGTCCGCGCACGGTCTGGGCGTGGACGGTCAGGTGGGACCGCAGACCTGGCAGATGCTCGTGGGTACCGGGACCGGCGCCGCGGGAGGTGGCACCGTCGCGCCGCCCTGGCCGAATGTCATCGACGGCGACACCGGGAACAACGTGCTGGCCGCCCAGAACCTGCTGCGTTACCACGGTGCCTCGATCACCGCCGACGGCCAGTTCGGGCCGGCCACCCTCGCCGCGACCAAGAGCTTCCAGTCCGCGCACGGCCTCAGCGTGGATGGCCAGATAGGCCCGCAGACCTGGTCGGCGCTGATCGTCCTGATACAGGAGGGCTCCAGCGGCGACGATGTCCGGGCCGCCCAGGTGGAACTGAATAAGTTCGGCTACGGCCTCACTGTCGACGGCAGCTTCGGTTCCGGCACCGTCAGCGCCGCCCGGGCTTTCCAGTCCGCGCACGGTCTGGGCGTGGACGGCCAGGTGGGACCGCAGACCTGGCAGATGCTGGTCGGCAGCTGACCGCCCAGCCCCTCCGGTGGCGAGTGTGCGGGGCGAGGTGGCCGCCACGGTCCGTTCGCACTGCGTTCGCTCGCCGTTCCAGGAGGCTGCGGACGGCTGTGGAGTCCTGGAACGGCGGCGGCGGCTGTCCGCCCAGCAGTTGATGCCGGCCTGGGCGAGAGCGTCGATGATGCCGTGCTCGCGTGCGGCCCGGACGTCATGGACGGCACCGGCCAGAGCTGGTGAAGCCCACAGGAGACGGCCCTGGGATATGCGAACAGCGGCCATGGCGCCGTGCTGCATCTGTGCATGAGTATGGCTGTGATCGCCGCCCACGCCCGCCCGAGACACCAGGAAGGAAAGGCAGGTGAAGCGGGGTTTCGGCAGCAGTAGTCAACGCGGTTCCGCTTCGGTGGTGTGCGATCGCCGCGTGAACGAACGTCAGCGGTGCCTTCAGCGTCTCCGTAACGGTCGGCAAGGACCGACCGCGCGTGAAGCGCCGATCAGTACGAGGAGACGCCGATGGCCCAACCTCCGTGCCGCCGCCGTGGCCGCACCACGCTGTTGGCCGTCTGCCTGGCCCTCGTTGCCGCCGGAGCTGTCGGCTGCTCCGGGCCGGACATCCGCAGTGGCGCGCCCCCGCTGAAGCTGTGCGGGATCACGTTCTGGAGCGGCGCCGAGGGGATCGGCACGGTGTCTTTGAGCAGATCCACCCGGGGCATGCCCGCCGCTCCGGCCGCCTCGCGGCTTCCCGTCCGCGCCGCCCGGTACGACGGCGGTCCGCCGCCCCGCGTCGTCTCCGTCTCCACCGACTGCTCCCACGGCCGTACGGTCGTCGTCTCTCCCGCCTCCTCCGTACGGGTGCGTACGGTCGCTAAGGACGCCGCCAGCCGCGTTGTTGCGCTCTCCCTTGTCCCGGCGAAGCCCGGCACGTCGGTCGAGGTCCACGTCTACGCCTACGACGGCACGCGCCCGACCGGTCACGTCACCATCGCCGTGACCTGACCTGACCTGACCTGACCGACCGGGACCGCGCCGCGGCCGTCGAACGTGGCGCGGCCTGCGTTCGGCACAGACGCGCCCGGACCATGCCGCCCTACGAGGGGTGGTCACATCCCGATCCAGCCGGACCCCCTCCGGCTCCATCAAGGGCCCCTGACCTGCCAGGAGATCGCCGCAGGGTTCGGAATGGATGTGGTGCCGGCGCGGGTGGAGGCACTACGGTCGAAGGCGAAACGCCTGGTCGCGCGTGGCTGGCTGAGCCTGCGCCGGGCCGGTTCACGCTCGCGCAGGGTGTGGCTGGGCCAGGCGGCGCGTCATGAACAGCGTCATCGACCAGCAGACCGGCGGTGCGCCGCTCATAGTCGCGTGCCAGGCGGCGTGTCCGAGCCGACTCCTGCGCCCTGCTGCCACGGCGAACCGCAGGTGTGCGCGGCCGGGTACGGTGCCCAGTCCGGCTGGCGCCCGTTCTCAACGCAGCGCAGCCGGCCCTGCGGCGCGCCGGCCAGCACAGTGATCGAGGCCATGATTCTGCTGGCCGCTGGGCAATACGTCGAGCGTGATAGTTGACGGTGCGGTCATGTCGCAGCTTGGATTTCCTTGCCGGGTGCGGCGTTATGGCACCGCACGAAGCTGTGCGGCCTCGTGGCGGAGCGCCTTCACGGTAGCCGTCACCTCGGGAGAGCGGTTGCGGACCGTGACGGCGACAGTGGCTCGGCCGAGCCAGGCGGGGTCGTCGACGTGGACGGTGCGGACGCCGGTGGGGACCGCCGCGGCGGCCAGTTCGGGCAGTACGGCAATGCCGAGACCGGCGGCGACAAAACCGAGGCGAGTGGGCCATTCGCGGGCGGCGTAGGCGATCTGCGGGTGGTCGAGGGTTGGCCAGGCGCCGAACTGGGGGTCGTCGCGGAGGCCCTTGCCGACGATCCAGGCTTCGTCCCTCAGCTCGGTCACCGGGATGGTTCCGCGGCCGGCGAACCGGTGGTTCGCGGGCACGGCGAGCAGGAGACTGCCGTGCAGAAGCAGGTCGCGGGGCAGTCCCTCGAAATCGTAGGCGGGCAGGTCCGGCCCCACACCGATCACTGCGACGTCGATGCGGTGAGCGCGGAGTTGGCGAAGCTGCGTGGGCGAGGATGCCTCGCCGAACTCGACGATCAGACCCGGGTGGTCGTTTCGGAGGCGGGCCAGGGCTCTGGGGACGAGCACAGTGGCGGCCGCGGGGAACGCGGCGATGACGACTCGTCCGGTGAGGTGGTCCTGCAGCCCGGCGAGGTCTGTGCTGACGGCATCGATCTCGTTGAGGGCCGTCGCAGCTCGGCGGGCGAGCATCGTGCCCGCGGGGGAGGGAGCAACCCCGCGGGCGCCCCGGACGAACAGCGGTGCGCCCGCGGCGGCTTCCATCGCCGCCACCTGACGGGACACCGCTGACTGCGTGTATCCGAGCGCGTCGGCCGCGGCGGTAAACGATCCGGTGTCGACTACGGCCTGAATGACGCGCAGGCCGGTGAGGGTGAAGTCGGCCATGCCGTCATCCTGACACATTCCGGAGCCGCATGTCTCTTATGCGAGACCCTCGCTGGTGGAATGTCTCGGTCAGCAACACGATGGAGTGGCAACAGCAAGCGATCCACCCATAGGGAGCACCAATCATGGCGAAGACGTGGTTCATCACGGGCAGTTCGAGGGGGTTCGGCCGCGAGTGGGCGGAGGCCGCGCTCGAACGCGGCGATCACGTCGTGGCGACGGCTCGGGACGACGGCCAGCTAAATCCTTTGGTCGAGCGGTACGGGGCTGCGGTATTGCCGGTCCGACTCGACGTCACCGACCGTGCCGCGGTGCATGCGGCCGTGCAGCGTGCCCACTCGCATTTCGGTTCGCTGGACATCGCAGTCAACAACGCGGGCTACGGGCATTTCGGCATGGTCGAGGAGATTGACGAGGACGAACTCCGGGCTCAGATGGAGACCAACTTCTTCGGCGCGGTATGGGTCACGCAGGCTGTCCTGCCCCTCATGCGGGCCCAACGGTCGGGAAGGATCCTGCAGGTCACCAGCGAGGGCGGCGTACGTGCCTTCCCCGGCATCGGTGCGTACCACGCCTCCAAATGGGCTCTCGAAGGGTTGTCGGAGTCCCTGGCGCAAGAAGTGGCAGCCTTCGGCATCCACATCACCAACATCGAGCCCGGCCCCTACGCAACCGACTGGCTGGCCCGCGGGGCGCGGCACAGTAAGCGGCATCCGGACTACACCGAAGTCCACGCGGCCACTGCACAGGAATTCGAGGTCGGCGACCCGCGCGCCACCCGCGACGCGATCCTTCAGATCGTCGACGCGGACCTGCCCCCGCTGCGGATCTTCCTCGGCAAGTCCCTCACCGACGTCGCCGGTCTCTACGAGGAGCGTCTGCACACCTGGCGCCAGTGGCAGCCGGTCTCCCTGGCCGCCTTCGGTTGAGGGGCAACACCGCCGGCATGGAGGTCACCCCGGGTCCGCGGGATGGGGACGCCCAGTCGGCTCGCCTGGATGCGGCGAAGCCGAAGTCGCAGGTGCTGGCATGAGGAGCTGGCCTGGCTCGCGGGTGGAGGCATTGCGGTCGAAGGCGAAACGACTGGTCGCGCGTGGCTGGCCGGCCGAGCCCGCGCCGGGCCGGTTCACGCCTGCTGCGGGCATGAGCGGGCAAGGCGGCGGGTCATGAGCAGGGTCATCGACCAGTAGATCATCGCCTCGGCGCTGGTGGTGCGGCGTTCGTAGTCGCGTGCCAGGCGGCGGGTGCGCATCAGGTGGGCGAAAGAGGCGCTCGACGATCCACCGCTTGGGCAGCACCACGAAGCCGCGCATGTCGTCGCTGCGTTTGACGATGGCCAGGACGAGCGCGAAACGCGGCCAGGCAGTGCTCGACGAGGCTGCCGGTGTGTCCGCCGCCGGCCGTCGTCACCGCCGCCGCCCTCCTGACCGCGTGGCGCTCCATGCCCGAAGCCCCCAAACGCCGCTTCGCCCACGTGGACGTGGCAGGCGCGGTCGTCCTGGCCGCTGCGCTGCTCCTGGTGCTGTTCTGTCAGTGGTCGAGTTCGAGGTTCGTCTGGACGGGCAGGGCACGTCACTGAACCCGGCGGCGGCGGTGATCGACTCCCAGCCCGTCAAGATCGCGGCCACCGTCCCGCGCTCCACGTCCGGATACGACGCCGGAAAAAGACGCCGGGCCGGAAGAGGCACATAATCGTGGACCTCAAAGGGCTCCCGCTGTTCGTGATGGTCACTCCGGCCGGCATGCACGACAGCGTCGCCGCCCGTGAAGCCTTCTTCCGGCTCCGGCTGATGCACCCCGAAATCACCATGGTGTGGGCAGACTTGGCCTACGCGGACACCCACGTGGCCTGGGCCAGGTCCTTCCTCCACCTGACGATCAAGACCGTGAGCAGGCCCAAGGGCGCCAAGGGCTTCGTGATCCTACCGAGGCGTTGGGTGGTGGAGAGGCCACCGGCCTGGTTGTCGCATGCGCGTCGGAACGTGCGCGTCTACGAGACCCGCCCTGAGCACTCCGAGGCGGTGCTCACCCTCGCCTCGATCACGCTCATGACCGGCAGGCTCACCCGGCCCGCCGTCCGGCCCAACGCATCCATACCCCGGTCTGCCGAACCCGTCCACGCTGCTTGAGGCGTCCCAGGCATGACGCAGACCAAGCCTGGTGCCAGCATGTTCGCCTGGGTCATGCCCCCAGATCCTCCGTCACGGGCAGGCACTCGGCGAGCAGGTCGACGACGTCGCGCCAGGCTCGCTGCGCGTGCCGCGGGTGGTAGCCGACGCCGGGGACAACGGGGTGGTCGACCGGCGGGTGGTGGAAGGCGTGCAGGGCGCCGCCGTAGACCACGAGGCGCCAGTCGACGCCCGCGTCCTGCATCTCAGCGGTGAACGCCTTGCGTTGCGCGGGCGGCATGATCGGGTCTTCCGACCCGACCCCGGCCCACACCGGGCAGCGAATGCGCGCTGCCTCGCCCGGTCGGCCCGTGGTCAGTGCGTTGACTGTCCCGATCGCGCGCAGGTTGACGCCCTCGCGCCCGAGTTCCAGCCCGACGGCGCCCCCGGTGCCGTAGCCGACGACGGCGATCCGGTCGGAATCGGTCCGCGGTTCGGTGCGCAACACGTCGAGCGCTGCATGGCCGATGCTCCGCATCCGGTCGGGATCAGAGAGCAGTGGCATGCAACGGGCCAGCACGGTTCGCGCTGATGGCGTCGGCAGGCATCGACCTGCAGGTGCTTTCGGCGACACCCGCGGCCCCGCATTTCGCCAACGAGACCGACGCGGTTCAGGCCGCGCGTGCGGTGAACGACGAGTACGCGGAGATCGTCCGGCGGTTCCCGGACAGGTTCCGGGCCTTCGCCTCCCTGCCGTTCCCGCACATCGACGCCTCGCTGGCCGAGCTGGACCGTGCGCTGGGGGAACTGGAGATGGCGGGCGTGGCGATCACCACTTCGGTGCTCGGCCGTTCCCTGGCCGATCCGGCGTTCTGGCCGGTCTACGCCGAACTCGACCGCCGCGCGTCCGTCCTCTACGTCCACCCCGCCGGGGCAGGTGCCCACTCGCCGTTGATCGGGCCCAGCATGACCTGGGAGATCGGCGCGCCGATCGAGGACACTGTTGCGATCACGCACCTGATCCAGGCCGGTATCCCCAGCAGGTTCCCGCACCTGAAGATCATCACCTCGCATCTGGGCGGCGCGCTGCCCATGCTGCTGGAGCGGATGGACCGCCAGTACGGCTGGGAGGCGCCGGACACCCCGGAGAAGCCGAGCGTCGCCGCGGGCCGGATGTGGTTCGACACCGTCGGTCACAACCACACCCCGGCCCTGCACGCCGCGGTCGAGACATTCGGCGCCGACCGGCTCGTGCTGGGAACCGACTTCCCCTACCAGGCGGACGAAGCCTTCCGTGAGGCGGTCACCTACGTGCAGCGGGCTGGACTGCCGGACCAGGACGTCGGTGCCGTCCTCGACACCACGGCTGCCGAACTGCTCGGACTCACCGACCGAGCATCGGCCTGACCACTCCCCAGAGCGGCGGGCTTTCGGACCCGCAATCGGTCGGCACCGGTCAGGGGCGCCACAGCAATCCCCGCCACGGACATACCCGGCGCGGTCCGGGGCACCGACTGTGCTCGCCGCCAGGTCACCACCTGCTCTGTGCCCGCGCCCCTGTCTCGTCTGTCAGCCGACCGGGGCGGGCCGTTCGCAGGTGGTGGTGACCGCGAGGGTCCGGCCCTGGTGTGCAGAGTCCAGCAGGGTGAGCATCACGTCCAGGACGTGCTCGGCGAGTTCGGCGGAGGCGAGGTGCGGGCGTCCGGTCGCCAGGGCGACGGCGAGGTCGGCCAGGCCGATGCCGCGTCCGGCGTGTTCGTGGTCGGCGGACACCGGAAGCGGTTGCCAGCCGTGGGAGCGGGCCGGCCACACCTGCAGCGGGCCGTCGAATGTGTTGGGGTCCGGCAGGGACAGCGACCCCTCGGTGCCGTGCACTTCGATCCTGGGCAGGCGGGCGCCGTGGATGTCGAAGCTCATCAGCAGCGTGGACAGCGCGCCGTTCGTGTGGTGCAGCACCCCGGTGACATGGGTGTCCACCTCGACGGCGAAACGCTGCCCGGCCCGGGGCCCACTGGCGATCTCGCGCTCGGCGCGCGGTGCCGAGGCCGCGCCGGTCACCATGGCCACCGGACCGAGCAGGTGAACCAGTGCCGAGATGTAGTACGGGCCCATGTCGAGCAGTGGACCGCCGCCGGGGCGGTAGTAGAACTCCGGATCGGGGTGCCATGCCTCGTGGCCGGGGGTGGTCATGAAGCCGGTGGCAGCGACCGGCGTGCCGATCAGCCCGTCGTCCACGGCCTTGCGTCCGGTCTGGACGCCGGTCCCGAGCATGGTGTCCGGTGCGCAGCCGATCCGTACCCCTACGGCGCGTGCGGCGGCCAGTACGGCGGTGGCCTCCTCGCGGGTGGCGGCCAGCGGCTTCTCGCCGTAGACGTGCTTGCCGGCGGCGATCGCGGCCAGCGCCACTTCGGCGTGGACGGCGGGAACGGTCAGGTTGAGCACGGCGTCCACGTCGTCGCGGGCGAGCAGGCCGGCGAGGCTGCCGACAGCCTCCGCGCCGGCCGCGGCGGCCGCCTCCTTGGCCCGGGCGGGGTCCAGATCGGTGACCGCGGTCAGCCGCAGGCCCTCCTTTGTGGCCAGCGTCGCCAGGTACTGGCCACTGATCTTGCCTGCGCCGACGACGCCGATCCGTAGCGGTGTCAACGGCTCGCCCACAGCAGCCCCCGCTCGGTGAGAGTACGGACCTCGGGTATGTCGAAGTCGTCGGCCTTGTGGCCTATAGCGGACACGAAGACCTTCCCGGCGCCGTAGGCCCTGGTCCACACGGCCGGCATGACGACGGGGTGGTCCCGCTCGTCGTCGGTGGGGAAGGTAGTGGTGGCGAGCACATCGATGTCCGGGTCGGTTGCGACCCAGTACTGCTCGGTGTGGACGCCGAAGTCGGCCAGGCCCTCGATCACGGGGTGGTTCGCGCGCCCGGGGACGAGTTGAACGGTGTAGTCCACGAATTCGGCCGGATGCATGAGGAACTGACCGCCCGTCAGCAGGTGGTAGTCGAGGTCACCGCGGAAGGAGTCGATGACGCCGCCGTGCCAGCCGGCGAATCCGGTGCCCGCCCGAACCGCGGCCGCGAGCGCGCGGGACAGCTCGGGGGCGATCTCACCCATGGTCCAGCACTGGACGACGAGGTCGGTGGCCGCGAGCCGGTCCGCCTCACCGTAGGCGTCGAGCGAGTCGGCGGTCTCGACGGTGAATCCGTGTTCCTTGAGGAACGGCACGAACCGTTCGGTGATCTCCACCGGTGAGTGGCCTTCCCAGCCGCCGCGAACCACCAGGGCCCGCCGCCCGGGAAGTGAGGAGGGGTTCGTCATGGACGCTGAACGCTCCAATCGGTGTTGCTCGGTGAGTCCCGACAGCCGAGGGCCGGGCCGGAGTTCGGCCCTTTCCGTCACTGCCCGGCGAGCGACCCTCCGATCCCGCCGATGCTGAAGTACTTGTTGAGAACGGTGAACAGCAGCACCGGCGGCGCGAGCATGATGACGGCCAGCGCCATGACCTGGCCCCAGTCGACCACGTTCTGCTGGAAGAACGACGCGAGACCGATGGGAAGGGTGTACTTGTCCTGCGAGCGGACGAAGACGAGCGCGACCAGGTAGTCGTTCCAGGAGACGAGGAACGTGTAGATCGCCGTGGAGAGGATCCCGGGCAGGGAATTGCGCAGCACGATGCGGACGAAGGCGCCGAAGACGGAACAGCCGTCGATCCATGCCGCCTGTTCCAGGGCGACAGGGATCGAGTCCATGTACGCCGCCATCATCCAGGTGGCCACGGACACCGAAGCGCCCACGTAGATGATGCCGAGCCCCAGCAGGCTGTCGACCAGGCCGAGCCTGGCGAACAGGATGAACAGCGGGATCACCGCCGTGATGACCGGCAGGGCCTGCACCACGAAGAGAAGCAGGGAGTATCCCGAGACCGCTTTGCCGCGTCCGCGGGACAGGACATAGCCGGCGGGAGCGCCGACTGCCACCGACACCACGACTGTCGTCAGCGTGACGGCGAGGCTGTTGCCCAGCCACTGCAGGGTCTGGCCGTTGGTGAACACGTAGCTGAAGTTTTCGAGGGTGAATGAACTCGTGCTCTGGGAGCGTGCCCCGGGCCGCAGAGCCAGGAAGAAGACACCGCCGACGGGGACGAGCGCAACCACGGTGAAGGCGAGCACGAAGGTGAAACGCCACCAACGGCCGCGGCTCTTGACGGGTGCCGGTGTGCGGGTCCGGCCGCGACGGATGCCGCGAGTGACGGGATCGCTGACCACGCTCATCACACATGCGCCTTTCTGACCTGGCGGTACAGGACGGTCGAGATGACGACCAGGGTGAAGGTCATCAAGAACGCGATGGCCACGCCCGGACCGACCTGGAAGTTCTGGAACACGGCACGGTAGGCGAGCACCACCAGGGTGGTTGTCGAGCTCTCGGGACCGCCGCCGGTGAGCAGATAGACCGTGGGGAAGTCATTGACGATGAAGATCGTCATGAGGATCCACGAGATGTAGGTCGAGCGCGCGATGAGCGGCAGCGTGATGCGGAAGAACTGCTGACGGCTTGAGGCGCCGTCCATGCGTGCTGCCTCGTAGACCGAGCGGTCGACCGAGGCCAGTGATGCGCTGATCATCAGCATCATGAACGGGAAGTTGAGCCACACCTCGAAGATGATGACGGTGATCTTCGCGAGCGTCGGGTCGGCGAGGAACAGCGGCGACCCCAGCCCCAGCATGTCGGAGATCTGTGGAACGAGGCTCTGCGGCGTGGAGAGCAGCTGGTTCCACGATGTCGCGGATACCACCACGGGCACGACCCAGGGCAGCATCAGCAGGATCTTGAACACGCTTCGACCGGGGAAGTCCGACCGCAGCACCAGAGCCAGAGCGAGCCCCAGCAGCCAACTGCCCAGGACGGCTACCACGGTGAACACCGCGGTGAACCTGACCGCTTCCCAGAACGCGGGATCACTCAGAACCGACTTGTAGCTGTCCAGTCCGACGAAGTCGCCGGTGCTGATCAGTGTTCCGTTGTGCAGGGACTGGAAGGCGGCGTACACCAGCGGATACGCATTGATGAGCAGGAGCAGTACCACGGAGGGCAGCACCAGCAGCGCGAGGGTTCTGCGCTTCGATTTCGCCTGCTGGTTGTGCACGCGGGCCGACGAGCGGGGAGCGAACTTGCGCGGTGTGCTGACTTTCCGCGGAGGACGTCCCGGCGCGGTGCCCGTGACCGAAGGCTCAGCGGTTGTCGGTGAAGGAGACATGGGCGCCTACTTCAGAAGGGACGCAAGAGCGTTCGACAGCGTCGTCAGAGCCGCTTTCGCGTCGGTCTTGCTGGAGAGGACGGCCTGCCCGAACTGGTACATGGCGCTGTTGCCGTCCATCTTGGACTGCGCACCGCCGATGGTCTTGCCCCGCGTCGCGTACGACGTTCCGATGGGCTGGTACTCCTTGACCATCTTCACGTAGTTGGGACGCTGCTGGAACGCGGGGGACTCGGCGATGGACTTGAGCACCGGAAGGCCGTTGACCAGGGCCTGATCCCAGAACTGGTGCATGTTCTTCAGCCAGTGCAGCAGCAGGGCCTCGCTGCCTTCCTGGGACGGCGTGTTCTTGTACATCATGACGTTGTTCTGGACCACCAGCGTGCCCTTGTCACCGTGCGGCCCGGCGATCGGGCTCATGACCAGGAGATCCTTCGCCACGTCACCGCCGACGTTCTCGGCCAGACCTCCCTGTTCGTTGCCCAGGCCGTAGCGCTTCTTCGACCACTGGGCGTACGCGTTGTCGTTGGTGTAGCCCACCGATGCCGGGTCGACGATGCCCTCGCCGACGAGTTGCTTGATGAACTCGATGGCCTCGATGTTGCGGGCGTTCAGGACGTCGAGGTTGCCGTCCGGGTCGAACAGACCGCCGCCGTTGCCGATCATCATGCTCATCGGCGTCTCGTAGGCCAGGGAGTTGCCGGGACCGGCAGCAGTAGCGAAGCCGTAGACGCCGATCTTCTTGAGCGCCTGTCCGGAGGTCAGGAGTTCGTCCCAGTTCGTCGGAACCTTCGCGCCTGCCTTTTCGAGCAGGGCCTTGTTGTACCACCACACATGGGCGTCGAGCTCCCAGGGGATGGCGACGTAGCCCTTGTCCGTCTTCATCCCGTCGAGCGTTCCCGGCAGGAAATCGTCGTAGAAACCGTCCTTCTTCATTGTCTCGATGAGGTTGTCGGCGTACGCGATGGCGCCCTGCTCGGCGAACTGGAATGCCTGGAAGCCACCGCCCGTGCTCACCGCCGGATTGGTGCCCGAGGCGATCGCCGAGGCGAAGGTCTGGCCGAAGTTGGCCCACGCGATGCCCTGGTAGCCGGCCGACGGCAGGCCCGCGGCCGGCTTGTACGAGGTGATGATCTTCTTGGAGACGTCGTTGTAGGCGGCCGTGCCCCAAGGCATGTCCCAGAACTTCAGCTTGCCCGAGGCGTCGGAACCGGTGCCGGAGCCGCAGGCGCTGATGACCGGCACACTGGCAGCGGCGGCAGCCGCGAGCCCGAGGAATCTACGCCGGGAACAACCGGGGGAGGACGCGTTGGTGTGGGTCATGGTGCGTTCCTTGTGTGGCCGGGATGGGGAGGGTGGGTGCGGGTCTGGTCGTGGATGGGGTGGGGTCAGATCGGCCTGGGCAAATCGGCCCAGGGCAGTTCCGCGTCCCCGTATCTCGCCGCGCGCAGATCCCCGGAGCGGGCATGTCCTTCGAATTGCTCGAGTCGCGACAACCGGCCGCATATCTCGCCGAGTTGTGCGGAACTGAGGTCGTCACGGACTTCCTGGTACGTGACCGTCTTGAGGAACTTGCCGACCCACAGGCCTCCCGTGTACCGGGCGGCGCCACGGGTGGGCAGCACGTGGTTGGTGCCGATGAGCTTGTCGCCGTAGGGGACGCAGGTGCGTTCGCCGAGGAAGAGGGCACCGAAGTTGGTCATCGACTCCAGGGCGTCCCGCGGGTTCTCGGTGAGGATCTGCACGTGCTCGGAGGCGTACGCGTCGGCGAGCGTGAACGCTTCTTCGAGTGATTCCGCGACATGGACCTCACCGTGGTCCTGCCAGGCCGCGGCAGCGACCTTGCCGGTCGGCAGGCCGGGCAGCAGCTCCTCGATGTGCCGCAGTACCGCGTGGCCGACGGTCTCCGACGTGGTGATCAGGACGCACGGGGAGTCCGGTCCGTGTTCCGCCTGGCTGAGCAGGTCGACGGCGACGGTGAACGGGTCGGCATGCTCGTCGGCGACGATCAGGGTCTCGGTCGGGCCGGCGAACAGGTCGATGCCGACCTCGCCGAACAGCTGGCGCTTGGCCTCGGCGACGTAGGCGTTGCCCGGGCCGGTGAGGATGTGGACCGAAGCGATGGTCTCGGTGCCGAGGGCGAGGGCTGCGACGGCCTGGACACCGCCGAGTACGTAGATCTCGTCCGCGCCCGCGAGATGCATGGCAGCGACGCTGATCGGCGGCGGGACGCCCTGGCTCGGCGGAGTCGTGGCGGCGACCCGGCCCACGCCCGCGACCTTCGCGGTCAGGACTGTCATGTGGGCGGAGGCGGTCAGCGGGTAGCGCCCACCCGGGACGTACGCGCCGGACGCGTCGACGGGAATGTTGCGCTGGCCGAGGAAGACCCCGTCGAGGGTCTCGACCTCGAAGTCCCGGATGGCGTCGCGCTGAGCCTGTGCGAAGCCCTGGACCTGCCGCTGGGCGAAGCGAAGGTCGTCCAGCACAGTGTCCGGCAGGGACGAGAGGTTCTTGGAGATCTCCTCCTCCGAGAGCCGGAAGGACGCGGGTGACCAGTTGTCGAACCGTGCGGAGTACCGGCGTACCGCGTCGTCGCCGTTTGCCCGGACGTCGCTGATGACAGCGGCGACCGTGTCCGCAACGGCGGGGTCGGCGTTTCCGGTGGGGGAAGCGCCTTGAGCTTGCTTGAGGGCACGCGACATAGGCCAGGAACTCCCTAGTTCCGCGATGAAGACGGGCGAGGACACCACTGCCGAAAGGCCAGCTCCTGGTGAGCGGGAGAGAAGGGCTCACAGTGGGCTCGACGACGGCACCAGGATGGGTGATTTGCGCCAGGACAAGACAGACACACTCTGTGCAGAAAGGTGGTCTGCCATTGCACGTGTTGCTCGGCCTTGCCGGCCGGTGGGTGACGGCAAGGCCAAGTGCGGAGGGGGAAGAGCGGGTCCGCGCGTTCGTTTCGGGCCGTCAGGCGAGCGGCGTACGAGGGCCCGGGGCCGGCAGCTGCTGGGTGGACTCGACGAGGTCCAGGGACTGGAGCGCGAGGGAGAGACCGCCGCGTACCTCGGGATCGTCCACCGACCTGCCGAGCAGTGTGTTCAGCCGTTCGATGCGGTAGTAGAGCGTGCGGCGCTGGATGAACAGGGCGTCCGCCGCGCGTGACTTGTTGCCGTCCGCGGCGAGGTAGGCACGGAGCGTCGGCAGCAGGGGGTTCGTGTCGCTCGCGTCGTGGCGCAGGAGCGGGCCGAGCTCGTCGTCGACGTAGCGCGTCAGCTCCGGTCCCTCGGCCAGGGCGACGAGCAGGCGCAGGACGCCGAGCCGGTCGAAGTGCAGGGCGGTCGGCTCATCGCGGGTGGCCGCGATGGAGGCAGCCGTACGCGCCTGCCGCGCCGCGTCCGCGAGCTGGGCGGCCGGGCCGCTGCGACTGACACCGGCACGGGCCCCGCCGCGGTCGAGATGTTCGGTGAGCTGGGTCGCGGACAGCTGACCGGTCAGGCCGACGACAGCCAGGACGTACTCGCCGATGTCCGCCATGACGGCGGGAATCTTCAGGGATTTCAGCGCTGCCTCCAGCACGGCTTCCGCCACGCCGTCCGAGTCGGGCTCCTTGCACAAAACGACCACGGCAAGGGGCCGGTCCCGCAGGTCGCGGCCCACTCGCAGGGCCCGGTCGACGAACTGTTCACCGGTGATGTCCCCGAGCAGCAGCCGGTTGACCAGGGAGCTCTGCCGCTGGGAAGCCCGTGCACCGCTCTCCCGGTCACCGAGCAGCGCGATGGCGATCGCGTCGGCGGCGCGATCGAGGGCGTAGGCGTGGACACCCGGCAGCCCGCCGGCGCCGTGGAAGACGTGGATCCAGCCCCACGCCTCGCCCCGCAGCACGATCATGCGCCGGGTACATCCCGGCTCGTCGTGGGACTGGACCATGGAGGACTTGTTGTGCTGGCCGCCGGGGGCGCCGGCTTGGTGGGCCATCCTGGCGTGCAGGCCCCAGTTCTTCATCAGCAGGTCGGTCCCGGCCGTGCCACCGGCGTAGGCCACGACCTGGTGCTCGGTGTCCTCAAGAACCACGGGGGAGCCGACGTGATGGGCCAGCGCCTCGGCGAAGGAAACATGGCTGCGGCTGGCGAGCAGGAGCTGGATGAATTCCGCGTTGAGGCGCTCGAACGCGACGAGATCGGAGTTCCTCTCCTCGGCGATCAGCTCGTGCACCTGGGCGGATACTTCGACGAAGGGCAGTTCGTCGGCCAGACCGACAAGGGGGAAGCCGAGCTGCCTGGCCTCGTCGACCAGGGCCCTGGGCATGGTGGTGAAGGCCCGACCGCTGAGTTCGATGATGAGCGCGGCGGCACCGGCCGCACTGACCTCGTGGATGTAGCGACGCTGCTCGCTCGTCGTCCGGCCGACACCCAGGCCGGCGGTCAGCAGCAGTTCGCCGCCGGTGAGGAACTGGGCGATGTCGGGGATCTCCACCGGGTGGACCCAGCGGATCGTGTGGTCGAGGTTCTCCTCACCCGCGTAGACGCGGACGGTGGTGCGGCTGAACACCTCCAGCTGCAGTGCGGCTGCTACTGACAGAGCCATGTCTGACCTCTTTGATGCCAAGGGGCGAGGGAGAGAGCGGCGCCTGCGATGTGGACAGACGGGCCGGACGACGAGCATCGCCGAAGACGCGCGGCCGGGGTCGACGCGGGCCGGACAGGACCGGAGACGTTGCACAAATTATGCATCGCGTCGGCGGATTCCTGCACAGGTTGTGTCTGCCTGGGGGACCTGGCGCCCACCAAGCTGGTGAATCGCCACCCGCAGTGAGAGGACGCACGATGAGAGCCGCCGTTGTCCGAGCCCCCTCCGGATCCTTCGAGATCGCGGACCTGCGTGACCCGCGACCGGGGCCGGGGGAGATCCTCGTACGCATCGCCGCCTGCGGTGTCTGCCACACCGACCTCCACGTGCAGGACGGCTCGGTGGCCTTCCCGTTTCCCGCCGTCCTGGGGCACGAGGTCTCAGGGACCGTCGCGGCGGTCGGTGTCGGTGTGGAGCACATCAGCGCGGGCCAGAGTGTCGTCGGCGCCTTCATCATGCCGTGCGGAACATGCGCGATGTGTGCCTCCGGCCGCGAGGAACTGTGCGAGCCGTTCTTCGCCCACAACCGTCTGAACGGGACCCTCTACGACGGCACCACGCGGCTCTTCGACGCCCACGGAGACCCGGTCTGGATGTACTCCATGGCAGGCCTCGCCGAGTACGCCGTGATGCCCGCGTTCGCCGCGGCTCCGATCCCTGCCGGGGGCCATCTGAAGGACTCGGCGATACTCGGCTGCGCCTTCCTCACCGCGTACGGCGGCCTCGTGCACGTCGGCGGACTGCAGCCGGGATCCTCCCTGGCCGTGGTGGGGGCGGGAGGCGTCGGCCTCAGCACGGTGGCCTTGGCCAAGGCATTGGGCGCCGAACGGATCGTGGCGGTGGACGTGGCCGACGACCGGCTGCGAACCGCCCTGCACCTCGGGGCCACCGAGGTGGTCAACGCCGGGGAAGTGGATCCGGTGGAAGCCGTCCGGGACATCACCGGTGGCGGAGCCGACCTCGTACTCGAAGCCATCGGGCAGCCCGCCACCTTCCGGCAGGCCACGGAGATGGCCGCCGACGGCGGACGCTGCGTGATGATCGGGATCGCCCCCGTCGGCAGGACCGCGGAGATCGAGATCACGCGGCTGGTCCGCCGCAAGATCCAGGTCTGCGGCTCCTTCGGCGGCCGCCCCCGCCAGGACCTGGCGCATCTCGGACAGCTCGTGGCCGACAGACTCCTCGACCCGGGATCGCTGATCAGCCGGCGCTTTCCGCTGGAGGAGGCGGACCTGGCCTACCGACTGCTGAGCGAAGGCAAGATCGTCGGTCGCGCGCTCATCGAGGTCCAGGCCGACGTCTGACGGACACCGAGCCGGCCACGCCTTCCCCGGAATCGACTCAGTAAAAGGACCCGCAATGGCAATGACGCTGCACCACTGGCGGAACGGCAAGGCCTTCGGAGGCACCACCGACCGTTTCTCGGACGTGACCAACCCGGCGACCGGAGAGGTCACCGCCCACCTGGCCCTGGCCACCGCGGACGACGTGAACGCGGTTGTGGAGACCGCGGCCGCCGCCTTCCCGAAGTGGCGGGACACCTCGCTGGCGGCACGTACGCAGATCGTGTTCCGGTTCCGCGAGCTGCTCAACGCCCGCAAGCTCGAACTGGCGGAGATAATCACCGCGGAGCACGGCAAGGTGCTGTCCGACGCTCTGGGCGAGGTGAGCCGGGGCCAGGAGGTCGTCGAGTTCGCCTGCGGTATCCCGCACCTGCTCAAGGGCGGTTTCACCGAGAACGCGTCAACTCGCGTCGATGTCCATTCCGTTCGTCAGCCGCTCGGCGTCGTCGGTATCATCTCGCCCTTCAACTTCCCGGTCATGGTCCCGCTGTGGTTCTTCCCGCTCGCCATCGCGGCCGGCAATACCGTCGTGCTCAAGCCCAGTGAGAAGGTGCCGACCGCTGCCCTGTGGCTGGCCGAGCTGTGGAAGGAGGCGGGGCTGCCCGACGGCGTCTTCAACGTCGTCAACGGTGACAAGACCGCCGTCGACGGTCTGCTGACGCACCCTGAGGTGCAGTCGGTGTCGTTCGTGGGGTCCACCCCGATCGCCCGGTACGTCTACGAGACAGCAGCCGCGCACGGCAAGCGGGTTCAGGCCCTGGGCGGAGCCAAGAACCACATGATCGTGCTCCCCGACGCCGACCTCGACCTGGCCGCCGACCAGGCGGTCAACGCCGGATACGGCTCGGCCGGTGAGCGCTGCATGGCCATCTCCGTGGTCGTGGCCGTCGGCGGCATCGCCGACGAGTTGGTGCGCAAGATCGAGGAGCGCGCCGTCGGGCTGCGCACCGGTGACGGGACGCGCGGCTGCGACATGGGCCCGCTGATCACCGCGCGGGCACAGCAGCGCGTGTCCGGCTACATCGACGCGGGCGAGGCGGCTGGGGCGACCGTCGTGGTCGACGGGCGCATGGTGCAGCCGGACTCTGGCGGCAAGGGATTCTTCGTCGGTCCCACCCTCTTCGACCACGTCACCACCGACATGAGCATCTACACCGACGAGATCTTCGGCCCGGTGCTCTCCGTGGTCCGGGTCGACAGCTACGACGAAGCCGTACGGCTGGTCAACGACAACCCGTACGGCAACGGCACCGCCATCTTCACCCACGACGGCGGCGCCGCACGGCAGTTCTCCAACGAGATCAAGGTCGGCATGATCGGCATCAACGTGCCGATCCCGGTTCCCATGGCCTACTACTCCTTCGGCGGCTGGAAGAACTCCCTGTTCGGCGACAGCCACGCCCACGGCACGGAAGGGGTGCACTTCTTCACCCGGGGCAAGGTCATCACCTCCCGCTGGCTCGACCCGAGCCACGGCGGGCTCAACCTGGGCTTCCCGCAGAACGCCTGACATGACCCGACATGACTTCGGCCCCGGGCTCAGGTTCGCCGTCCTCGGCTCCGTCTACTGGGCCTGGTGGTGCCACGGGACC
>Ga0307507_10006378_pt1 | contig 18163 bp, 17 predicted proteins | sample 7_EM_MG_FD_207223 | JGI IMG/M metagenome (GOLD analysis project Ga0307507, IMG submission 207223) | Populus trichocarpa ectomycorrhiza microbial communities from riparian zone in the Pacific Northwest, United States - 7_EM | ecosystem: Host-associated > Plants > Roots > Unclassified | place... | reverse complement strand
AGCTGCAGAAGATGCTCGACGAATCCGCGCCGTGGGGGATCCTCGGCTACGAGAAGGCCGTCTATGCGGACGGGTTCACCGACGAGGTGATCGACGTGATCACCACGCAGCTGCCGCGCAAGACTTCCCCGATGTCGATCATGCCGATCTTCGCGATGAACGGCGCCTTCACCGAGCCGGCAGACGACGCGACCGCGTTCGGCGGGCCGCGGCGCGACGGCATCCTGGTGAACATCAACGGCCTCGCGCCCGAGCCGGAGCCGTTCGCGGCCGACCGGACCTGGGCGCGCGAATTCTGGGCGGAGCTCGCGCCGCACAGCAGCAACGCCGGCGGCTACGTCAACTTCATGGCCGACTACGAGGAGGACCGCGTCCGGGTTTCCTACGGTGCGGCCAAATACGCGCGGCTCGCCCAGATCAAGGCGGCCTACGACCCGGACAACGTGTTCCACCACAACGCGAACATCCGCCCGGCTTAGTCCGCGATGCCCGCCCGGTAGGCGAAGGCGACCGCCTGCGCCCGATCCCGCAGGCCCGCCTTCGTGAACAGGTGGTTCACGTGCGTCTTCACCGTCGCCTCGCTGACCACCAGGGTCCGCGCGATCTCGGTGTTCGACAGCCCGGCCGCGATCAGCCGCAGCACCTCGATCTCGCGCGCGGTGAGACCTTCGATCTCGCGCGTCCGCACGGGAGCGGACCGGGTGACTGATTCGACCAGCCGCCGCTGCAGTTCACCATCCACTGTGGACTGACCGGCGGCGGCCGAGCGCAGCGCCCGCGCGATCGCCTCCGCATCGGCGTCCTTGGTGAGGAATCCGCGTGCGCCCGCTCGCAATGCCGCGAGCAGCGCGTCGTCGTCCGCATAGGTCGTGAGGACCACGACTTCCGTCGATGGGTACTCCGCGCGGACCTTGGTCGTGGTCTCGACGCCGTCGCCGCGGGGCATCCGCAGGTCCACCAGCAGGACGTCCGGCCGGTGCTGCGCGACCAGTTCCACCGCGGCGACCCCGTCGGCGGCCGAGCCGACCACCTCGATCCCGGGCAGCAGCCCGAGCAGCGTCACCAGCCCCTCGCGGACCACCGCCTGGTCGTCGGCGAGCACGACCCGCAGGGTCACGCCGGCACCGTCAGGTGAATCCGCCATCCGTCCTCCACCGGCCCGCTGTCGAGCCGCCCATCGAGCAGCGCGACCCGTTCACTCATCCCGCGCAAACCGTAGCCTGCCGTGGGCGCTTCCGGCGGCCGCCTGCCCTGCCGGTCGGCCACGGTCAGCTCCACCGTCCCGCTTGTGTAGCTCAAGATCACGTCGACGTCGGCCTTCGGCGCGTGCTTGCGCGTGTTGGCCAGCGCTTCCTGCACCGCGCGCACGAGCGCGGTTCCGACCGTCGCGTCCAGTTCGCGCGGCTCGCCCTCCACCTTCAGATCCGCGCGGGCGCCACTGTCCATTCGGTACCCGGCCAGCAGGTCCGCGACCGCCCGCTCGACGCCGACCGCGTCCTCGCGCAGCGCGGCAACGGCTTTGCGGGCCTCGGCCAGGCCTTCCGACGCGAGCTTCTGAGCCCGCTCGACCTGGGCGATCGCCTCCGGGCTGGCGCCGTCCCGCACCAGCATCAGGCGCGCTCCCTGCAGGTTCAGCGAAAGCCCGGCCAAAGAGTGAGCGAGGACGTCGTGCAGTTCCCGCGCGATGCGAGCGCGTTCGGCGAGTGCCGCGGCCCGCGCGTGTTCCTCGGTCGCGGTCTGCGCGCGGGCCAGCGCCAGCTCGGTCTGCTCGAGCCGCTCGACCCGGCCGCGCCGGTTGAACCCGAGCAACAGGATGATCGCGAGGACGGTCAACGTCGGGAACACCGCGTCCCAGTTGTCGTTGCGGAGTCCCCATAACCCGATCGCCGCCAGGTCCGCGACCACCACGACGGCGATCGGGAACTTCGAGTACCGCAGCACCACGAAGAACGTGCTCGCGAACATCGTCACGGTGGACCAGCTGTTGGGCACGAACACCCACACCGTCCCGGCGACGACGGTCAGAGAGGGCAGGAGAACCGGCAGCAGCCAAGGCCTGGTCCGTTCCGGCCGCAGCCACAGCAGGGGCACCGAAAGCGCCAGCGTGACGCCGATCAGGACCCAGGCGAGCGCGTTCGCCTTCTCCACCGCGCTGACCATGGGCAGCGCGACGAACCCCCACCGCACCCAGTCCCGCCCGCGCGGGAGGCGCTCTGCCGCGTGCTGGTCCGTCATCGCCGTGATCCTCCTTGTACGGAAAATGTACCCAGGGAAGCTTGGCTGTGCGGTGTCCGGCACTTTCGTCCCTTTCAGGAGGTTCCCCCATGCCCAGGTTGCGACGGCTCGCCGTGTTCGCCGCCGCGGCGGTGCTGCCCGCGCTCGGTCTCACCCTCGCCGGCCAGGCCCCCGCGCTGGCCAAGCCGAATTTCCAGGTCCCCTTCAAATGCGGCGTGACGGTGGACGCGGCGACCTTCAGCGGCCACAACCCCAACTACTCCGTCGACTTCCAGAAGTCGGGCATCACCGGGATGCCGGTGCTCGCGTCGGCCTCGGGCACGGTCACGCGGGTCGAGAACCTGGGCAGCGCGAGCTACGGTCGCTGGATCGAACTCGACCACGGCGGCGGCTGGCGCACCCGGTACGCGCATCTGTCCGAGCAGGAGGTCTCCGTCGGCCAGTCGGTCGTCGGGGGCAAGGAGATCGGCAAGGCGGGCGGAACCGGCAACGTGACGGGCCCGCACCTGCACTTCGAGGAGAACCTCAACGGGACGACGCAGAAGTCCGTGCTGAACGGCGTCTCCGTGCCGTACTACGCGCACACGGACTTCACCAGCAAGAACGGCTGCGGCGGCAACCCTTACTCGGAGACCGAGGTCTGCGGTGACGGCTTCTCGCTGGTCGACTCGCAGGCGCTGGCGAACTCGTCCGGGACCGCCTACCTGCTCTACAACGCCTCGACCAAGGCGAACTGCGTGACCACGCTCAAGGCGACCTCGCTCGGCACCGCCAGCGCGGTCTCGGCCTTCCTCGAGGTCCAGGGTTCGGCGCGGGTGACCGACTCCGGCGACTTCACCTACTACGCCGGTCCGGTCAAGAAGACGGCCGACTCGACCTGCGTGAAGTGGGGTGGCTCGGTGGGTTCCAACAGCTACGAGAGCGCCTTCGAACACTGCGACTGAAGCCGGGCGGGGCGGGCATGATAGCCCGCCCCACCGACAGGAATCGCTCGTTCCCGGCCCGTCCGGCCCGGTTGTCCACAAACCGGACCGGGCGGGCCGAGTTGTCCACAGATTCGCCGCGGCCGTCCCACCCGGCCCCGCCCCGGTGCAGGGTCGAGGCATGACCGCTTCCACCACGACCGGCCGAACCCCGGTCAGCCTCCGTGATCCGGCGCAGCTGCTGGCCGCGCTTCCCTGCGTACTCGGGTTCCGGCCCGAGAACTCCGTCGTCCTGATCGGCCATCGGCCACCCGGCACCCGGATGGGGCTGGTGCTGCGCGCCGACCTCCCGCCGAAGTCGATGCGCCGGCGCCAGGCCGACGCACTGGCGCCGCGCCTGGCGGCGTCCCCGCACACCGGTGTCACCATCCTCGTCATCGGCGGCCGGCGAAGACCCGGTGCGCCGCCCCCGCACAGCGGGTTCGTCAACCGCCTCGGCGAGGCGCTCGCCGATCAGGGCCTGCGGGTCCTGCACGCCTTGTGGACGCCCGAAATCACCGCGGGCAAGCCCTGGCAGTGCTACCAGGACCAGCACTGCGGCGGCATCCTGCCCGACCCCCGGTCGACCGTCGCCGCGGCCGAGACCGCCCGCAGCGGCGAGGTCGTCTTCGACAGCCGGGACGAGCTCGAGGAGATGCTCGTCCCGAGCGACCCGGAGGCGATCGGGCGCCGCGCCGAACGGCTGGCGATCCTGCTCGAACCGCCCTGGCCGGACGCGGACCGGATCGCCTCGGCCGGCGCGGAGATCCGCACGGCCCTGGAACGGATGAGCCGCGGGCTCGGCCTGCCCGGCACCGACGACGAGATCATCCGGCTGGCCTGCGCGCTCGAGGTCAAGGAGATCCGGGACGCCTGCCTGGCGCTCGCCGACCCGCCGGGCACCGCGCAGGCCCGCCAGGCCGACGTCCTCTGGCTCACCCTGGTCCGGGAGCTACCCGCCCCGGAACGCGCCGAGCCCGCGGCCCTGCTCGCGTACTCGGCGTTCATGCACGGCGGCGGCGCGTTCGCCGGGATGGCGCTGGAGAACGCGCTCGACGCGGACCCGGACCACCTGCTGGCCCGGCTCCTCGCCGAGGCGATCGAAGGGGGCATCACCCCGGACCGCCTGCGGTGCCTGGCCGACGTGCCGACGCTGGACGACCTGGTGCCGCCCGGATTCAGCCCTGGCGGGACTGGGTGAACGCCCAGGCGTCGCCGACGATGCCGGCCAGATCGGTGCGCTCCGGCTTCCAGCCGAGCTCCTCGCGGGCCCGGTCACTGCCGGCCACGAGCACCGACGGGTCGCCGGCGCGGCGCGGCGCCACGTGGGCGGGGATCGCGTGCCCGGTGACCTGCCGGCAGGCCTCGATGACCTCCAGGACGGAGAAACCGGTGCCGTTGCCCAGGTTGTAGATGCGGTGCTCGCCCGCGGCGGCGTGCTTCAGCGCCAGCAGGTGGGCGTCGGCGAGGTCGGCGACGTGGATGTAGTCGCGAATCGCGGTGTGGTCCGGCGTCGGATAGTCGTCGCCGAAGATCTGGATCTGTGCCCGGTCGCCCGAGGCGACCTGCAGGACGAGGGGGATGAGATGGGTTTCCGTGGTGTGGCGCTCGCCGAAGGCGCCGTAGGCACCGGCGACGTTGAAGTAGCGCAGGCTGACCGCGGCCAGCCCGTGCGCGACGGCGAAGCTGGTGATCGCGTGGTCGATGGCCAGCTTGGTGGCGCCGTAGGTGTTGGTCGGCCGGGTCGGCGCCGACTCCGCGATCGGGGACTGCTCCGGTTCGCCGTAGGTCGCCGCTGTCGAGGAGAACACCAGCCGCGGCGTGCCGTGCGCCTTCATCGCCTCCAAGAGGCGAAGCGAGGTGACGACGTTGCCTTCCCAGTACTTCGCCGGATCCGACATCGACTCGCCCACCAGCGACTTCGCCGCGAAGTGCAGCACGCCGTCGAAGCCCTCGCCCAGCAGGTCCGCCGCCACCTCGGCGGCGTCGCCCTCGATGAACCGGGCGTCGGGGTGCACCGCGTCGGCGTGCCCGGTCGACAGGTCGTCCACGACCGTGACCTGGTGACCGGCCTCGACGAGACGGGCGACGCAGACACCTCCGATGTACCCGGCGCCGCCGGTGACGACCAACTTGAGGGCTTTGTCTTCCGACACGTGTGGGCCTTCCTGCCAGGGGTGCGATCTGGTTTGGACAGTCTCTCGTCCCTTCAACGCGAAGGACCGCCCGGGGGTGCCCCCGGACGGCCCATCGTGCTGTCGGACGTGTCAGATGGCGTCGCGGCCAGCGCCCCGCGAGGGGATCGCGGTGAACATCCGCGGGCGGCGCATCCCGGCGGCCTCGAACGCGGCGTCCACCGCGGCCTTGACCTGCTCCAGGTCGGCGTCGCGGACCAGCGCGATCGCCGAGCCGCCGAACCCGCCGCCGGTCATCCGCGAGCCGAGCGCCCCGGCCGCGCGCGCCGAGTCGACAGCCAGGTCCAGCTCGATCGTGGAGATCCGGTAGTCGTCGCGCATGCTCACGTGCGAGGCGTCCAGGAACGGGCCGATTTCGGCGAGCCTGCCCTCGCGGAGCAGCGCGACCGTGTCGAGTACCCGCTGGTTCTCGGTGACGACGTGGCGGACCAGCGGCGCCAGCTCGGCGGGCAGCCGGTCCAGCGCGGCCTGCAGGCCTTCGGCCGTGACGTCGCGCAGCGCCTTCACGCCGAGCAGCTCCGCGGCCTTCTCGGTGCCGCGGCGGCGCTCGCCGTAGCCGCCGTCGGCGTGCGAATGCTTGGTGCGGGTGTCCATGATCAGCACCTGCAGCCCCGCCTCGGCCAGGCCGAACGGGACCTGCTCCTGCTCGCCCGAGCGGACGTCGAGGAAGAGCACGTGGGCGCCGGTGCAGCACAGCGACGCGGTCTGGTCGAGCAGCCCGGTGGGCGCGCCGACGAAGTCGTTCTCCGAACGCTGCACCCAGCGCGCCACCTCGCTGCGGGCCGGGACGCGCGGGCCGGTCCCGTCGAGCTCGACCCCGGCCAGCCCGAGCAGGGCCAGCGAGACGGCGCATTCGAGCGCGTGGGAGGAGGAGAGCCCGGCGCCCGAGGGCACGTCCCCGGCGATCACCAGGTCCGCGCCGGCGGCGAAGCCCTGGTCGCGCAGCACCCAGGCCACCCCGGCCGGGTACGCGGCCCACCCCTCGACCGAGCCGGGCGCGAGGTCGGCGATCTTCAGCTCGCCGGAGCGCTGGAGCTGCCCGTCGTCGCCGAGCGTGGCCACGGACAGGACCCCGTCCTCCCGCGGCGTGCCCGCGGCGGCGAGGCGGTGGGGCAGCGCGAACGGCAGCACGAAGCCGTCGTTGTAGTCGGTGTGCTCGCCGATCAGGTTGACCCGTCCGGGCGCGGACCACACACCGGCCGGGGACCGGCCGTGCACCGAGTGGAACGCCGCGGCGGCTTCGGTGGCGGGGCTCACCTGGCCAGCGCCAGCACGGCGTGCAGCGCGGAGCTGGAGACCTGGGCGGTGGTGTCGCCGCCGGTGACCTCGATCGTGCCGCCGCTGGCCTTGCCGATGGTGACCTTGCCGCCGGGCACGATGCCGACGGACTTGAGCTCGGTCATCAGCGACTCGTCCAGCTGGACGTGCTCGGCGATGCGCCGGATCTCGACCGGCCCGCCGCCGGTGCGGGCGAACTCGTCGAGCCGCACCAGGTCGGCCTCGGCCGGAGGTGCCGGGTCGCCGTCGCCCAGCTTGTCGAGACCGGGGATCGGGTTGCCGTAGGGCGACGTGGTCGGGTGGTCGAGCAGCTTGACCAGCTTGCGCTCGACGGCCTCGCTCATCACGTGTTCCCAGCGGCAGGCCTCGTTGTGGACGTGTTCCCACTCGAGCCCGATGACGTCGACGAGGAGGCGTTCGGCGAGGCGGTGCTTGCGCATGACCGCGATGGCCAGTTCCCGGCCGTGGTCGGTGAGCTGGAGGTGGCGGTCGTCGGCGACGACGACCAGGCCGTCGCGCTCCATCCGGGCCACCGTCTGGCTCACGGTCGGGCCGCTCTGCTGCAGACGCTCGGCGATCCGGGCCCGCAGCGGGACGACACCCTCTTCTTCGAGCTCGTAAATCGTCCGCAAGTACATCTCGGTGGTGTCGATGAGATCGTTCACGCTGTCCCCTTCGTCCGCGTTGCTCATCGTAGTCGTTGGCCCCGACCACGGCGGCGGGCCTGGGGATAACAACCGGGACGGGCCGGATATGTCCGCCCCTGGTGCGGCCGGGCCCGCAGGACCTGCAGGATGGGGGCATGCGCCCGTTGATCGGCACCGCCGAGCTCGCCGCCCTGCTGGCCGGGACCAGCCGTCCCGTCGTCCTCGACATCCGCTGGCGCCTGGCCGGCCCGCCGGGTGCGGAGTCCTATCGGGACGGTCATCTGCCCGGTGCGGTCTTCGTCGACCTGGACACCGCGCTCGCCGCCGAGCCGGGGGAGGGCGGGCGCCATCCGCTGCCCGACCCGGCCGACCTGCAGCGCGACCTGCGGGCGGCGGGAGTCTGCGCGGACCGGCCCGTGGTGGTCTACGACGACGCCGACGGTTCCGTTGCGGCGCGGGCCTGGTGGCTGCTGCGCTGGGCCGGGCACAGCGAGGTGGCGGTGCTCGACGGCGGCTACGCGGCCTGGGTCGCCGACGGCCACGAGACGACCGCCGAGGTACCGGCGCCGGAGCCGGGCGACATCGAGGTCCGGCCCGGCGGGATGCCGGTGCTGGACGCCGACGAGGCGGCCCGGCTGGCCCGTGACGGCGTGCTGCTCGACGCCCGGGCCCGGCCGCGGTACGCGGGGGAGACCGAGCCGGTCGACCCGCGCGCGGGCCACATCCCGGGTGCGGTCAACGCGCCCTTCGCCGGGCACACCGGCGAGGACGGACGCTGGCTGGGCGCGGCCGAGCTGGCCGCCAGGTTCACCGGATTGGGGGTCCGCCCGGAGGTGCCGGTCGGGGCCTACTGCGGCTCCGGCGTCACGGCGTCGTCGGTCGTGCTCGCCCTCGAAGTGGCCGGGCAACCTGGGCCCGCGCCGCTGTACGCCGGTTCGTGGTCGCACTGGTCCCGCGACCCCGAGCGTCCGGCCGCCACCGGCGACCTGCCGGGGTAGCGACTCGTGAGCGTTGCGGGCGGTTCTAGCCGCCCGCAACGCTCACGAGTCCCCTAGAGTCGTCGGTATGGCACCCGCTGTCGTCTGGGATTCCGCCCTGCTGGGGTACGACCTCGGCGGGGACCACCCGTTCAACCCGGTGCGGCTCGACCTCACCATCCGCCTGGCCACCGAGCTCGGCGTGCTCGACGGCGTCGAGCTGCTGGTGCCCTCGCCCGCGGGGGACGAAGAACTGCTGCGGATCCACGCGCCGGAGTACCTGGCCGCGGTCCGTGAGGCGCCGCTGGTCGGCTGGGACGTCGGGCACGGCCTCGGTACCGCCGACAACCCCGTCTTCAGCGACATGCACGCGGCGAGTTCGCTCGTCGTCGGCTCGACACTGCTCGCCGCGCGCAAGATCGCGGAGGGCGAAGCCGACCGCGCTGTCAACATCGCCGGCGGGCTGCACCATGCGATGCGCGACCAGGCCTCCGGGTTCTGCGTCTACAACGACTGCTCGGTCGCGATTTCCTGGTTGCTGGACCACGGTTTCCAGCGGATCGCCTACATCGACACCGACGTCCACCACGGCGACGGCGTGCAGGCCGCCTTCTACGACGACCCGCGCGTGCTGACCATCTCCCTGCACCAGCACCCCTTCACGCTGTGGCCGGGCACCGGCTACTCCGCCGAGACGGGCCGCGGCGGCGCCGACGGGACCGCGGTCAACATCCCGCTGCCGCCCCGCACCCGCGATCCCGGCTGGCTGCGCGCCTTCCACGCCGTCGTGCCGAGCCTGCTCGCCGACTTCGAGCCCCAGCTGCTGCTCACCCAGTGCGGCGTCGACTCGCACGAGGAAGACCCGCTGGCGGATCTGTCGCTGTCCGTCGATGGGCATCGCACGATCTACGCCACCCTGCGCGACCTCGCCACCACCTACGCGAACGGCAAGTGGCTCGCCGTCGGCGGTGGCGGATACCAGCTGATCCGGGTGGTCCCGCGGTCCTGGACGCACCTGATCGCCACCGTGCTCGGCCGCGACGTCGCGCCGGAGACGCCGTTGCCGCAGAACTGGGTCTCGACCGTCCGGAAGGCCGCGCCCGGCGCCGAGATCCCGGCCGCGATGACCGACGGCCGCGACACGGAGTTCAAGCCGTGGGGCGACGGCGAGGACGACCCGGTGGACGTGGCCGTCCGCGACACCCGCCGTGCCGTCTTCCCGCTGCACGGCCTGGACCCGGACGATCCGAGGGACTGACATGCCCGCCGACCCCTTCGACTACCCCCGGGACTGGGAGGCGGACCTCGTCCTGACCGACGGCGGCACCGTCCACCTGCGACCGGTCGTGCCCACCGACGCCGACGGACTGGTCGCCCTGCACGGCCGGCTTTCCGAGCGCAGCCGGTACTTCCGCTACTTCGGCGCCTACCCGCGCATCCCGCAGAAGGACCTCGACCGGTTCTCGATCGTCGACCACCACGACCGCGTCGCGTTCGCTGCCTTCCTCGGCGACGACATCATCGCGGTCGGCCGGTACGAACGGCTCGACGACGGCCCGTCGGCGGAGGTCGCTTTCCTCGTCGACGACGCCCACCAAGGCCGCGGGCTCGGCTCGATCCTGCTGGAGCACCTCGCCGCGGCGGCGTCGGAATCCGGGCTGCGCCGGTTCGTCGCCGAGGTGCTGGCCGAGAACGCCGCCATGGTCCGGGTCTTCCGGGACGCCGGCTACCAGGTCAGCCGCGAGATCGAGGAAGGCGTGCTGCACCTCGAATTCGACATCGACCCGACCGAGGAATCCCTCGCCGTGGCGCGCTCCCGCGAGCAGGCCGCCGAGGCGCGCAGCGTGCACAACCTGCTGCATCCGCGGTCGGTCGCGGTGATCGGCGCGTCGGTCGAGCCGGGCAAGGTCGGCCACGTCGCCTTCGCGAACCTCCTGGCCGCGGCGTTCACCGGCACCGTCTACCCGGTCAATCCGGAGCACCGCAGTGTCCGCGGCGTTCGCGCGTACGCCTCCGTGCTCGACATCCCGGATCCGGTCGACCTCGCGCTGGTCGCGGTGCCGGCCGAGGCCGTCGAGTCCGTTTTGGACGCTTGCCTGGCCAAGGGTGTCAAGACTTTGCTCATCGTCTCCGGCGGGTTCGGTGAAGCGGGCCCGCACGGGCTGCACGCCGAGCTGAGGCTGGTCGGCGAGGCCCGCGCGCACGGCATGCGGGTCGTCGGGCCGAACGCGCTGGGCGTGCTCAACACCGCGCCGGGAATCCGCCTGAACGCGACGCTGGCGCCGCGCCTTCCCGGCCGCGGCCGCACCGGGTTCTTCTGCCAGTCCGGCGCGCTGGGCACCGCGATCCTCGCCGACGCCGAGGCGCGCGGGCTCGGGCTGTCCACGTTCGTTTCCGCGGGCAACCGGGCCGACGTCTCCGGCAACGATCTGCTGCAGTACTGGGAAACCGACCCGGACACCGACCTCGTGCTGCTGTACCTGGAGTCCTTCGGCAACCCGCGTAAGTTCGCCCGGCTGGCCCGGCGGCTCGCGCGCACCAAGCCGATCGTCGCGGTCAAGTCCGGGCGCCACGCCGTCCGCCCGCAACTCGCCGCGAACTCCACCGAGATCGACGAAGCCAGCGTGCAGGCGCTGTTCGAGCAGGCCGGGGTCGTCCGGGTGGAGTCGCTGGCCCAGCTCTTCGACACCGCGCTCGTGTTCGCCCACCAGCCGCTGCCCACCGGGTCCCGGATCGGCATCGTCGGCAACTCCAGCGCGATCGGCCTGCTGGCCGCGGACACCGCGCGCGGCCAGGGGTTGCGGCTCGCGTTCGACCCGGTCGACATCGGCCCGCAGGCCGGGCCGGAGCAGTTCGCCGCCGCGGTCGGCGAGGCGCTGAACTCATCCGAGACCGACGCGCTGGTGGTGGTTTTCGTGCCGCCGGTGGCCACCCCGGGCACGGCGTTCGCGCGCGCGTTGCGCGAGACGGTTGTCCGGCTGGGCAAGGACAAACCCATCGTGTCGACGTTCCTGGCCGCCGAAGGCGTCCCGGCGGAACTCGCCGTGCTGTCCGAGGACGGCGTCCCGGCGCGCGGCTCGATCCCGTCGTATCCCAGCCCGGAGCGCGCGGTGAACGCGCTGGCGCGGGTCATCCGGTACGCGGCATGGCGCCAGCGTCCACAAGGGACACTGCAGCGGCCGCAGGGCATCCACACGGAGCAGGCGCAGGTGATCGTGCGCGAGCTCCTGGACGCCGAGAGCGGCAAGACCACCCTGCTCTCGGACGTCGATGTCGTGCGGCTGCTGGGCTGCTACGGCATCGAGGTGGTCCCGTTCCGAGTGGTGTCCACAATGGACGAAGCGGTCGCCGCGGCGGCCGAGCTCGGATATCCGGTCACGCTCAAGGCTGTCGACGAACGCCTGCGCGGACGTCCCGACCTGGCCGGCGTCCGGCTCGATCTCGGCTCGGAGGGCTCCGTGCGCCGTGCCTACGAGGACCTGCGCCAGGTGTCCCACGAGGACGACGTCTACGTCCAGCGGATGGCGCCGAAGGGGCTTTCCTGCGTGATCGGGCTGCAGGACGACCCGTCGTTCGGCACGCTCGTGTCGTTCGGGCTGTCCGGCCTGGTCAGCACGCTGCTCGGCGATCGCGCCTACCGCGCGGTGCCGCTCACCGACGTCGACGCGGCGACGCTGCTGCGCGAGCCACGGACGGCCCCGCTGCTCACCGGCTACCGCGGCGACGAGCCGGCGGACCTCGCGGCGCTGCAGGACATGGTGCTGCGGGTCGCCACCCTCGCCGAGGACAACCCCGAAGTCCGGTTGCTGGCCCTGGACCCGATCCTGGCCTCGCCGGACGGCGCGTTCGTCGCCAACGCCCGGCTGGTGCTCGGCCCGCCGCCGTCGCGGCCGGACACCGGACCTCGCCGTCTTCGTCCGATCACACCGATGGGGGATGCATGAGTCTGGAAGATGTCCTGAGAGAGCACCTCGGCGACGGGAAGGCGCCGGGCCTGGTGGCCCTCGTGGCGCGCGGCGACGAAGTCGAGTTCGCCGCCGTCGGCTCAGTGGACGTCGAAGGCAGCGCTCCGATGAGGCGCGACACGCTGTTCCGCGTCGCCTCGCTGACCAAGCCGATCACCGCGGCCGCGGTGATGCTTCTCGTCGACGACGGCGTGGTCGCGCTCGGCGACCCGGTCGCGAAGTGGCTGCCGGAGCTGGCGAACCCGGTCGTCGTGCGGACGCCGCACAGCCCGGTCGACGACGTCGTCCCGGCGGCGCGGCCGATCACCGTCGCCGATGTCCTCGAATCCCGTGCGGGCTGGGGCTTTCCGGAGGACTTCACGTTCCCGGCGGTCGGCGCGCTGTTCCAGGACGCGTACCAGGGACCGCCGCAACCCCAGAAGGCGCCGCAGCTCGACGAATGGCTCGCCGCGCTCGCCGGGGTCCCGCTGCTGTTCCAGCCGGGCGAGGCCTGGCTCTACAACACGTGCTCGGACCTGCAGGGTGTGCTGGTCGCGCGGGCGTCCGGGCAGCCGTTGCCGGAGTTCTTCGCCGAGCGGTTTTTCGCGCCACTCGGCATGCGCGACACGGCGTTCGCGGCGCGTGATCTCGGCCGGTTCACCAGCTACTACCGGCCACTCGAGGACGGCGGGCTCGAGCTGGTGGACGCGCCGGACGGCCAGTGGAGCACGCCGCCGGCGTTCCCGTCCGGGGCTGGGGGCATGGTCTCGACCGCCGACGACCTGCTGGCGTTCTCCCGGATGCTGCTCGCCGACGGCGGCGGGATCCTCTCGCCGGAGTCGGTGCGGCTCATGACGACCGACCACACGACCGCCGCCCAGCGCGCGGCGAGCACGCTGTTCCTCGAAGGCCAGGGCTGGGGTTACGGCGGTTCCGTGGACATCGAGGCGATCGAGCCGTGGAACGTGCCGGGCCGCTACGGCTGGGTCGGCGGCAGCGGCACGGCTTCGTACCTCACGCCGTCGACCGGAGCGGCGACGATCCTGCTCAGCCAGCTGGAACTCGCCGGCCCCACCCCTCCAGAGCCGATGCGCGCGCTCTGGCGCTACGCGGCTTAGGACCGTGAATGGCACATTGGCTGATCGCCATTTGTGGTCGTACCGTGGGTGTCCTGGTCAACAACGAGCGCAAAGACGCAGGTCAGGATACACGTCCGCCGGTGCTGGACTCGTATGGGCGATTGTCGCGGGTGCCGGAGGCGGGTGAGCTGGAGAAGATCGACACGCAGTGGGCGGACAACCGTAAGGTGGTCGACCGGGTTGGCGCGTGTCCGGGTGGGGAGCTGACAGACGGGTTGTCGGCGTGGAAGCGCAGCGTTCGGCGGCCGGGGTGGCAGCGGCTGTTGGAGCGGGGTGGAGTCGGGCGAGTCGGATGGCATCGTCTGGCACACCGTCTCGGCGCACTGATGAGCTGGAGCTGGCTTCTCGACAAGGTGGAGGACCTGCTGAGGGATGGTGAATCACTTTCTCGGGACGTTATCGAAGACCTGGAGAACGCGAAAGACGATGCCATCAGAGCCTACGCCAGCGTGCTTGTCGTCGCCGACGGAGACGCTCGTACTGAAATCGAATACGGATTCTTCGACCATCTGGATATTCGCAGCTCCTATACAAAATTCGCCAAATACAACGAAAAGAATTTTATGAAGGTGCGTGAAGCTCAAAGCCGGGTCAGACGAAGAGCGCGGGATGAACTCGGCATCCAGCCGATCACGGATCCAGATCCGATGCCTTGACAAAGTTTCGACTGTACGGCTCTCCCGCCTCCGGCCTTGCACTTGGTGTATTCGATCGCATCGGGAGTTGGTGTGGGCCGCCAAGGCGGTAGGCACTCTGACTTCGGGCCGTCCTGCCGGACAACGATCGATCCCGTCTCCCCTCGCCAGCGCGGCTGTCAGGGCGAGATGCGGGAGTTCCAGCAACTCCAGTACCTCACGGTGACCGACCGGCTACAGTGTCAGGCGAGGTTTGCCTTTAGGCGGGCAGTCCTCGTCAGGGCCGACGTGTGCCACCCGTTAGGGGTTGCTCGCGTCACATAGCGAGGGGTTGATGCATGACGCAACCAGCGGGGCAGCCGCAACGACGCCCGTTGCCGGTAGGGCCGGCTATCTCTTGCCGGAGGAGCAGGCGAAGCGCCAGGCCCAGGACAAGCAATACGACCGGGACATGAACTCCACCGGCGTCAAGGTGTATCAGCAACGCCAGCAGGAGGACGCCGCCGCCGGCCCCAGCTTGTCGGTGCCGGAGTTCGATCTGCGGAAGGCCATCAATGGTGCGCCTGTCCGCCGCGAGGTACGCCGGGCGCTGGAGGTGGCCGGATTGTCACGCCAAGGTGGCGGCCAGATCTACGCGGGTGTACGTGACGGGCTCGGGGGCTACCGCACGATCGGTGACAGTTGCTGCACGTTCTACGACACCGAGCGGGGCCGGTACCTGTTCTCTTTCACTGAGCAACCGGGTTACGAGCGCTATGTCAACGTCGCGCCCGGACGCTCCGACACGATGATCGGGAAAACATACGACCTGCTCGACCAGCTTCGCAGAAACGGGCGGTAACGAGCGAACAACGACAACTGATCGAGTAACGAGGGTGGGAACGTGGTTCATCAAGGCAAAGAGTTCGGCGTTGACCTGTACGAACTAGAGAAAGTCGCGAAGGTAGATTTCCCGACCGTCGCGGCCGATTACGGTGATGCGATCGGGAGCTGCGACCGCGTCCGCGGTGAGATAGCCCAAGCGATGCAGCGCCCGCCACAATTCGGCGGCGACGCGCTCGGGCCGGTTTACCAGGCATATCTCGACTTGCACGACACCGTCACAGGATTCCTCAAGGAAACCAAAACCAACCTGGACGACACGGCCACGGCCCTGGACAAGGCGGCGCGGCACTACGCAGAGAACGACCACGCGGCACGAGACGAGCTGTACCGCCGCGCACAGAACGACCCGGAACTGGGTGGCAAGCTGTGACCTTCGACCGGCTCATGCAGCACGCGAAGGAAATCAACGACAAAGCGATCAAGAATTCAATGGGAGAGTTGGCCCAGAAAAAGGGAGCGAAGTTTCCGGGGAGCGCCGAGTATGACCAGTTCAAACAGCAATATGCATTCATTGAGCCAATGTTCGAACCGTTCTCCAGGTTGCCCGATCCGGCACGATACGATCCGCTGCTCGCTGATTTGAACGCGGCCATGGCAACGCTGAACACCGGGTCTGTACACACCACTCAACTCACCAACGACGTCAGCTTGGCGAACCCGCACCTGGACAAGATGACGACCGACGGAGGTTATCTCCAGGGTTGGACCGGCGACGCCGCAATGGCGTTCAAGGCCAATTTCATCGACACTTTCAAAACAGTCAGCGGAAATCAGTTCTCCGTGCTGTCTACTCTAAAGGGTATTCTCCAAGCCCATAGGGAGATGTGGCTCAAGGCACGTGACGACATCGACAAAATTGCCGAAAACACGAAGAACGCACTCGATAACGCCGGTGGCTGCGGTAAAAATCAGTGGAGTTTCGGGTTTTCGGTAGTCTCGGCGGTCGTTGCGGTAGGCGGGGTGGTCGTTGCTGTCGCGACTGGCGGCATTGTGCCGCTCGTGGCAATTGGAGCCGCCGCTTCCGCGGGCAGTGCGGGTGTAGCCAGCCTTACCGCATCTGGGGACTCTGTCGATACGATCATCAACTCGATGAAGCAGGCGGTCGACGAGCTCACCAGGCACATTCAGGAGGTCGAGAATCAGCAAATCGCGGAAAAGGTGCGAGCGCTGACCGAGGCCGTGCGTGCGAACAAGGACAAGATTGTCGCCGCCCGCCCAAACCTGGCCGGGATGAACGACCGCGACCTTACCGGCGACAGCGGCATGGGTCGGTCAGACTAGAGATGGGAGGAAGGCTTTGACGGATCTGGCCGAGAAGCTGGACGGCATTCGGGTACACGTGCGGGCTCCGGGAACGGACATCGAAGCGGAGTTGCGCGACCGGACCGGCATCACCCTGTCGTTCGGGGAAAGCGTATACGACTTCATCGATGAATCAGCGCTGGAGAGAGTACTGGCCGGCGTAGCGCGGCTGATGTGGGCTGGATGGCAACGCCAGTACCGGGCGGCGGTCGACGAGACGAATCTGAACATCGACGTCGATGACATGCGCGACTCAAATTTCTTCGCTGACCGGGCAAAAGTGGAGGCCATCGGCGAGTCAAACGACGCCCGGATCGTGATCACCGCGGCAGGCATGGAGAACTTCTCGGTTCACATCAAGCCCGGCACCGTCCGCGAGATACCCGAAGATCAGTTTGCCGCGAATGCTTCCGAAGCGGCTACGAGGTTGATCCGGGATTTTCAGATCAAGGTAGATGAGCTGAAAAAACGGTACTACGAATGACGAAACGTAAGCTGCTTCTGGTGGTCAGCGTCGTGGTGGCGATCGCCGCCGCGGGGATCACAACGGCGGTGCTGTCTGTTGGCGATGATGGGTCGGCGACGAAGCCGTGTGACATCCCGAATTCGGTTCAGGAGCAACCAGCTTCGGCGAAGACGGCGCCGGGTGGCGGTGGGATCGAAGTCGAGGAGACAGGGTCCTCGACATCGGGCCTGGTGAGCGTGGGAGCTGTTGTACGCAACACCAGCGGCAGTATCGCCTACCGGACCAAGGCGGCGCTCAAACTGGTTGTCTCCATCCAGGGTTTACCGCCGGGACCTGCCCAGGGTCCATTGATTAACATCGAGATTCCGGTGATGTTGCCGGGTCAACTAGTTGGTGTTGGCCGACCGCTCGTCAATGTGGGCGTGACGGACAAGGTGATCTCGGCCGGTATCGACCTGCAAACGACTACTTGGCTGCCCAACGGTGCCCTCGGTGGATTCACCGCAGTGACCGACAGCTATGAGGGGACAAGCAGGGTCAATGTGTCTACACCGGCTGATGCTGTTCGGTACACAGAACGTTCGGCCAATTGTCGAGCACTGTCCAGCCGCCGCACTGCCGTGGTGTTCCGCGATGCGACCGGCAAGATCGTGGGCGGCGATCTCGTCCCGCCCGATGGGAAGGGAAATCCGGCTGGCATCCCACAGCAGCCCCCGTCGAGTCCGTCGTGCTCACCGGGCGAGCGCAGCACATGGATCGTGCCGTTGCAAAACATCCCGCAGAACGCGGACGACAAACGCACCGAACTGTACTCATACTGTGATCTCAACATCCCGCCGTCGGATGTAAACAATGTTCTCTGATACTTCTTGTCGGTAGATTCCAGTGGCGAAGCTTGCGATCGAACGTGTACCAGCTCAATCAAGGGCCCGGCGTCACCAATTCCGGCGGGCGTGCGGATACACGCCTGCCGGAACGGTCCCCGGGGTGCGCGAATTTGGCGACACCGTCGCGGAATCGCGCGGCACCTTTGGCATCGCGCAATGGTTTCCGGGCACGACGACATCCGACCCGGCATTGGCCGACGGAACGAGGCTTTCTTGCCGCCTACGCGAAGACTGGGCAGCCGACACCCGGCTACCCAGCCGTCCAAGCCGTCGCGGCGGCGGCCCTAGCGACGCACTGTGTGAGGCTCGCGGGAGCCACGACACGCCTCGCCCTCTGGGAAGCAGTGACGTCGCTGGACACCACGACCCTGTTCGGTCGATTCAAGATCGACCCGACCACAGGCGCTCAAGTGGCCCACGAGACCGTCCTCCTGCGATGGACGGCGGCGGGCATCGAATCGCGGACTTACGGGGTCGCAGCCAGCAGGTCGCCCAGGGCCAGCAGGTGCGGGGTAGCGCCGCCGAAGGTGAATTCGAGACGTTTGGCGGCCACGAAGTAGCGGTGTACCGGGTGCTCGACGTCGATGCCCACGCCGCCGTGGATGTGGACG